>Ga0315902_10001136_pt1 | contig 43215 bp, 29 predicted proteins | sample LakEriMetagenome_9_FD_203523 | JGI IMG/M metagenome (GOLD analysis project Ga0315902, IMG submission 203523) | Freshwater fungal communities from buoy surface, Lake Erie, Ohio, United States - Buoy 12 MA117 | ecosystem: Environmental > Aquatic > Freshwater > Lake > Lake biofilm | place: USA...
GGACCCCGCCACCCCCCCCGGACCAACACCTCACGGCCCCTCATAGGTGACCGGAGTGAGCTTGCCTTCGAGCGTCAGATCATAGACACCGGTCGATCCCGCGGTGTCTTTCAGCGCCCGCGGATCGACCACGACCAGCCCGCCCCCACGCCGGGCGACACAGTCGGGATGCGACAGTCCCGAGCCCTCAACAAGTTTCGCCGACTTGCCATCGGGCGTGATCTTCCAGATCGCTTTGCCATACCCATCGGCCACGTAGGCATTCCCCTGATCATCGAGGGCGATTGATTGCGGAAACTCAAACGGGCGGCCCGAGACCACGGTCGAAACCTTGTTGTCAGCTCCGATCTTCACCACCTGGCGGTCTTTCCCGTGGGTGACCACCCAGATCTCTCCCTTGGCATCCACTGCCACACCCCGGGGAGCGTTGACCTGGGCAATCTCCGTCGGATCTCCCCCCGCCTCCGGAATCCGCAGAACCCGGCCAGGAAATTCCAGGTCGGTCACAACCACATTCCCCGCCGAATCAAACGCGATGGCGGTGGCGATTCCCACGCCCCCCTTGGTCAACGGCTCGGGCTGCCCCTGGGCGTTGAAGCGATAGACCTCTCGCGTCGACGAGTCGCCCGCGTACAGCCGTCCCTGGGCATCCACCGCCAGACAGCGAACGGCATTCAGCGGGGTGCGGAATTTCTTCGACGCCTGGAAGACCAAAGACAACTTCCCCTCGGCAATCTTCCAGACTCCGGGCAGATTGCGGTCAGCGAGAAACACCGTTCCCTGGGGGTCGGCGGTCACTCCCAGGGGGTACTCGGGGCCAGCGGCCAACACCCCCTGGACTGGGCCCCAAATCGACAGCAACAGCACCACGCACTGGACAAACTTGCTCATGGGGTTTCCGACAAACAGAGACGACACCACCCAACCTGCTTCTCTTACGCCGGAATTGAACCAGATCGCGGGAGGGGACGCAAACGGCGGGAGGGGGGACGTTCCCCCCAGGTCCCCAGACGGGTCTCCCTCCCCACACAGCTCAGGCGGGCTCCGCCGGGGCTCCCCACCGCTTCATCAGGCGATGTTCGACCCCCAACTGATCGGCAATGCGGGCCACCACGAAGTCGACCAGGTCGGGAATGGTCTGGGCCCCGTGGTAATACCCGGGCATGGCGGGCAGGACGACCGCTCCCGCCTCGGCCAGCCGACGCATGTTGTCGAGCTGGATGCTCGAAATGGGGGTCTCCCGGGGAACGACAATCAACTTCCGGCGTTCCTTCAGATGGACGTCGGCCGCCCGCTGGATGAGATTCTCGGAATGTCCCCCCGCCAGGCTCGCCAGGGTTCCCATCGAGCAGGGACAGATCACCATTCCTCGTGTCAGAAATGACCCGCTGGCGATCCCCGCCGAGAAATCGTCGAACCGGTGGTACTTCAGGCGATCCAACCGCATCGGATTGGGGAGCGGGCGAAACCCCCCGTACAGCGCGAGTTCAGCCGGGGCTTCCACCGTTTCTTCAGGAATCTGGGGGAACAACTGCCGGATCGAGAAACGACGGAGGTCGACCATCAACCCCAGTTCCGTCCCCAGGACCTGCACTCCTGAATTGCTGATGCAGAGATGGACCGACTCTCCCGCCGACAACAGCACCTGCAGCAGCCGGACGGCATAAATCGCCCCGCTGGCTCCCGTGACGGCAACCACGTAATTGGCCATGAACCGTTACTTTCGACCGATATAGAGGGTGGCCACACCGAAGGTGAGGGGGAGGTACCGCACCTCGGACGCCCCCGCCTCGCGCATCATGTCGGCCAGTTCATCTCCCTGCGGAAATTGCCCCACCGATTCGGGCAGGTAGTTGTAGGCCTGCTGGGAATTGCGGGCCAGCCATTGCCCCAGACGGGGAAGAACGTTCCGAAAGTACCACCCATAAGCACTGCGGATCAGGCGGTTGGTGGGCATCGAGAATTCGAGAATCACCACCCGGCCCCCGGGCTGACAGACCCGGAACATCTCGCGCAGTCCCCCGCGCGTGTCGCAGACGTTCCTCAGGCCAAACGCCACCGACACCAGCTGATAGTGGTCGCTGGGAAACGGCAGGGCCATCGTATCGGCCTCAACCCACTCAATCGCAGTCTGCGGGCGTTGCGCCGACTCGTTCAACCGTGCGCTTTTCTGCCGGGCGATGTCGAGCATCTGGGGGGTGAAGTCGGCCCCCGTGACGGCAATCCGCCCCCCGCCCGCCTTCCAGTACGCCAGGGCCAGGTCGCCAGTCCCCGTGCAGACATCGAGAATGGGGGAAGAGCCCTGGGGGGGAGCCTCCCGGATCGTCCGCCACCGCCAGTAGTAGTCGGTCCCCCCCGAGAGGAAGTGGTTCAGAAAGTCGTACCGCGACGAGATCTCGCCAAACATCTGGCGGACACGATCGCCCGACTTGTCGACAGGGGGAGCAGACACAGGGGCGTTCATCCCTTCAGGTTCCTCGAAAGAGCCGTCACTACCAGGCGGGTCGAGACGCCGGAGACAAACCATAGTCCCCCCAGCGGCGCGTGACGAGGTCTTGAATCTCGGCCGACATCACCAATTCGTCGGGAGTACTCCCCCCAACCACCTCGCCCGGCTCTTTGCGGGTGGCATCGAACCCCAGTGCCCGACCCATCTCCGGGACTGCCGAGCCCGCCCCGATCAGCCCCCAATCGGCAGAGACAGATTCGACCGGCACAGACTGACCTGGGCCCGACTCGGCGATCCCGATCCCGGCAGGAGCGGGATCGGGATCGTGTGAGGGCCCCTCGTAGACCACCGTGTCACGCCCTGGCAGGCAGTGCAAAGACACAGCTCTCCAAACCGCATCCGCGTCGTGCACATTCACTCCCGCGTCGACCACCACCACCAGCCGCGTCAGCAACTGCGGGGCCATCCCCCACAGCGTCGACAGCACCTGTCGGGCCTGCCCTGCACGGGTTTTGCGAATCGCCACAAACAGGGTGTTGTGCCGGGTCGCCGACCGGGGGACGCTCCAATCAACCACCTCGGGCAACAGTTTCCGCAGCAGGGGTAATCCGAGGCGAATGGCGGTCTGGTTCAGCCAGTATTCTTCGTGCGAGAACCGGCCGAAGACACAGTGGGGGACCACCGGATTCGCCCGTTGCGTCACAGCCGTCAGGTGGACCACCGGTCCGGCCGCCCGCGTGCGGTAACATCCCGTGGAACTGGCGAGGGGGCCGCTCCGTTCCAGTTCGTCATGCGGTTCGATGTGCCCTTCCAGGACCACCTCGGCCTGGGCCGGAACGTCCAACTCGATCGTGCGGCACTTGACCTGCTGCAGCGGCTGCCCGCGCCACAGCCCGGCGACCAACAGGGGATGCCACTCCGGGGGGAGCAGCGCCCCCTGGGCGACCAGACTGGGGGGCGCCCCCCCCGCCACAATCGCCAGCTCCAGCCGGGTCCCGGCACGCCGGTGCTGCCGCCAGAGGGCCAGCAGAGGATCTTGCGAAGACAGGGGGACCAGCAGCGAACGCTCGTCGCGCGCCACCACATCCAGCCGGGAGGCCAACACGCCCCCCTCGAAGGTCCGGGCCAGTACCAGGGTGTTGGTCCAGCACCCCCGCTTCTCGCGGGGCCAACTGCGGGGAAAGGGAAGGTCGGCGAGGCGGATGTCAGACCCCAGCCGCACCACCTGTTGGCAGGGGGCATTGCGGATGGTCTGCGGCTCGAATTGTGTCCAAACGTTCCCCTGGGCGACCTGCTTCAGCTTGTCGAGCCAGCCCCCGGGTCGATCGGGCTGGGTCAACGACTGGGCCCGGACCACCGCTTCTTCAAGCGAGGCGAGCCCCAGGGCCCGGCTGATCCGCCACTCGCTCCCCAGCAGGTTGGTCACGATCGGCAGCGTCGAGCCCGCGACCCGTTCGAACAGCAGCGCCGGCGAGGGGGCCATCGAACGGCAGACGCGGTCGGTGATCTCGGCGATCTCGAGATCGGGCTGGACTTCGGCCGCGATCCGGAGCAATTCGCCCCGATCCTGGAACTCACTCAGCAGTTCCGCCAGATTCTCGGTGCTCATCTGCGGTAGCCTAGTCCCCCCCTTTCCGGGGAACAAGCCGTCCCGCCGCCCAGATCAGCCTCCGGACCCGCCACGCGAGCTTCCACAGCGAACAAGAAAATGTTCGCATGAACACATTCACAGGCAGCAAAATCAAAAAACTCAACTCAATCGATACATCTTGCCGAAAAACCCATGGGACGGGCACGCCCCGTCCCTGGCTCGCTCACCGGACCTCCGGAGGCCTTACGTGATTCCCGTGGACAGGTTTCCGAACCCAGTCCCCGCGGGAGAATGGCAGCGCAGACCCGGAAAGGTGACCTCCCCATCATGCGTGCGGTGTTATGGCGTACCGGCTGGCTGGCGTGTTGGGTCACGGCAGCCCTGTGGATCTCGGGCTGGGCTTCCGTCCCAGTCCGCGGAGCCGAAGAGTCGCAGTCGTTCTTCCTCGGGGAAGATTCCGGCGCGGAGGAACTGCTCGATTCGGAGTCGGAGGGAGCCTCCGCGTCTGAGGGGGGACCGATCGACCAGGCGTTCTCACCTGAAATGCGGGCCGAGTTCGACCGGATGAAGCGCCGGCTCGACCAGCTCGAACAGGCGGACAAGAAACGGACTGAAGCGGACCAGAAGAAAAAAGCCGAAGATTCAAAAAAGAAGGACGAGGAAAAAAAGAAGAAAGAGGCCGAGACCCGCAAGGCCGAAGACTGGCAAGACCTCTCCAACGACAAGTGGAACGTGAAGCTGGGGGGCCACATCCAGATGGAGGAGATCCTCTGGCCCAGCGCCTCCGACTCGATCCAGGGCGCGTCCAATTATTTCGAATTCCGGCGTCTGCGGCTGGTGGCCGACGGGCAAGGCTACGGCGTGTACGACTTCCGGCTGCAGATGACGCTGGAACCCCCGGTCGTCTCGGAAGCCCAGCCAGGCCAACTGATTCCCGAGGTCAAAGACGCCTATTTCTCAATCAATGAGATTCCTCTCATTGGCCGGGCCCGGATCGGCAACTTCTTCGTGCCGTTCGGCCTCGAGCAGGTCACCAACGACACGATGAATGTGTTCCTCGAGCGGTCGATCCCCACGCAGGGAGTGTTCACTCCCGATCGCGAAGTGGGCATCGCGGCCTACAACTGCACCGAGGACCAGCGGGCGACCATCTCGTACGGCATCTTTCTCGACAGCATCTCGGAGTCGATCAAAGAGCGCATTGACGACAATCAGGGATATCGCATCAGCGGGCGCGGTACCTGGCTTCCCTATTACGACGAATCGTCCAACGGGCGGTACATGGTGCACACCGGGATGGGGGTCCTCTACACGCAGGATCAGGATGGGGTGATCCGCGTGCGGGCCCGCCCCGAAATCCACGAGGGACCCCGCCTGATCGACTCGGGCAATCTGGCGGCCGGTTCGGCGGTCGTGGGGAACCTCGAAGGGGCCATCGTCTGGGGACAATTCACTCTGCAAAGCGAGGCGTACCTGGCCCAGGTCAACCGTTTCAACGGTCCCAACAACATGCTGCATGGGGCCTATCTCCACGGCAGCTGGTTCCTGACGGGAGAAAACCGGGTCTACGAACGCTTCGGCCAGCACGGGGCGCAGTTTGGCCGTCCGATGGTCTACACCAACGTCTTCGCCACCTCGGGCGGCCTGGGACTGGGAGCCTGGGAACTCAAGTCGCGCATCTCGTACCTGAATCTCAACGACGTCAACAAGGGAGTGCTGACCGACTACACCGTCGGCTGCAACTGGTACTGGAGCGAACGGGTCCGCATCATGTGTGACTGGATCCATCCCATCACCACCGCCAGCACGGTGTTCGGGGCCACCACCTCGAACATTCTCGGCCTGCGGTTCGATTTCAACTGGTAAGCGCGGGGGCTGTCTTGCCTGGTCCCGGCTCTCTTTTCCTGCACGCCGTTTCACGACGAGGTCTCACAATGGATCTGCGCCGTCTTGTTTGGATGTTTTCCGCGGCCCTGCTGCTGGTTGGACTGGGGTGGGCCCCCACGTCGGCGTTCACCCGCTGCTGCCAACTCTGCGGCACTCCCTCCTGCAGGAAGGTCTGCCGCCTGGTCTGCGAAGAGAAGAAGGTCTCGGTCACCTGCTGGGGGGTCGAAGACGAAGAGTTCTGTGTGCCGGGGCGTGGAGTGAAGGTCTGCACGCACTGCGAAGAGGTCTGCGAGTGCCAGGACGAACCAGGAGAGGTGCAGTCGCGCCCCAAGCTGTGGTCGTGGCGCGAATGGCAGCCATGCGGCGACCCCGAAATCCGCACCAAGCGGAAGCTGATGCGCAAGACCATTGTCAAGAAAGTGCCATCCTATAAATGGGTTGTTCAGGATCTGTGTGAAGAGTGCCGAAACGCTCCCCCCACCGATCTTCCCCCGGCCCCCGCGGCGGATGCCAAAGAGCCCCGGTCTGCGGAACCCAAAGCGAAAGAATCGAAACCGGCCGCGTCAAAACCCACGGGGGAGCTGAAGCAACCAGCCGACACGCGGGGGAAGTCCGCCGTGGGCACGCCGCGGGGCCAGCGCTGAGCCACCCCGGCTGGCCCGGGCCGGGCCGGCGGAGAGGTGCCGGGCGATCCGGTCTCCGGATCAATACGGGGGAGGCGTTGCCGCGGCATCGGCCTCAGCGCGGCGGCGCTGGCGGGCATCGACGAGCCGCTGGATCACGTCGAAGAAAATCGGCGTCAGGAAGATCCCGAACAGGGTGACCCCCAGCATCCCGGCGAACACCGCCATCCCCAGAGTGCGGCGCATCTCGGCCCCGGCCCCCTGTCCCACGACCAGCGGCACCACCCCCAGAATAAATGCCAGCGAGGTCATGATGATGGGGCGCAGTCTCAACCGGCACGCCTCGAGTGTGGCGTCCCGCGTGGGAACCCCCAACTCGCGCCGGGCCCGGGCGAACTCGACGATGAGAATCGCGTTCTTGCACGCCAACCCCACCAACACGACGAACCCCACCTGCGTGAAGATGTTGAGATCGTGTCCCGCCCAGCGGATCCCCACCAGCGAACACAGCAGGCACATCGGCACCACCAGAATCACCGCCAGCGGCAGCGACCAGCTTTCGTACTGGGCGGCCAGCACCAGAAACACCAGCACCACCGCCAGCAGAAACGCCTGGGTGGCGGTACTGCCCGCCGCCAGCTGAAACAACGCCAACTCGGTCCATTCCGAGCGCATCGACTGCAGCTGGTGCTGATCGGCCAGTTCGGCCAGACGGCTGATCGCCCGGCCGGAACTGACTCCCGGGGCGGCGTCGGCCTGGATCGCGGCTGAGGGATAGAGGTTGTAACGCAGCAGCATCACCGGGCCATTCACCTCCTTGACCGACAGCACCGCCCCCAGGGGGACCATTCCCCCCTCGCGGTTCCGCAGCCGCAGGCGCCGCATATCTTCAATCTGCATCCGGAACCGGGCGTCGGCCTGCACGTTCACCTGCCAGGTCCGGCCGAACCGGTTGAAGTCGTTGATGTAGAGCGAGCCAAAGCAGATCTGCAGCGTCGAGAAGACATCGCTCATCGAGACCCCCAGCGTCTTCACCGCCGTCCGGTCGATCGACAGCGAGAGCCAGGTGGTGTCGGCCCGGAAACTGGTGAAGGCGTCGACCAGTTCGGTCGAGGCGGCGGCGTCGGAGACAATCGCCTGACTGGTCTGCTGCAGTGTGGGCAGCCCCCAGTTCCCCCGATCTTCAACAATCAGCCGGATCCCCCCCGCGGTCCCCAGGCCGTCGATGGGGGGAGCCCCCAGCACGTTCACCACCGCCTCGGACCGCTGCGACTGGAACCGCTCCCGCAGATCGGCGGCGATTTTCTCTGCGGTCAGCCGCTGGGGAATCCGCTGGCCAAACTCGTCCAGCATCACATAGAGGGTGCCGAAGTTCGACGCATTGGCCGTCAGCAACACCGAGTTCCCCCCCACGGCGAGGGTGTGGCGGACCCCGGGGACCTCGGCGGCGATCCGTTCCAGATCGCGCATCACCCGGGCCGAGCGGTCGACCGCGGCCGAGTCGGGCAAGCGCACATCGACCAGCAGGTAGCCCTTGTCTTGCTGGGGAATGAACCCGGCGGGGCTGCTGACGAACAGGTGCCGGGTGTAGAGCACGAGCCCGAAATACAACAGCAGCACCACCCACGAGCAGCGCAGCAATCCGCGAACAATCCAGACGTAACCCTCCGTCAGCCGTTCAAATCCGCGGTTGAATGCCGCGAAGGCGTGGGCCAGCAAGCCGTCGAGTCGTCCCGCCAGCAACCACCCCACCAGTCCGCTGGCCGCCGCCAGACCCCACCGCCAGGTGACGGGAACCGCGTCGCCTTCTCCCAGCCAGCCGGAGATCTGGGGGGCCAGCCACGGCCAGACGACTTGCCAGCCGGCGAAGGCCACCAGAGCGGCCAGCAGTGGCCGGGGAAGCACGCGCGAGCGCCCCGCGTGCACACTGCCCGCCTGCTGCGGCTCGAGCAGCAGGACCGCCAGTGCCGGACTGAGAGTCAGCGAGTTGAAGGCCGAGATGACGGTTGAAATCGCGATGGTCAACGCAAACTGCCGGAAGAACTCGCCCACGATCCCCGAGATGAACGCACAGGGGACGAACACCGCCGACAGGACCAGTCCCACCGCCACGACGGGTCCCGCCACCTCGGCCATCGCGTCGAGGGCGGCATGGCGCGGGGACTTCCCTTCAGCCATATGCCGTTCAATGGCCTCGACCACCACGATGGCGTCGTCGACCACGATGCCAATCGCCAGCACCAGCCCGAACAGGGTGAGGGTGTTGAGGCTGAACCCGGCCGCCACCATCGCGGCGAAGGTTCCCACGATGGCGACGGGAACGGCGATCAGGGGAATGACGGCCGCCCGCCACCCCTGCAGGAAGACCAGCACCACGAGAGCCACCAGCACCACCGCGTCGCGCAGCGAGAAAAACACCTCGTTGACCGACTCCTGGATGAAGGGGGTCGTGTCGTAGACGATCGCGTAGTCGATGCCCGTGGGAAACCGTTCCTTCAGCTCGTCCATCCGCTGGCGGACATCGCGGGCAGTCTCAAGGGCGTTGGTTCCCGGCAGTTGATAAATCGACAGGGCGACCGTGGGCTGGCCGTCGAGCGTGCAGACCTGGTCGTAGGCCAGCGCCCCCAGCTCGATCCGGGCGACATCCCGCAGCCGCACGAGGCGTCCCCCGGCATCCGACCGCACGATCATGTCGCCGAACTGCTCCTGGTCGCTGAGACGGCCGAGGGTGTTCATCGTGTACTGGAAAACCTGGCCGCTGGAGACCGGAGGTTGGCCAATCTGGCCGGCGGCCACCTGGGCGTTCTGTTGTTCGATCGCCTGGACGATGTCGCTGGCGGTGAGGTGCCGCACCGCCAGCCGATCGGGATCGAGCCAGACCCGCATGCTGTAATCGCGCTGCCCCAGAAAAGCGATGTCGCCCACCCCATGCAGCCGCGACAGTTCATCGCGCAACTGGATCGTGGCATAGTTGCTGAGGTAGAGGTCGTCGCGCGAGCCGTCGGGCGAAAACAGGTTGACGATCATCAGCACGCTGGGAGACTTCTTCTTGACCGTCACCCCCCGGCGGCGGACCAGTTCGGGCAGAATCGGCTGCGCGAGGGCCACCCGGTTCTGCACCATCACTTGCGCCAGGTTGAGATCGGTTCCCGGGCGGAAGGTGATGGTCAGACGGTAGGTGCCATCGTTGGTGCACTGCGAGGCCATGTAGACCATCGACTCGACACCGTTGACCTGCTGCTCGATGGGGGCGGCCACCGTATCGGCCACCACCTGCGAGTTGGCCCCGGGATAGACCGCCGAGACCTCGACTGTCGGCGGCGTGATCTCGGGATACTGCGTCACCGGCAGCACGAACAGCGCCACTGCGCCGGCCACCGTAATGATGATGGACAGCACTGAAGCGAAGATGGGGCGGTCGATGAAGAAGCGGAAGAACATCGGGTCAGATCAGGAAGAACTGGTTCCCAGTGCGCCGGGACCAAGATCGGGGGGAGTCGTGAGGGGGATCACGGCGGGAGACACGGCCGACGCGGGGAGTTCGGTCAGTACCTCGGAGCGCAGCTCGTGCGCACGGCGGCCGGGGGTGGGTCGAATCGTCGCGGCCCCCTTCCACAGACCGCGAACCAGCGGCCGCCAGAGAAACCCGAGCCGCAGCACGTCGAGCAGTTGCCGGCCCCAGCGGCCCGGCCAGCGGTCGCGCAAGACAGGCCACTCGGCCAGGTGGTCGATCACATAGAAGAACACCGGCGTCAGGAAGATGCCAAACAGGGTCACTCCCAGCATCCCGCTGAAGACCGCCGTCCCCAATGTGCGCCGCATCTCGGCCCCCGCCCCGCGGGCCACCACCAGCGGCACCACTCCCAGAATGAAGGCGAACGAAGTCATCAGAATGGGGCGCAGCCGCAACTCGCAGGCATGCAGCGTGGCGGTCCGGCGGTCGGCCCCCGCCTCGCGCCGCAGCTTGGCGAATTCCACAATCAGAATCGCATTCTTGCATGCCAGGCCAATCAGCACGACGAACCCGATCTGCGTGAAGATGTTCACATCCATCTTCGCCCAGTCGACCCCCAGCAGCGAGCAGAGCACGCACATGGGGACCACCAGAATCACCGCCAGCGGCAGCGACCAGCTTTCATACAGCGCGGCCAGCACCAGGAACACAAACCCCACCGAGAGCCAGAACACAAACATCCCGGTGTTGCGCGAGATGCGTTCGAGATAGGTGATCTCGGTCCATTCTCCCGTCATCGAGGCGGGCAGCTCGGCCTCGGCCAGCCGTTCGAGCATGGCGATCGCCTGCCCGGTGCTGTATCCAGACGTCACGTTTCCCTGGATGGCGGCGGCGGGATACATGTTGTAGCGGGTCAACACCAGGGGACCGCTGCGCAGCTCGAAGTTGGCGACCGAACCCAGGGGAACCATCCGCCCTTCGTGGTTGCGCACCTTGAGCCGGTGCACGTCGGCGAGGTCGTCGCGGAAGGTCGAGTCGGCCTGCACGATCACCTGCCAGGTGCGTCCGAACCGGTTGAAATCATTCACATAGCGCGAGCCAAGACAGGCCTGCAGCGTGGCGAACACGTCGGCCAGCGCCACCCCGTGCTTGAGGCATTTCTCGCGGTCGACGTCGGCGTAGAGTTGCGGCGAGTTCGACTTGTAGACCGTGAACAGTCCCGTCACCTCGGGCTGCTGGTTCCCCAGCCGGATGAGCTCGTCGGTCTGCCGCTGCAGTCCGGGCAGGTCGAGCTCGCCCCGCTGTTCGACCATCAGCTTGAAGCCCCCCGCGCGCCCCAGCCCCGAAACCGCCGGCGGGGGGAAGACATTGACCACCGCTTCGGGAATCTCCGCCGCGATCTGGCTGCGCAGGCTGGTCATGATGCTGTCGGAGGTCTGGTTGCGCTCGGTCCGCTCGCGGAACCCCTCGAGAATGATGAACATCGACCCGAAGTTCGAACCGTAGGCACTCAGCAGAAACGAGTTCCCCGCGACGGCATTGACGCTTCTGACTCCCGGGGTCGACAGCACGATCTGCTCGATGCGGCTCATGATGGCGCGGGTGCGGACGGCGGCGGTCGAGTCGGGCAACTGCACGCTGGCCACGAGGTACCCCTTGTCCTGGGTTGGGATGAACCCGGTCGGCAGACGGCGGTATTCCCACTGCGTCAGCACCAGCAGCCCGCCGTACACCAGCAGCACCAGCACGGGAACCCGCAGCAGCTTCCCCACCCCGGCCAGATACAGGTTGGTCGAGAGGCGAAACCCGCGATCGAACAGCCAGAACAGCCAACCCAGCGAAAAATCCAGCAGCCGGGTCAGCGGATCGCGCTGCGCGCCGGGAGGACGCAGCAACAGGGCCGCGAGGGCCGGACTGAGGGTGAGGGAATTGATCGTCGACAGCAGGGTCGAGACCGAGATCGTCAGGGCGAACTGCCGGAAGAACTGCCCCACGATTCCCGACACGAACGCACAGGGAACGAACACCGCCGAAAGGACCAGCCCCACGGCAATGACGGGGCCCGAGACCTCTTCCATCGCCTGGATGGCGGCCGCCTTGGGAGCCAGGCCCCGCTCCATGTGGTGTTCAACCGCCTCGACCACCACGATGGCATCGTCGACCACGATGCCAATCGCCAGCACCAGCCCGAACAGGGTGAGGTTGTTGATGCTGAACCCGGCCAGAGCCAGGGCCGAACCGGTCCCCACGATCGCCACGGGAATCGCCAGCAGGGGAATGACCGCCGCCCGCCACCCCTTGAGGAACACCAGCACCACCAGGGCCACCAGCACCACCGCATCACGCAGCGCGTGGAACACCTCGAAGATCGACTCGCGGATGAAGGGGGTGGTGTCGTACCCGATCTCGTACACGATGCCATCGGGAAAATCGCGCGACACATCGCGCATTTTCTGCTGGATGAGGTCGGCGGTTTCCAGGGCGTTGGCGTTGGGGAGCTGGAAGATCGCCAGCCCCACCGTCGGCTTGCGATCGAAGCGGTTGGCGATGTCTTGCGCGCGGGCCCCCAACTCGACCCGTCCCAGATCGCGGATGCGGATTTTCTGCCCCTTTGGCCCCACCCGCACGATGATCTCGCCAAACTCCTCGGGCTCGATCAACCGGCCGCGCGTGGTGAGGGGAATCTGCACCAGGCCTCCCCCCTCGGTGGGGGGCTGCCCCACCTGCCCGAGCGAGATCTGCATGTTCTGTTCGCGGATCGCCCCGATCACATCGCTGACCGTCAGATTCCGCACCGCCAGGCGGTCGGGATCGATCCAGACCCGCAGGCTGTAGTCACGCTGGCCGAAAACCAGCACCTCGGCGATCCCCGGCAGCCGGGCGAGTTCATCGCGGATCCGCAGCAGGGCGTAATTGCTGAGGTGCAGTTGGTCATACCGTCCATCGGGCGAGTTGAGGCTGACCGTCAGCAGAATGTCGGGAGAGCGTTTTTTGGTGGTTACCCCAATCTGCCGTACCACATCGGGAAGCGATGGCTGCGCCAGAGCCACCCGGTTTTGCACCAGCACCTGGGCCAGGTTGAGATTCACCCCGGGCTTGAAGGTGACGGTCAGCGAGTACGACCCGTCATTGGTGCTTTGCGAAGACATGTAGAGCATGTCTTCAACGCCGGTCACCTGCTGCTCGATCGGAGCGGCCACGGTCTGGGCCACCACCTGGGCGCTGGCCCCAGGGTAGTTGCAGTCGACCTGGATTGTGGGCGGAGCGATGGTGGGATAAGGAGCCACCGCGTGATTCCGTGCCGCCAACCCTCCCGCGAGGGTGATCAGAATCGACAGCACCGCGGCGAAGATGGGGCGATCGATAAAGAAGCGGGACAACACGGCGGGGGATCTTCAGCGGTGGAAAGGAAACAGTCCGCGGGGCGCGGCGGGTGGGAGGCGGGAGTGAGCGGAGGAGCTGGTATGGATGGGACCTTGCCACCCGGGGGACCGGCGGAAGTTTCCGCGGGACTTCAGCGGTGGGGTGGCGGTTGGGGGGAGGAGGAGGATCCGGTCTGCGTGACGGCGGGGGTGGCGGGTTCGGCGGGACCGCGCACCACCACTTCGTCCTGGGGACGAATCCGCTGCAGATTGCTGACGATCACCCGGTCGGCCGACTCGAGCCCCGACAGAATGACCCGCTGCCCTCCTTCGCGCCAGCCCACCTTCACCCGGCGGTATTCGACTTTGTTGGCGGCATTGGCGACGTAGACGTAGCGCTCTCCCTGGTCGCTGGCGAGAGCCTCTTCAGGGATCAACAGGGCGGGTTGCGGTTCACCGACGGGAACCCTCAGCCGCACGAACAACCCGGGGGCCAGCATGCGGTCCGGATTGGCGATTTCGGCCCGGGCCAGCAGAGTCCCGGTCGACGCGTCCACCTCGTTGTCGACGAAGTTGAACCGCGCCTGCAGCGACGACTCGTCCTCGTCGGCCAGTTTCACATCAACCAAGATCTCCCGGTCACGGGCGGAAGACATCTTGCCGGCGCGAATCAACCGTTGCAGCCGCAGTACGGTCCGTTCATCGACATCGAAGTAGGCATGGATGGGGTCGAGGGAGACCACGCGCGCCAGGGGGGTATGGTCGGCCTGCACGAGGTTGCCAGGGTCGACCAGGTGCCGGCTGATCCGCCCGGCAATCCGGCTGGAGATTTTGGTGAAGCCCAGGTTCAGCTCGGCGAGGTCATGCGCCGCCCGGGCCGCCGCGAGGCCCGATTGCGCCTCGGCCAGGTCGAACGCGGCGGTCTCGTAGTCTTCCTGCGAGATCGACTGCCGGCTAAGCAGATTCTTGGCCCGCGACTCCTGCCGGCTGAGTTTCTGGACCCGCGATTCCAATTGAGAGACGAGGGCGACCGTGCGGTCGAACTCGGCCTGGTAGGGACGGGCGTCGATTTCGAACAGCGGCTGCCCCGCCGCCACATCGTCGCCATCCTTGAACAGCACCTTTTCGAGCTCGCCGCTCACGCGGGACTTGATCTCGATCCCTTCGGCCGCCGCGAGTCGCCCCGCGAATTCCTCATGTTCGACCAGCGTGCGGGTTTCGGGCAGGCGGACATCCACCTCCAGGGGCTTTTTGGCGGGGGCTGCGGCGGGGGGAGCCGCGGACTGGCAGCCGACTGGCAAGGCCAGCAGGCTCACGAGAAAAACCGCGTTCCAACAGGTGATTCTGAACATTCGCAGTGTTGCCGGGGAAGGCGCTGGGCAAGGCCGCTTCGGGGAGGAACGAATGGTCTCGCAGAGAAACCGGCGGACTTCGGAAACCGGACCCTGCGAAAACAATCGCCCGGCCCCGATCAAGTCGAGGGGGGCCGGGCCGAAGAGAGTCGCCAGAAGCCGCTGGCCGCCTAGTGATCGTGATCGTGCTTCTCGCTCCCCTCCGGAAACGAGAAGGTGATTCCCTTGAATTCCTGGTCGCCAATCTGGACTGCTTCGAGGGCCGCGTCGAAGTGCTTGGCCCCCTGCAGTGCCTCGATCCGGGCCGCAAACTGGCTCGCCTTGCCGTCCTTGGGTTCGACCGCCGCCAGGACCACTTCCTTGGCCTCGGGCAGTTCATCCCCTTCCTTTTCGATCGTCACGGCGATCTTGAGTTCGGTCTGGGCGATCGCGACCGGCTCCTGGACGTGGGCGTCGTAGACATACGCAGTCAGTTCTCCAGTCTCCTGATCGAGAACGAACTCGACATGGGCGGTCTCTTCCCCCACCACCACCAACGCCCCGCCATGGGGTGCGTCGTGATCATGATCATGATCGTGGTCATGGTCATGGTCATGTGCGTCAGCCGCTTGGCTGGGCCCCTTCTGGGCCGTTCCCGGACCCGCCACGGGAGGGGCGGGATTGCACCCGACCACCGCGCTCAACGAGCACACCCCCACCACCACACCGGTCCGCCACCACAGTTTGCCACCAACCCGAACCATCGCATGTTCCTTGTTCAAAGCACGTTTCGCACGGGGCGAATGACAATCATTCCTGAATCGCGCCAGGGGCCATTCCCCCAGATTTTACGCGCAGGGGAACGTTGTAACGAGGGCCGCGGGGAGTTCCGCCGCAGGGAAGAGCCCTCCCCCCCTGCTCTGGAAAGAACCCAGCGGGGGGACGGGAAACGATCCCCAGCCCCCCCGCTGCATGTCTTCCTTGCCGCATGTCGAACAGCGTTCCCTCAGCCCGCGCTGCGGATCCCCACCGCGATCACTTCGCCGCCGCGACCGCGGGCAGCCCGGGGGCCGCGGTGAAGGTCAGCAGGCCCTTGGCGTCTTCGGCGTTCCAGACCCGCACTTCGCCATCCCAGCTGCCAGTGACCACCCGCTTCGAGGCGGGGTGGAAGGCGACGCTGTAGATCCAGTCGTTGTGGCCGGCGAACGCCCGCACCGCGGCCCCGTCAGCCAGTTTGTGCTCGCGGGCCTGCTTGTCGGCACTGCAACTGAAGATGCGTCCGTCAGGGCTGACCACCACCCGATAGACTTCCCCACCAAACCCGCCAATCTCACGGATCTGCTGGGCATTGGCCGGATTCCACACGCGAATCTTGTTGTCGCGTCCCGAAGTCAGCACCTGCTGTCCGTCGGGCGAGAAGGTCACGCCGTAGACCACCTCGGCATGGGCCGGGAAGGTCACCAGCGAGTCACCCGTCTTGGCGTCGAACAGTTTCGAGGTCTTGTCGCGGCTGGCCGAGGCAAGCTTGGCTCCATCCGGCGACCAGGCGATGTCCATCACCCAGTCGGCGTGGTCTTCAATCAGCAGTTCCTGGGCTCCGGTTTCGACATTGAACACACGGATCGAACGGTCGGCACTGCAGGTCGCCAGACGCTTGCCATCGGGGCTGAAGGCCACACCAAAAATCGAGTCGTTGGTGGTGGTCACATCCCGCACCAGGGTGCCATCGGCGGGGTTGAAGAGCTTCACTTCGCCCTGTTGGCCGGGGGTCCCGGCGGCGACCGCCAACAGCTTGCCGTCGGCACTGTATTCGATGTCGTAGGTCCGCTCGGCCACATTGGTGATGCGGCGGGTCAGCTTGCCGTCGGCAGCGTTCCAGAGAATGACCTCATGGTAGCCCGAACTGGCGATCTGGTTGCCATCGGGGCTGAAGGTCGACGAGGTGACGGGAATCGGCACCCGGTACGCCTCGGGGGGCATCGGCTGGGGCAGCTTGGGAATGATGGTCGCGAGCTGGGCGGTTTCCTTCAGCCCCGCGTCAAGCCGGGCCCCGTTCTTGATCCACTTGCGGATGGCGGCGATCTCTTCCTTGGTGAGGGGATCGGCATCCTTGGGCATCAGGCCATCTTCAATCTGGGCCAGCAGGTTCGAGCCTTCGGGATCGCGAGCCAACACCGCCACCCCCTGTTCACCCCCCTTCACGATGCCGTGGAAGGTGTCCATGTTGTATCGCCCCTTGGCGCTCTGGGCGTTGTGGCAGGCGATACAGCGCTTGGCGAAGACCGGGGCGATTTCTTTCGAGAACGAGACGAACTCGCCGATGCCCGCGAGGGCAACTTCGGCCGCTTTGAGGGCGTTGGTCGACTCGGCAACGACGGCGGCGAGGGCGGTCTGAGCCGCCTCCACCTCGGTGCGGGCGGCGGCCACCTGGGCCTCTGCCTGCTTGGACGCCTCGACTGCCTTGGGGAGGTTTTCCTTGATGGCGGCCAGAGCCGTCTCAGCCGCCTTGGTGGCGGCCAGGGCGTCGGCGGCCACTTTCTGGGCGGCGGCCAGTTTCTCGGTAGCCCCCTTGTGGGCCGCTTCGGCGTCGGTTGCCGCCTTCACACTGTTGGCGGCGGCGGTGGCGCTGTCCTGGGCACTCTTGGCGGCATCGGCGGCCACATTGTCGGCCAGCACTTTGAGCAGCCCCACCCCCTTGTCGGCCGGGGCTTTTTCCGCGGCAACCTTGGCAGCCGCCGCCGTGTCGGAGGTGGCCTTCGAGATGGCCGCGGTGTTGGCTGCGAGCGCCTCGGCCGCCGTCCTGGCGTCGACTGCGGCCTTCAGGGCGGCGGCGGCATCGGCGGCCGCCTTCTCGACCGGCTTGGCGTCTTCGGCCGCCTTGTTCGAGGCGGCGGTCTTCTCTGTCAGCGCCTTTTCGGCAGCCGCCTGCTCCCCCGTCAGCCGAATTTCATCGGCTTTCGCCTTGGCCAGTGCCTGGGTGGCCTGCTTGACCTTTCCCTGGGCATCGGCGACCACCTTGTCGGCGGCGGCTTTTTTGGCCAGCGCCTCATCAGCCCCCTTTTGAGCGACGTCCGCCGCCGCCACTTTGGCAGGGTCCTGCTGCGCCCGGGTGGGGGCAGGAGAAACAAGCAGCCAGCCAGCGGCCAACAGCAAGGATAAATTCGCCAGATTCAATCTGGCCCGCCGGCCAAGCCAAGCGAAGAGGGGGGGCATCATGGCTCGATCTCTTTCCAGGGGTGGGACAAAGGGGGGTGATCTGCCTGATCAGGAGGTGCCGATGATCCACGAGCGAATCGATCGAACCTCTGGGAGGGATTGTCACCACAAATCCTAACGTGCGACCTGTGAGGCACGCCAGACAATGGATCAAAAAATCCCTGCGCCAGATCCTGAGAGCGAACCACCCTCTCACCTGAACCCTTTGCACCGAGGAACCCGCGAAGGATTCACCCCTCCGAAAACCGAATCCGATTTCCGGGGTCGACCACGGATGGTCTGCGCCGGCTTGAGGTTGGGGCTGTGGACGATTCGCCACGGCAGCTGTGCAAACAGTGCCGCAACGCCTCAAATCCAATGTCTTTCCTGGTTCCGGACTGCTCCGGAAACGAGCCCGCCTCGGCGCGCAGATTGAGCGCAGAGGGAACCTTGCCGATCGGTCCCAACAAGACTCTCGGACCGACGTACCCCAGCAGTGGGACTTCCTGCCCCGGACATGTCCCACGCAACCAGCCCCTCCCGATTCGTCCGGGCAACAGCTGTTGCCCAGACACCGAGAGTGGCCGATTCCGCACCAACGTCATCCCTTACGATGTCGGATTCGAGCGCGCATGCGGCGCTTCTTACGCCCCAGTTTTCGGCGGCCTTTCCCCGTTTTCTTCACACCCATGCTGAGACTCCCACTCCTTCTTCGCGTCTGACTGGCAAACTGGTTCGAAAATGTCGGTTGTTCCACCGGTGCCGCCCCGGTACGCTGCCGATCTCCCTGGGGAAATGGGCTGCGGTCTCCGCAAACGTGCGGAAGTGGCCATCCTATCGACTCCCCTCACCTCTGAACAGCCACCACGAATGCAATACCGTCGACTCGGCCGGTCCGGCGTCCACGTTTCTCCCCTCTGCCTGGGAACGATGATGTTCGGCGGGCCCACTCCCACCGCCGAATCGATCCACATCATGCACGAGGCGATCGACCGGGGAATCAACTTCTTCGACACCGCCAACATCTACTCGGCGGGGGAATCGGAACTGGTGGTTGGCAAGGCCCTGGCCGACCGCCGCGAAAAAGTTGTGCTGGCCACCAAGGGACGTGGGCCCATGGGACCTGGCCCCAACGAATCGGGGGCCGGACGGCTGCACCTGCGCCGGGCACTCGAGGCCAGCCTCTGCCGTCTGCAGACCGACCACGTCGACCTGTATTACATCCACACTCCCGACTACGGCACCCCGATCGAAGAGACTCTGCGGGCGCTCGACGATTTCGTGCGCGAGGGAAAGGTTTTGTACACAGCCTGCTCGAACTTCCGGGCGTGGCGGCTGATGGAGGCGCTGGGGGTCAGCCAGCGGCTCAATCTGCACCGGTTCCAGGCGGTGCAGCCGCTGTACAACATCTGCAACCGGGACATCGAAGTGGAACTGCTGCCGTTGTGCCAGGAACACGGCATTGGAGTGGTCAGCTACAGCCCGCTGGCCCGGGGAATTCTCTCGGGCAAGTACAAGGTGGGGGAGGCGTTTCCCCAGGGAAGCCGGGCGGCCCGGGGAGACAAGCGGATGCAGCAGGCCGAGCTGCGCGACGCCAGTTTCGAGCTGGCCGAAGCGCTGCAGGCGCACTGCCGGTCGAGGGGTCGGGTGCTGAGCCAGTTTGCCTTGGCCTGGTGTCTGGCGAATCCGATCGTGACTTCAGTGATCATAGGGCCACGCACAGCCGAGCAGTTTGCCGACAATCTCGGCTGTCTCGACGTGGGGTGGACTGCGGCCGATGAGGCGGCCGTCGATGCGCTGGTCCCGCCGGGCGAACACACCGGGAAGGGGTTCCAGGACTCTGCCTATCCGGTCTTGGGGCGCCCTGCGGTCGTATAGATTGATCGGTTTGCAGTCTGCCGAGTGCAAGGTCCCATACGCAAAGTGGTGCGGGAGAAACGCCGGCATGGAAGTGCCGACGACACGGTGAGAGCGGAAGCCCTCGGACTTCTCGGGACTTCCATCCGACCTGCGGCGAGGGAAGAATGGAAGGTTCGGAACTGCTTGGGACGAACGGCGCGTCGGGGTTGGAAGTGGGGATGGGCGGGTAAAAAAAAGAGGAGCCTGGCGAAACCAGGCTCCTCAGACTCCAGCTCCTCAGCACTCGGCCCGAGAGCCGAGTGAGGGCAAATTAGCGGGCGCGACGGCGAGCGATCACCAGACCGACCACAGCGAGGCCAGCCAGAGCGAAGGTGCTGGGCTCGGGAACGGGGGGAGTGCCCTGAACGACGTCGAAGGTCATGTTCGACAAGCGATTGGCAGCGTCAATTCCATTCGAGGAGACGGCAAAATCAACCGAGGTGACGTAATTCCAAGGATTGATCGGCCCCTGCTGAGACTGAACCAAGGTGTCGGTGTAGGAGGTCGCTCCCGAGGACGTAATCGTGGTGGATCCGGCCGTCGTGTTCCCGATCACATCATTTTCCGAGACACGCGTCCCAATAATCTTGTTGGGAGGCGCATTCACAGTAATCGTGAAATTCAGGGTGAAGTTCGACGACTCAGGACCGAGATTCGTCAGGTTCAGCGAATGGCTGAGACCCAGATCATTGGCGTCGACGAGAATGCTCGGATCGAGCAATCCCGTGTGCGAGACATAGGTAAAGGTCTTGTCGCCAGCCACGATCGGAGCGGCAGACCAAGTGGCAATTGAGACCGGGGCGGCGAACGCCGGCGACGTCAACGCCAAAACAGCCAAACTCAACAGAAACTTCTTCATCAGTCAACTCCCTCAAATGAACGAAAGAAAACTCAGCACACGAATACTATCGACCAATTGACCCACCACGAGCCAATTGGATTCGGTTCAAAAACCACGCGTCGGCACCCGCCCGACACGCTGCCTGAACCTCACCCTAACAAGCCGAAAACCTCGCGGTTTCCTTCTCTGTCGCACAACATCAGCCAGCACTCACGACACAGGATCGCCTGGAGGCTTGGCAAGGCGAATCCACACGCTTCGGACTAAGACTTTTTACCGACCGACACACAGCCAACCTCCGCCAAGCCAACCTCTCAAGAACGACACTTTCCAACGAAGGGAAAAACATTATAAGCCAGCCTGTCCGCTGAGAACAACCCGCCCGATGGGTGGATCTTATGATTCCCAGAAGTTTTTGACTGACTCACAAACAGGTATCAGAATCAAACCGAGTCAGGTTGTCAAGATTCAATTTTTCCTTTGTGCGAGATTCTCCAATCCCTTGTTAAGTCGTCAAACGTCGCCTAAACCTTTCAGAAATCCGCAAATCCCAACCTTTTTTTGTAAGGTTTCATTCAACGACTTCACTGAAATCGTTCTCCAAACGCACGGCCATCCACGCCGGCTGTTCCATCCGCGGATCATCAACCCTTCCTTTGCCACCGCCGTTCTCCCGATTTCGGCACGCGGTTGACTGTCGTTGAAACGGAAGTCACGCGTCTGCCGGACAGCACAGAACACCGACATAAATCCGATTCCTCAGTCAGGCAGAGATGTCCGTCACCTCCGCTGCCCCCCGGAACACCTTCGGCTCTCACTGCCAGCCGTCTCTGTTCTTCTGTACCGCACGTCATCAATTCGTCTGCCTCTGGGAAGGAGGACGCCCCTTCCCCGTCGCAGTCGGTCTTGCGGCAACTCGTCCCATCGTGATAATCCCGCCCTGAAAGCGCCGGCTTCGTTCCCGGGCAGCTTCCCTGGGACCGACCCGGGGAAGCTGTTTCCCGGAAACAGACGGGCCAAGTGAGCCCGCGCGTGCCCCCGGAATGGATTCCAACAGGTGACCTCCCATGTGGTGCAGCCACTGCCAGAGTGAAGTGCGGCCGGTGATCAGCCTGGCGGGCAACCCCCCGCGCTGCAGCCTCTGTGGACACGAGTTCACAGAAACAACCGGATCATCCCGGAGTGGGGGCGACTCAAACTCCCGGTCCAGCTCCCCCGAATCGCAGCGTCCCCGGTTGAGCCCCCAGGATCTGCTCGCCCGCTGGGCCCGCGAAGAGACTCTGCCCCCCTTCGAACTGGGGACCACTCCCGGGGGAATTGGAGCGTCCAGCTCGCTGCCCCCCTCAGGGGCGGTCTCGAACGCCCCCCACTTTTCCTCCGTCCCCAGGGGCCCCGCGGTCGCCCGGCTCGACGCGTCACACCCCGCCGGTCCACAGCCCGTCTCGCTCCCCGAGCAGATCGCCGCGGCCCCTCCGACGCCCGCTCCGGCCATGCCCCCCGCGGGAGCGCCCCACTTTTCGCTGGGGCCGAACTCGGCGGATCGCCCGGTTCCCCCGCCGCTGTCTGGCACACCGGGTCAGGCTCCTGCAGCCCGAAAGGCCCCCCCGCAACCCTGGCCGACTCGTCCTGCGAATCGGGATGATGAAGAGACGGGGCCCATTGCCTATTCGGAGGTCCCCGAGAGGCAGTGGCATGGGGCCCATGCCGCCGTCCGCCCGCCGCACTTTCCGTGGGAGCCGGTCCCCCAGCCACGGCGGGCGTCCAGCTCGTGGCAAGCTGCGGCTCAGATCTTCGTCCTCGTGGGGGTCGTGGGGTTGGCCACCGGGACCCTGGTGTTGATCTACACGCATTTCTGGTCATCGGAAACCGACTCTCTGCTGCCGGTGGGCTACGTGATTGCCGCCTGTTCCCAGTTGGTGCTGCTGTTGGGGGTGGTCCAGCACATCTCGCTGGGACTGGAACAGGCCGAGCAGACGATGTCCTGGCGAGTGGCCAGCCTGGGAGAACGTCTCGAACGGATGGAGGCGGCAGCCGGCCGGGGAACCGCAGACGACCCGCGTTCCGCCGAGTGATCGCGGGCTGGGGCCAAGTGAAATGCCCTCCCGATGAACCGGGGGAGGCAGGGGCCGGGGAAATTGCTGTTCCGGGCGTCGTGTTCCGTCGTCACCAAGGCGGTGAGACAGGGACGGGCCCGAGAGGGACTGGGCGTGATCCCGGGAACCCCTGAGGAACGTCCGTATAAAGTCGTTCCGGACGCTGCCCGAGATGAAAAGCGGCACGCGGAAAAAAATGGGTTTATAACCGGGGCGAAATCAAAGTTTGCACAGAAAAGATTGTCATCCCGTCAAGACCGTTAAAATCCTCACATCCGGGAGTCAGCGGAAAGATCAAAGTTGGGATCTGTTGAATTCTGGCGTGTGATCTACCAACTGCAATGCATCCTAGGGGAGACTGGGGATCGATGGCTTTCCGGAGAGTGTTGGAAAGGGCCTCCAACAGGGACTGTCCCGATCGGGCGTCGCGTTGCATCTTGAGCTGACAACCCTGTGAAGACGATGGGCCATTTCACGATGGCTTATGTGGAAAGATTGCCGATGGACACCGCTGATCTCCCCAGCCTTGGGGATTCTCGCCTCCAGAAGTGCGAAACATCTTCAAAAAGACCCGGCCCCGCTTCGGTTTCACTGATCGTTCCGGTTTACAACGGCGGGGAGGCCTTTCAGAAATGCCTGCAGAGCCTGCAGGCCATGGTCCCGGCCGTGGCGGAGTGCATTGTGGTTGATGATGGCTGCAGTGACGGGTCTGCCGAGCGGGCCCGTGAAACGGGTGCCCGGGTGGTCTCGACCCCCCGGCCCCGCAGTGGTCCGGCGCTGGCCCGCAACCTCGGGGCTCAGGCCGCCAACAGCGAGTGGTTGTTTTTCGTCGACGCCGACTGTTCCGTGCACTCGAATGCTCTGGAGGTGGTCCAGCGGACCATCGAAGCCCATCCCGGAGTGGCGGCGTTGGTGGGTTCGTACGACACCCTTCCGACGGCCCCCAATCTGTTGTCGCAGTACAAGAACCTCGCGCACCATCTGACGCACCAGGCGGCCCGGGAAGAAGGGTTTACGATGTGGGGGGCGTGCGGACTGATTCGCCGGGATGTGTTCTGGCAACTGGGGGGCTTTGATGAAAACTACGGCCGGCCCTGCATCGAGGACATCGAGCTCGGCTACCGTCTGGCGGAAAAGGGACATCGCATCCGGATGTGTCCCGATCTGCAGGTGACTCACCACAAGGTCTGGCGGCCCTGGGGATTGCTGCGGACCGAGGTGTTGGACCGGGCCATTCCCTGGAGTGAATTGATCCTGAGCCGGGGGCGGATGGACAACGCCCTCAACATCGACCGACGGGCGCGAGTTCGCGTCGCCCTTTCGGGCCTGTTGCCAGTCCTGGCGCTGCTGGGAATGTTTTGGTGGCCGGCGTGGTGGCTGCTGGCGTTGGGGACGGGCTTGTTGTTGGCCCTCGACTGGCCGTTGCTGTCGCAACTCGCCCGCCTGCGCGGGGTCTGGTTCGCGCTGCGGGTGATTCCCTGGCATTGGTTCAGCCATTTCTACTCGGGTGTGTCGTTTGCGCTGGTCTTGTTCCGACGAGCGTGGGGAGGGCTGAACGAGTCGGCACCCGCGACGATTGGCGATGCGGCTCCGAGAGGATTGACTGAGCCAACCCGATGAGTGCCCCCCCCCCCAGGTACTCAGTGATTATTCCGACGTTCAATCGAGCGGATGCGATCTGCGGAGCACTCGAGGTGCTGGTTCGTCTGAACATTCCCCCCGGGGGTCTGGAGGTGGTTGTCGTCGACGATGGAAGCCCCACGCCGCTGGACAGCCTGGTGGAACCGTATCGGCAGAGGATGGCCATTCTACTGCACCGGCAGGACAACGCGGGGCCCGCCGCCGCCCGCAACCAGGGAGCCCGTCTGGCACGGGGAGAGTTTCTGGCCTTTCTCGACGATGACTGCCAGCCCGAGCCCGACTGGCTCTGCACCCTCGACCGTGAGTTCCAGCAGCAGCCCGACGTGTTGTTGGGAGGGAGGGTTGTGAATGGGCTGACAGACAACGTGTATTCGGCCATCAGCCAGATGATTGTCGATTTGGTCTACCGTCAGTTCAATCCCTCCCCGGACACCGCCACCTTCTTCTGTTCGAACAACTTCGCGATGCCCGTGCGGCGGTTCCAGGAGTTGGGGGGATTTGATGACCAGAACTTCCGCCTGGCGGGGGGGGAAGACCGTGACTTCTGCACCCGCTGGAGACTGCGGGGCTGGAAGCTGCGGCAGGTGAACGAGGCGGTGGTTCGTCATTTTCACCATCTCAGCCTGCCCAAATTCTGGAAACAATGTTTCAACTACGGCCGGGGGGCCTGGACTTACCACCGGCTGGAGAAACTGCGGGGAGAGAATTCGCTCATCCGCGACTCGGGACTCCACTTCTCCCTCCCGTGGAGACTGTTCCCCCTGTGGCGGCCGCTTCCCTGGAAATCCCGTGTCGCGGCGATCCCCCTGCTGGCGATCTGGCAACTGGCCAATCTGCTGGGGTTTGCCTACCAGCGCCGGCTGGAACACCGTGGGGCCAGGTCCCCCACAACTCCGGGTGCCTTCTGCCCGGGACCTTGATCAACGCCCGCTCTTGCGCGGCACCGCTGAACCACTTTCATTCTGAATACCCACCTGCATGCCTCCCTCTTCAACTTCTCCCGGACGTGTCGCCATTATTGGGGCGGGGCCCGCTGGATTGACCGCTGCCTGGCAACTCTCCCGCGCGGGGGTTCCCGTGACGGTTTTTGAAGCCGATCCGCACCTGGTGGGGGGGATCGCCCGCACCGTGGAATACAAAGGTTTCCGGTTCGACATCGGGGGGCACCGATTCTTCTCGAAGTCGCAGGAGGTCGAGGAACTCTGGACCGAACTGCTGAAGGACGACATGCTGCTGCGGCCCCGTTCGTCGCGCATTTATTACCAGGGGAAGTTCTACACCTATCCCCTCAAGGCGGGGGAGTCGTTGCGCAACCTGGGCCTGCTGGAATCGGGGCGGTGTGTCGCCTCGTACGCCTGGGCCCGATTGTTTCCCGTGAAGAATCCCCAGTCTTTCGAAGATTGGGTTTCCAACCAGTTCGGACGACGGCTGTTTGGGATCTTCTTCAAGACCTACACCGAAAAGGTCTGGGGGATGAGCTGCCGGGAGATCTCGGCCGACTGGGCCGCCCAACGGATCAAGGGGCTGTCTCTGGCGAGTGCTGTCTGGAATGCCCTGTTTCCCCAGCGGGGGACTGGCGACCGGTCGCAGACGGTGAAGACTTTGATCGATCAGTTCCGCTATCCGCGCCTCGGGCCGGGCATGATGTGGGAGGCCGCCGCTGCCAAGACCCGGGAGAACGGCGGGGAGGTGCGGATGGGCTGCCGGGTGACGGGGCTCGAGAAACAGGCGGACCGCCCGGGCTGGCGGGTGCGGTATGTGGAGGGGCAGGGAGCCGAGCAGGTCTTCGAGGCGGAGCACGTGATTTCGTCGGCCCCCCTGCGGGAGCTGGTGAAGGCCGTTCAACCGCCGGTCTCGGCCGAAGCGTTGCAGGCGGCCAACGGGCTGCGTTATCGGGACTTCCTGACAGTGGCGCTGATCGTCCGCCCCTCGCGCCCGTTCGACGACAACTGGATCTACATCCATGAGCCGGGGGTCAAGGTGGGACGGGTGCAGAACTTCGGCAGCTGGTCCCCCGAGATGGTTCCCGACCCGAAACTGGCCTGTTACGGCCTGGAGTATTTCTGCTTCGAGGGAGATGGCCTGTGGACCATGTCCGACGCCGACCTGGTTGCCCTGGGCTCGCGGGAACTGCAGTCATTGGGGTTGGTGCGGGAGGGGGATGTGGTGGATGGCCACGTGGTGCGTCAACCCAAGGCCTATCCCGTGTACGATGACGACTACGCCCGCCACGTCGCGGTGATTCGCGACGAGTTGGAGGCGCGGTATTCCGGACTGCACCTGGTGGGTCGGAACGGGATGCACAAATACAACAACCAGGACCACTCCATGATGACGGCGCTGCTGGTGGCCCGGAACATCCTGGCGGGAAGGACGCAGTACGACGTCTGGCGCGTCAATCAGGACGCGGAATACCATGAAGAGGCGAGCCGCGACGGCGAAGACCAGACCGGGCGCCAGGTGCCGCGTACCAAAGACCTTCGTTCGTGACCGGGCTGGCGATGAACAGGGGGGCGGAGGAAGGCCCCCCGGGAGCCATCGGGAGCGGCAGGGTGACGGTTGGGATCGGCGGTCGTGCCGGGGGTCGCCCCAGCGCGGGGAACGTCCCATGAGCCGCTCGCGTGTGGTGCTGGAGTCGCTCGCCCAGTTGTCGTCCCGAGGGGTGATGTTGGCGGCGGGCTTCGCCCAGTTTCTCTACCTGACGCGGTCTCTGGGACCGGCGGGGTACGGGCTGTACTCGGTGACTTCTGCACTGAGTCAACTGGCGTTTCTGGTGATCGATCCGGCGACGTCCAGTGGTTTGGTCCCGATGATCGCCGGTCACGCCCAGGGGCGGCAGTTCGCCCGGACCTGCATGCGGCTCGCGCTCGGCCTGGGACTGCTGGTGACTCTGGCGTCATGGATCTTCGCCCCCGCGATTGCGTGGCTGCTGCACACTCCCGCGCTGGTGGGGCCTCTGCAATGCGTGGCCCCCGCGGTGCTCTTGCAGTTGCTGTCGTCTCAATGTGCGATGTGCCTGTTCGGAGAGGGACGCTGGTATGCCCCCGCAGGTTCCTTTTCGCTGATGTGGCTGACCCGACTGGTGGCGGGATGGGTTCTGGTGGAGAGCGGCTGGGGCGTGCTGGGGGCGGTGATGGCCATCCCGCTGAGTTTGCTGATTCAATTGATCGCCAACCAGTTGCAGGGAACCCTCTGGCTGTGGCAGGCCGACAGGATGTCTTTGCGGGAATGGTGGTCCCATTCCAGGCACCTGCTGGCGGGATCGTTGCTGCACAACCTGATATTCAGTGTCGAATTGCCTCTGACGAAACGGTTTGTCTCGACGACCGACGCCGGACAGTACGCCGTGGCCCAAAATCTGGGACTGCCGTTACAGAGCTCGGCCCAGTCTTTGATGCCGCTGATGCAGCAGCGTCTCGCCAAAACCTGGAACGCGGGCCGACCGGATCAGTTCCGGTCGCTGTGCCAACTGGGAATTCAGCTCTGGATCTGCGTGGGGGTGGGGGTCGCCGCACTGAGCCCGCTGGCCAGTGATCTGGGGCGACTGGTGTTTGGGGCGCGGTATGAGTCTGCGGGCCGAGTTGCCCAAATCCTGCTGGTCGATCTGGGCATCCGTCTCTTCCTGATGTTTAACCTCAACACCCTGGCGGCCCAGCAGCGCCGCGAACCGGTTTCCCGGATGTACCTTCAGGCTGCGTTCCCGCTGCTGCTGATGCAGACGCTGGCCCTGATTCTGGGAAGCCACTTCGCGACCGGCGACGACACCAGCCAACTCCTGATCTGGGGAGCGGGGGCCTGCGTGGTGCGCTCCCTGGTTCTGGCCAGATTGTCTTTTGGACACGTCCAAGCGGAGGTGTCGCTGACTTTTCCCTGGCGGACGTTGGGACGGGCTCTGGTGGCTGCGGGGCTCGCGGTGGGGTTGGCAACCCGCCTTTCCGGGAACGGGTGGTGGGTGCTGGGTCAGGCGGCGGTTCTGGCTGGCAGCTATGCTGGCCTGCTGCTTCTCCTGGGGGAATTTGCCCCACCCCGAACAGGGACACAGATCGACAAGCCCCCAAAGGAACAGGCAGCCGATGTGGCCGGGCGTGAACCAGAACGATCCTGAACCCAAGCCCCCAACACAAAATTCTCCGTCCCGTCCGCAGTCGCGAGAAGCGGCTGCACCCGGCGGCGGGAGTGCGGAGCAACTCCGCTGCCTCCGTGGAAAAACTTTTGTCCAATTCAGCACAACCCCTAAAGATTCCTCCGGAATGGCGGTACCGGAGGGGTTTTCTGACTTGAACACTTGACCCACCGACCGATGTCTGGTTTGCTTCAGGGCGCGAGGTTGGCTGTCGGAGCAGGCTGTTTTTCGAGCAGGACTGGAGAGAACGGGATCATGACGGCATCTTCCCCCCGAAGAATTCTGGTGACCGGTGGTGCCGGTTTTATCGGCAGCCATATCGTTGGCCAGTTGTGTGAGGCGGGGCATGTCGTGGGCGTTCTCGATGACCTCTCCAGCGGGTTTGAAGAGAATCTTCCCCAGGGCGTTCATTTCTACAATGTGGATCTGAAACAGCGGGCGAAGCTCGAAGACGTTTTGCAGGATTTTCGCCCCGACACCATCTGCCATCATGCCGCGCAGATTTCCGTCAGCCGTTCGGTGAAGTCTCCGTCGTGGGATGCTGAAACGAACATTGTGGGCTGGTTGAGTTTGCTGGAAGAAGCCTGCAACGTGGGGGTCCGGAGGGTGGTGTTTGCCGCTTCCGGGGGAACCGCCTACGGCGAAACGCAATTGCCAGCCACCGAAGATTGGGTCCCTTCTCCCACTTCACCGTATGGCATCGCCAAGCGGGTGGGAGAGCAATATCTCGAATTCTTCGTCCGCGAGCATGGTCTGGAAGGAGTCGTGCTGCGGTACGCCAATGTGTATGGCCCCCGGCAGAATCCCCATGGCGAAGCCGGTGTGGTGTCGATTTTCTGTCAGCAATTGCTGATGGGGCACCCGGCGCGGCTCAATGACGAAGGACGTTGTGAACGCGATTTCGTCTATGTCGGCGATGTGATGCGGGCCAACCTGCTGGCCCTGTTGTCTCCGCTGCCGCGGCCCTACGTCACCCTCAATATCGGAACCGGACGATCGATTTCGATTCTCGAACTCGAACACCTGGTGCGGGGACTGTTGTCGGAAATCTCGGGTCGAACCTTGCCCGAGCCCATCATGGGACCCCGCCGCGAGGGAGATCTGCTCCGCAGCGTTCTCAACGCCGATCTGGCCCGCCAGGTTCTGGGTTGGCAGCCCGAGGTCTCGCTCGAGCAGGGCTTGCGCGAAACCGTACGGTGGTTCTACGAACGCTCGGTGCAGGCCCCCGTCCAGTCCAGTCCGGTGATGAGCAACGCGGTGCCCGCCGCCTAGTTTTGAGGCGACGCCTCGACTTCGCGCGGCAGAGAGATTGACCCGCAGCGACATTGTTCCGGCGAATATTTCAGAGGGTAGTGTCTCCACCGGGGCGAGAGACCGGGGCGACGTTCTCAAGGCGGGGTGGCTTCCCTCCCGCCTTGACACTCCCTGCGGTCGGTCCCGGGGCCTGGCGACGTCAGGATCCGTGCAACCCCTCCTGTCTCAATGACCGGCCGGCGATATGTCGGCAGCCCCCGAGGTTCGGCTCCGCAGGGGAGTCAGCCGCTGCGAACCCCAATCCCACGGGCATCCTTCCGGGCCGTAGCTGACGGTTCCGGGCGGCTGATCGGTGATCGCATAAACCGCCACCCGGCGACGACGGGTCCCGCGGGTCGAGAACTCGAGGATTCGCACCTTCTCAATGCCCGGGGCAGCGCAGAGCTGATTCACGAATTCGTTCGGAAGTGTGGGTCTTCCCGGCAGCGGGCGCTCAACAAGCAGCCACTTCACACCTGACCGCAGCAGGCGTTGCCGGACTTTTTCGAGATCGGGTTCGGGATCGGCCCCCACCCAGGCCGCGGCGGGAATGACCTGCTGCTGAAACCCGGGATCGGCCAGACGCAGGTAGTAGATCAGCAGGCCATCCAGCTCTCCGTAGTAGAAGACTGGTTGCCGCGGTGCAAACTCCAGAACCTCCGCCACGATCTCCCGCATTCCGAGGGTGTTCGGAACCAGTGGGGGGACTTGTGCCATCCAACCGAGGCCAGCCACGACGGCGAGTCCACTCCAGAACCAGGTGATCAGCCCCGAGGGGACCAGACGGGAAATGCAGTTGCGGTGCCATTCCCGGCAACCGACGGCCAGGGCAATCACCACGGCCGGCAGGCCAATCAGCGCGTACCGAACATCTTTGGCCCAGATCAACGTCAACAGCAGCAGACAGACTCCGAGCCAAACCACCACCAGTTTCAATTCGCGCCAGGCAACCGCCAGACGCGGCAGGCATCCGAGCAAAGCGATTGCCGTCAGGATGAGGCCCGGGATCCCCGGGAGTTCGTGGAGCCGCGACACGTAAAATTGGGTGGCATAGGCATCCCACAGCCGATTCACGTCGATCTGAGCCTGCCGAAAATGATTGCCGCGCTGGTAAAGCAGCACGAACACCGGAATCAGCAGCAGCAGGAACCCCAGCCACACCCAGAGGGTTGTGGGGCGCCAGAGCCATCCGAGGCCTCGCTCGAGGAGAATCCACATCAACCCCACTGGCCCCAGAATCGCCATCAGAGGGTGAGTCAGCACCGCCAGCGTTGCCAACCCGATCGCCAGCCAGAACCGGCGCCCCACCGAGGGCTGCTCCAGGGCCCGCCGCAGATGGTACAGCGCCCCCATGCCCAGCGCCGTGGCCAACAGGTTGGTCATCCCGGCCTGCATCCAGATGAAGATCCCCGGCATCAGAAACAGGCTGGCCGCCAACCAACCCGAACTGGCCGAAACCCAGCGCCGCAACCACAGCCACACCCATCCCACGAGGGCCAGTGATGACAGCAGCGAAACCCCCTTGGGCACCCAGGGAGTCAGTCCAAAGATCGCGTAACCGACGGCTGAAACCAGATGGTAGACCGGCGGATAATTGGTGAGCGAGAGCGCGGGATACCGGGCGTAGTAACCCCAGGCGTAATCGACGGGATGTTTCCAATCGGAACAGGCCAGGTCGAGCCAGAATACCCCGTTCAGCGCGTGCCGCGGCGCATCTCCCTGGAACCACAACCCGTCGTTGTCCCGGAAGGCCACCACCAACATCAGCCAGACCGCCAGCAGGAACAGCCCCTGGGCGAGAGCCTGGCCGTCACCCCGAGGCCGATGCCCCGCTGCGGTTGGATCGGTCCCCGTGGACCGTGAAAGAGTCGGTTGGGTCTCGCGCATCCGTAAGAGGGTTCGAGGGAACTGCTGTCCAGACCATCAATCTGGCACTGCGATACCTCCGCCGATCAGGACATCCCGCCAGGTTCGCACCTCAGAGTTTAGAATACGCTCCCCCCTGTTGGGGATTCGTCCGGGCTGGGGCCGCGCTCATCTCCCGCCAAATCGACCCAGTCATTTCCGTAAAATCGCCACAATCCCACGGATTTCTCTCACGCGGCGGCCAGACTCGCAACCCGTGGCCATTCGGGGAGGGGGCTTCCGGACTGGAAAACCACTCCCGGCTTGCCAAGAATTTGGCATTGCGGTGGTTTGTCCTGGTCCCTCGTGGAAAGTCCTCTCATGAGCCGTTCTCCGAAGATTCCTTCCAGCGAGATCACTCCGGAGGCGAACTATTTCGACCGCCGCCGATTTCTGAGGGGGGGCTTGCTGGCCGGCAGCGTGCTGACCACCGGCACCGCCTACCGGCTGTTGAATTCGCCCGGAGGCGAAGAGATTGAGACCGCCCCTCTGCGCGATCTGGTCAGCGGCACCGCAGAGTCGGGTCCGAAGCCCTCGCTGTCCACCACCGAGCCGGCCGCGAATGGGGTCACCGGCGGTGCGACGGGGGCCGCCGAGCCCCTCCCCGGAACGCCCATCGCCTCGCAGCCTCCGCCAACCCAACCGGTCGTCGAGCCGGCTCCAGTGGATCCTCCCCCCACCCCGCCGGCGGCAGTGACGACCGCTCCCCCGGAAGTCCCGGCGAACGACCCGTTCGAGTCGCCGACCGAATCACCAGACCCAGACACTGCGGTGGCAGCGGCCCCGACCGAGCCCGAAGAAGACCGGGCCGGGTTCTCGACCGACGAGAAACAGACCCCGTTCCGCAACATCGCCAACTACAACAATTTCTACGAATTCACCACCAGCAAAGAGCGGGTGGCGGCGGCGGCCCGCCGGTTCCAGCCCAGGCCGTGGTCGGTCCAGATCGATGGCCTGGTGCATCAACCGCGCGAGTTCGACCTCGAAGAGATCCTGCGGCTGGCCCCTCCCGAAGAACGCATCTACCGCATGCGGTGTGTGGAGGGGTGGTCGATGGTCATTCCGTGGGCGGGGTTCTCGCTGGCCCGGCTGTTGAAGAAGGTGGAACCACTGGGGAAAGCCCGCTACGTGGCCTTCCAAACGCTGCACGATCCCCAGCGGATGCCGGGACAGAAGGTTCCGGTGCTGGAATGGCCCTATGTGGAAGGGCTGCGTCTCGACGAGGCCCTGCACCCCCTCACCCTGCTGGCCAGCGGACTGTATGGAAAGGAGCTCCCCAATTCGTGTGGCGCCCCGCTGCGGCTGGTGGTTCCCTGGAAGTATGGATTCAAGGGAATCAAGTCGATCGTCCGCATCACCCTCACCGAGAATCAGCCCCCCACCAGTTGGAACGTGGCCGCGCCTTACGAATACGGCTTTTTCGCCAACGTCAATCCCGAGGTCGACCATCCCCGCTGGAGCCAGGCAACCGAACAGCGTCTGGGGGAATTCGGCCGGCGGAAGACCCTGCTGTTCAACGGGTATGCCGACCAGGTCGCCCACCTCTACGCGGGCATGGATTTGCGACGCTGGTTTTAAGCGGCTCCGCGCCGCTTCCCGCCGGGAATTCCGGCGACTCTCCCCTGCCATCGCCCCGCTGCCGAGAATCGCATGTCGTCCGAGATCCAATTCATCCGGCTGCTGGTGCTGCTGAATGGTGCCGTTCCCGCCGCGCTGCTCGCCTGGGACGCCCTGCGGGGTCAACTGGGGGCCAATCCCATCAACTTCGCCATCCGCACGACGGGAATGCTCTCGTTGATCTTCCTGGTGCTGACCCTGGTGGTCACGCCTCTGGTGCGGCTGGCGGGTTGGAACTGGTTCACTCCCAACCGCCGGGTGCTGGGGCTTTACGCCTTCTTCCATGCCCTGGCCCACTTCCTCATCTTTTTCAGCCTCGATCGCGAACTGTCGCTTTCCGGCACCCTCTCGGAGATGGCGCTGCGTCCCTACCTGGCGGTGGGTTCGCTGGGCCTGCTGCTGATGGTTCCCCTCGCGGTCACCTCCACCAATCGCATGATCCAGCGGCTGGGAACGTCCCGCTGGAAACGGCTGCACCGACTGACCTACGTCGCCGCAATTGCCGGGGTGGCCCATTACACGATGCTGGTCAAAGCAGATCTGCGCTGGCCCCTGGCGTTCGCGGCCCTGGTGGCGGTGCTCTTGGGCTGGCGGGCCTACGCTGCCGCGACTGGCCCGGCGCCCAGGCCACCGGGCCCCGTCCGGCGCCCGCCGCGGCAGCCGGCTCCGCTGCCCGACACAGCGGGCTGAGTTTTATCGCCCCGGCATGCCGCTGAACCAGTTCGCGAGTGCGCCCTACGCCAGTCTGCGGGGATGCATCTTGTCGACGATCCCCTCGGCATACGCGAACAGGGCCGGGGTCCCTCCCGTGTGAATCAGCACGATCGACTCACCAGCCCGATAGCGTCCCGCCCGCACGTCGGCGATCAGCCCCGCCATCGCCTTGCCGCTGTACATCGGGTCGAGCAGGATCCCCTCGGTCCGGGCCAGGGTCTCGATCGCCTCGATCCCTCCGTCCGAGAGCTTGCCGTAGCCGGGACCAATGCAGTCGAAACGCACGTCGATATCGGCGGGTGTCATCCCCAGATCGAGCCCCACCAGCAGTCCCGCCTGTTGGGCAATCTCGGCCATGTCGGCCTGGGTGTCGTAGGGCCATTGGATGGGGGCCACGCTGTGCACGGCACAGTCGAGCCCCAGGGCTTTTTGTGCCAGGGCCACTCCCGCCCCGGTCGAACCCGCCGAGCTGGTGTAGATCGCTCGCGGAGTAAATCCCTGGGCCGATCCCTGTTCGACAATTTCAGCCACGCACAAGAGATAACTGACCGCCGCCAGGGGTTTGCAGATGTGCTTGTCCCAACCATAGACCTTTCGCCCGCGGGCCCGGTGCGTCTCGGTCTCTCGGGTGATCCGGGCGTCGAGTTCGGGACCGATCTTCTCTTCGACTATGTCGACCTGGGCCCCCACCAGGTAATCGAGCAGCAGGTTTCCCTGAATCTTGTCGGGGCCCTGCGCGGGGCCGCCCCTCCCCAGCACCAGGTGAATCTGCAGCCCCGCCCGGGCACAGGCCGCCGCCGTCTGCCGGCAGTTGTTGCTCTGGATGCCCGCCCCCCACACCAACAGGTCGGCCCCTTTGCGCAGGGCGTCGGCAATGAGGAATTCATTGTGGCGGGTCTTGTTCCCCCCCATTGCCAGCCCGGTGCAGTCGTCCCGCTTGATATAGATCTTCGGGCCCCCCAGAAGCGCGGTCAGGCGGGGGCAGTATTCGAGCGGTGTGGGATAGTGCCCCAGCAGATAGCGGGGCAGCCGGTCGACATGGGCGCGCAACTGCTGGGTCGAAAGAGAGGCACGGGTGGCCATGACGGGAAGACTCGTGGAAGGTGAACACTACGGGATGTCGCGCTGTGGTTAGACTATCGACCCGGCACGGTCTGGCAAAACGTCATTCCCCAATTTTCCTGGCCCCCCAATCGCAGAGACTGGCGATCGGGTAGAATTCCGGAGTGGGTCCACTTCCGTCCTCTCCCCGGACTGCCGTCATGAACAACCTCCCTTCGGTCGAACTGCTCGAGCAAATGCACGCCTTTCCGTGCCAGTTCACCTTCAAGATCATCGGCAAGACCGAGGATGGATTCGTGGCCCGGGCCCTCGCGACAGTCCGGGAACAGCTCGAAGTGGAGGTTGATCCTCCCTTTCGGGTCCGGCATACCGCGGGGGGCCGGCATGTCTCGCTCACCATCGAGCCCGAGGTGCAGAACGCCTGGGAGGTGCTGGGGGTTTACCAGGCCGTGCAGAGCCTGTCGGGACTGGTCTGCCAGTTCTAAGACCAACTGTGGTTTTGTGACCGGTCAGGCACTTTGCCCGCCCGGTTTCCGGGTCAGACTTCCTCAGGCGATGACGGCGTCGATGACCTTGCCCCCCACGTCGGTCAGGCTTTCCTGGCGTCCCTGGTGGAAGTAGGTCAGCCGGCGGTGATCGAACCCCAGGAGGTGCAGAATCGTGGCATGAATGTCATGTAGATGAGCCCGGTTCTCGACCGCCTCAAACCCAAAATCGTCGGTCGCGCCGTACTTCATTCCTCCCCGCACGTTGCCTCCCGCCAGCCACATTGAGAAGCCATAGGGGTTGTGATTGCGCCCCGGCTCCCCCTTCCCTTCACTGAAGGGCATGCGGCCGAATTCTCCCCCCCAGACCACCAGGGTGCTGTCGAGCAGCCCGCGCTGCGCCAGGTCGGTCAACAGGGCCCCGATCGGCTGGTCAACCTCGCCCGCGTGTTGTCCGTGGTTGGTTTCAATGCTCTGGTGGGCGTCCCAGGTCTCTTCGAGATGTCCTCCTCCCGAGTACAGCTGCACAAACCGCACGCCCCGCTCCACCAGCCGGCGGGCCACCAGGCAATTGCGGCCGAACTCGTCGGTGGGTGACTGTCCCACTCCGTAGGCATCGAGGGTCGCCTGGGTCTCCTGGGCCAGATCGACCGCCTCGGGGGCTTCCGACTGCATCCGGAACGCCAGCTCGTAGCTGTTGATGCGGGCCGCCAGCTCCTGTCCGCCGGGGCGTTCGTCGAGGTGCCGCTGGTTCAGCTCGGCCAACAGATCGAGCTGCCGCCGCTGCGCTGTCCGGTCGAGATGGGCCGGCCCGCGCAGATCGAGCACCGGATCGCCCACCGGTCGGAACAGCGTTCCCTGGAACGCCCCCGACATGAAGCCGCTCGACCAGTTGGGCTGTCCCGAGATCGGCCCACCGCGTTTGTCGAGAATCACCACGTAACCGGGCAGGTTCTGGTTCTCGGTCCCCAGGCCATACACGGCCCAGCTTCCCAAAGAGGGACGGCCGATGAACGTCTTGCCGGTGTTCATCGCCACGAGGGCCGAGCCATGCGCGTGGCTGTCGGTGTGGCACGAATTGATGATGGCCAGGTGGTCGGCGTGTTCGCGGACGTGCGGGAAAAAGTCCGAGATCATCAGCCCGCTTTGGCCACCGGGGCGAAAGGGGCGGAAGCTGGGGGTGAGGAAGCCGATCTTCCGCCCCCCCGAATTGATGAACTTCTTCCCCTCGGGCAGGGGCTGACCGGCGAATTTCTCGAGCACCGGCTTGTAATCGAACGTGTCGACCTGGCTGGGGGCGCCGTTCATCATCAGAAAGATCACCGACTTCGCCTTGACCGGGAAGTGCGGCTGCCGCGAGGCGAGGGGATTGAGCGCGGCCTGGCCCTCGGCCGACTCGGCCCCCTGAACGGAGTTGCGAAAACCATCCTGCGCCAGCAGGGCGGCGAGCGCGGTGCCGGTGAACCCGCCCCCCATCTCCCACACAAACTCCCGGCGGGTCAACCCGCAAGGAAACCGGGAGGCTGTCGACGCGGAGGGAACACCGGGGCGGGACATGGCAGAATTCCCGAAGGGGCAACATCGGAACCACACGGAACTACGGACCAGACAGACGTTAAGCTGACCTCACCCGGGAAGGGGCGTCAAGCGATGGCTCCACGGCCTCTCAATCTGCCAGCGAGTGTGAGGCGTGCGATGGCCAACCGCACTCTGGCTGAACAACCTGGGGGGTGGTCAACAACTTGAATCAGCCACCGGGTTGTCGACGCGACCGGTGGTTGCCCCCCCACCCGCGGCAGAATCACGCCGATTCCTCAGGACCCACACTCTGCTGGGCAACAAGACGCAGGCGGGTTCGCGCCGGCTCCCGCACCCGCGAATAGCCAAATAGTCGGGCCAACTCTGTCACCAGGGCGTCCATGGGCAGTTGCCCCTGCGCCGTCAGCACCCCGCGCACCGCCACCGCCAATTCCTCGGCTTCAAGTGGCTCAGCGTGGCAGCGTCCCACTCTGTTCGAATGGGGTCCAACAGGGCCACAAGAGAGTCCCCGGCCCGTTCGACGTTCCCTGTCGATCGTGATCGATCCGACGCGGGCCCTGTTCAGCCACATGGGCCCGGGAGAGGTTTTGACTCCCCCCGGGAGTGAGATTATGGTGCCTGCACGGGGGGCAGCAGAAATCCCGCGTGGGGGAATTCTCACACCTCATTCCGGACTGCCAGAGACAGGCCCGAGGTTGCCAATGGCCGCGGTTTGGAAGACGAGCGGGTATGAACGAGACCAGCAGATTGCGGCAGTACACAATCGCGTACCTCGTGGGGGTCTTCCTCTGGGCCGTCGCGGGGTTCTGGGTGGTCCCGCGCGTCCTCGTCAACCAGCGTTCGACCGAGGGGCTGCCCGCCGTCGCGCACTGGGTGCAACAACTGGGCGTCCAGACCCCGAACCAGGTCGAGCGGGTCTGGCGCAAGCTGCATTGGGCGAGTCTGGTCGTGTTGTTGGCCCCTCCCCTCTTCCTCGCTGGGCCCCGCAGGTTGGGTCAGTCATTGTTCGACCGGTTCGTGGGTGAAGCCACCCCTGAGGTACTCGGTGGCCTTCGTTGCTGGGTCTTCCTGATTCTGGCCTTCCACGTCTTTTCCCAGGACTTGCCGGGAATTGCCCTGTTGCCTCCTCAATTGCGCAGGCCGATGGGAGTGATGTCGGTGTTCCACAGCCTGCCCGGGTGGGATGCGATGTACACCAATGCCCGCGCACTCACCGGACTGAAACTGCTGACTTTGGCCACGATGTCCGCCGCGATGTTGGGTTGGAAAACGCGGTGGAGCGTCCCGTGTGCCGCGTTGCTGGGGCTGATCTGCGGCGGCATCCTGCGGGAGTATTCGCATTTCTTTCACCAGTACCTGGTCCCGATGCAACTGGCGGTCCTGTTGTCGTTCCTGCCGTGCGGCGATGGTTTCTCGGTCGACCAGTTCCTGCGGCGGAAGCGCGGAGAAGGCGAACCGCCGCGCAGCCCGGCTTTGTATGGCTGGTCGCGGTACGCCTGCTGGATCCTCATAGCCGGCAGCTATGTTTCGGCAGGTCTCAGCAAGCTCCGCAACGGCGGTCTGCTGTGGTGGAACGGACTGAATCTCAAGAACATCATTCTGACCCACACACTGGAACCGAAGCAGTACGAGTGGGGCCTGGAACAATTCCTGACCGGTCTGCCGCTGGAGTTTTTCGCGGTGCTGGGGTTAGCCGGGCTGATGACGGAACTGCTGTACGGTCTGGTTTTGCTGTCCCGACGCGCCCGCCTGGTAATGCCGATCCTGGCGGTGGGACTGCACGTGGGCATCATGATTTTTCAGGGCATTCTGTTTTTGGATCTGATCCTCATCCAGGCCATCTTCCTGTTCGACTTCTGGACGGGTTCCTCCACACGAGTCGGCGAGATGGTCCCGGAAAACCAGGATTGGGATGGGTCCACCGCAGCCGCCCCGCACCGCCACGGATTCCGGTTCTGCCTCGGGTGCCTGATGTTCGTGCTTTTCTGCTGGATCCTGCTACTCGAACGCTACCCGGCCACAGCCTGGCAGATGTTCAGCAACACCAGGAAGTCCGACCTGATCCGGTGGCACAAAATCTTCGCCGTGTTTGCGGATGGGCACCGCGAAGAAGCGAATCCCGAGGAATGGATCGGTGCCTTGGCCGTGACACGTTACAGCGAATTCCTGAGGAGAGACACTGCCGAGAAAGAGGTATTTTTCGAGGCAGCGCTGTCCCAGATGAATCTCTCCCGACCGCAGAACCCCATCGTCAGCCTCGAAGTGGTGGACTATGCCTGGCACTTTTTGTCGCCTGCGGCTGGTCCCCAGTTTGGGACAATCGACCATGTCTGGAAATATCCGGTGACGCTTCCCACCGACGATTGAGCAGCCAAGCGTTCTCCAGGGTTCCGGCTGGTTCTGGGGCCACCACGATCCAGTCGTCGTTTGCGGCTCAAGACTGCGAAGCATCGTACCAACCCAGCCGGGCCCACCCCAGCCGGAACCATCGCAGCAGCCGCCTCCGCAATTCGGATGGCCACGAGACGGGTTGCCGGGGCAGCAGCGTTCCGACGGGGAACAGGTTGTCCAGATCGGCACTGCTGATTGGCTCACCGCGGCCCACCCGTTGCAGCAAGTCCCGATAGCGAGGCAGCCAAGGGGGGCCCTGAGACGCCAACAGCATGGCGATGCACACCTCGCTGGTCAGCCGGCGTTCCTCGCAACCGACCAGGAAGTTGTACATCTCGGAAAACAATTCCGGGGAGAGTCCCAGTTGAGTGAACGCCGCATTCAAAGGGGGTTGGTCGGCCACGAGTCCGGCCCGGACGGACAATCGCCAATTCACATGCCAGCGTTCGAAGAACTGCCGGGTGCGGGCATTGTCGGCCGCGAAGAACACTGCGCCGCTGTAGTAACGGTGCGGCCTTGCCCAACCAAGACGTCGATAGTGGGACCCTAGCCATTTGGGAAACCGCCCTGGATTTTGCGGAAAAAACGCATCAACCGTGAAACCCAGATCCTGCGGACAGCCAAACAGCCGATCAAGGGGACCGGTCACCACGCTGTCGCAGTCGAGGTAGACAAAAGGGCCATCCAGACGATTCCGTAGCGAGGTCTTGATGAACCGGCTGCGGTGAATCGGGCCACCCGTGGCGTCGGGACATTCCACCCAGCGATCGATCAGGCCGGTTTTTGATTCCGGAAGGGAACCGACGAGTCGCGACATTGCGGAATCGCAAAAACACGAAACCGTGACACCAGCGATGTGCCGCCGGAGGGAAGTCGCCGAAAGCCGAAGGGCTGGCAGATAGCTATTCGCCAGTTCGGTCCCGGCACCCGTCAAAACGTACACCGCGTGCGTCATCCGACAAACTCACGGAATCCCGAACTCAAATTGACAAAAGTTGGTGGTGGGGTCTGCAGGACCGGATTGTATTTTGCAACGGAAGATCTGCCCGTCTGAATCCCTGTGTGATGTCTGCTCAAAGTCCGGCCGCGAACTCTCCCCGGATCGCCTCGACCCGCGCCCGGTTGACCCCCAGGTCGGAATGTCCAACCCGCGAGGCCGAGCGGACGTCGATGCGGCGTGCCTCAGGATGCAGCAGGAACTCGAGGTCGTCGGTGAAGCGAAACAACTGCGACCGGCACTCGGCATGCAGATAGCGGTCATTGACACTGATGATCGTTGTTCGCGGCTGTCGTTCCACCACCTCGCGCAGCCGCCCCCAGGCCGCGGTGGGATCCCCCACGAATTCCAGGGGGGCGATGCGATAATCCGGGTCGTCCGTCTGGCTGCCGACGGCATTGGGGGTGGTGGGCATCGGCCCCAGGCGGTCGCCAGTCGCCCCCAACCCGGCAGGCCGGCGGGCAAAGGCGCTCAGCAGGGCGAACCACACCAAGGGCAGCAGGGCCAGCACCACCGGCCAGATCAGGATCTTCATGCGGGTTGACATCGGACCAGTCAAGTTCCTGGAAACGCGGACAAATCAGTCCTTAATTATAGCCCAGGAAAAAATCGCCGAGGGCAAACCGCGCCACATGGCGGATCTGTCCGACCGATCTCCTGATGTCAACCCCATCCAGGCATTCCAACTTTCAGCCTCTGACCGGACCTGTTGGGTTACGACGCTGCCTTTCCCAACCCAGGGGACAGGCTCCCCGCTTTCCCCACCCCCGCTCGCAGTGGTATCCTAGAAATTCACGATCGGCTGTACCGCGGCGAGCCAGTGCGGCAGGCGGAAGAGCCGGGGGTGGAGACTGTCTCCCGGGAGATTGCTGATGTCGCGACCTGCTGCGGTGCTCTGTTCAATGGTGTTGATCGCCGGCCTGTGCGTCCCGACAGCCGCCCAGGCGGGACGGATTGAGCCCAAGGTCAAGGCATCCGTCACCCGCAGCCTCGACTGGCTGGTTCGTGAACAGCGCCGCCAAGGGTACTGGGAGGCCAATCAGACGCAGTACCGCGTCGCCATGACGGCCCTCGCCGGCAATGCGCTGCTGTGCGAAGGGTCCACCACTCTTCGCGGCAAATACGCCAAGAACATCCGCCTCGCCGTCGACTATCTGCTCGAACTGGCCGAGCCCCAGGGCGTCAGCAATCCCTCGGGTCTCATCGGCTACAAGAACGATTACCACTACATGTACGGGCACGGCTTTTCGATGCTGTTCCTGTCGCAGGTGTTTGGCGAAGAAGAAGACCCCGAACGGCGCGAGCAACTGCGGCGGGTGCTGACCCGGGCGGTCAACTTCTGCGGCCAGGCCCAGACCACTGCCGGGGGCTGGGGCTATGTCTCGGCCAAAGATGGCGGAGACTTCGACGAGGGCTCGACCTGCATCACCCAGGTGCAGGGACTGCGGGCCTGCCGGAACGCCGGTATTCCGGTCCCCAAGGAACTGATCGACCGGGCGGTCGACTACATCAAGAAATGCACCACCCCCGAAGGGGGCGTGCAGTACAGCATCAAGGGAGGAGGAGCGCGTCCTCCCATCACCGCCGCCGCCGTCGCCTGCCTATTCAACTCGGGAGGGTACGACGATGAGTTCGCCAAGAAGCTGCTGGCGTATTGCCGGCAGAATCTCTCCGCGGGGGGGGACGACGGCCGGACCTTCGGCCACTGGCACTACTCGCACTATTACTATGCCCAGGTGATGTACCGCGTCGGCGGCGACGAGTGGAAGAACTACTCGAAGGCGATCAGTGCGAACATCCTGCGGAAGCAGTCGGCGGATGGCAGTTGGCGAGACAGCCAGATCGGCTCGGTCTACACCACCGCCATCAACGCCACCATTCTGCAGCTCGAAAACGGGTTCCTGCCGATCTACCAACGCTGAGGACCCGCGATTCACTGAGTTGATCGATTCTGGTATGGTCTGATGCCCAATCTCACTGAGTGTCTTGAAGACCATATGCATGATCCTGACGAGCGCATTCAGCCGATGGGTGATCGGGCTGCGACCGTGGGGACAACGCCCCTCGGCCCTCGCCACAAACCTCTCGCCAACCCACCGCCTACCTCGCAGAGGTGACTTCTCCAAGCCCCGGGTTGCCGCCTCAGCGGCTACCCGGGGTACGCGAGCCCCAACAGAACCTGAACCCTGAAAGTGGTTCCGTTCGTTTTGGGCTCGCCAGATGATCAATCCCTGATCATCAGGCAGGGCGTAGCAAGCAATCCTTACAGGATCGAGATCCTGATGGGGATGGCGACCTGGGGTAGTCGCCTGCGCGACAACCCCAGGCTGAGGGAAGTATTCCCTACAGGGAGGTATTTGAGTGGGCGAGGTGGACGCCGGTGCGAACTGTACGAACTCGCGGCAGAATCATTGGATCGATCATTTTCGTGATACCAAAAGCAATCCTGTGAATGCTGTTGGCGAGCCTCCTAAGCTGAGGTGGTCCGTTGCCTGGTCGAGGCAAGGGCCGCGGAACTGCGCGGTTATCCCGCCGCCACTGCCTCGTCGATCGCCTCGAAGGTGGCGTCGCAGAGGCGTTCGAGCAGAGTTTCGGGCATCGCCGGGGCGGGCATCAGCACCACCACATCACCCAGCGGGCGGATGATGACCCCTCGCTTACGGGCAGCCAGGGTCACCTGGTGCCCGAGGCGACGTTCGGGAGGAAACGGGGTCCCCGTCTCG
>Ga0315902_10001140_pt1 | contig 43179 bp, 30 predicted proteins | sample LakEriMetagenome_9_FD_203523 | JGI IMG/M metagenome (GOLD analysis project Ga0315902, IMG submission 203523) | Freshwater fungal communities from buoy surface, Lake Erie, Ohio, United States - Buoy 12 MA117 | ecosystem: Environmental > Aquatic > Freshwater > Lake > Lake biofilm | place: USA...
ACCCGGGACTGCTGTCCGGACAGATTCTCGACGAAGTGCACCAGCACCATCAAGACGATGGCGACGGTCCTCAGCAGATCGATGGATGGACGGCGCATCGCATCAGGCCTCACTGCCGGCGAACAACTCGCACATCAGCAGTACGGTCTGGAGCAGCAGCAACAGGATGATGAACACCTCCAGGGTGTGTCCCTTCCAGGCGAGACGCCAATCGTGTGCCCGCTGGGCGCAGAGTTCATAGACGTTCTGAAAGACGTCGATCTGGCCTCCCAGTGACTCCCAGCGTTCGGCGAGCCGCGCCCGCTCGCGGAGGCGTTCACCCACCTGGCTGGCCAAGGTGGGGGGATAAACCAGGGGGCGATGCACGGGGGGCTGCAATTGGGCCCACCTTGCCCGAATCCCCAGCATGCTCCCGAATCGACCGGCCAGGACGCTTCGTCGGCGGTCGGACCGATGATCGAAGTCAAACGCGAGGGGGCCATCCTCCTCGAGTTGGGGCCAGGCCCGAGCCACCTTCTGTTCCAGGATCTGCAGGGCCGTTTCGAGACAGGCGAATTCCAGAATCGCGGGAACCACACGCGGCTGCCGCTCGGCCAACGCGGCCACCCCGATCCGAGCCGGTCTCGTTCCGTCCGGATGCGGACTGCCCAGGCCCCAGACCACTTGCACGCCGTGCAGCGCCACCGTCTGGAGTCCCGCTTCCGCCGCAGACTCTCCCCGGGCGACCCACTGCTGCAATGCATCCAGTGCGTCACTTTCCGACATTCCGTCATTGGCAGCGGTCAACAACTCCAGCACCGGAGCTTCGGCGGCAACGGTACGGGTCGCATCGGACAACGAATCCACCGGCACCAGACGATACGGAGGGGTCGTTGCCACTTCGCAGGCGACCCGGCCCCAGGGGGGAGTGCCAGACTGCGGTGGCTGAAATATCAGCCGTTGGACTTCGGATTGCTTCCAGGGAGATTCGGTCAACACAGCGGTCACCGTTGGGTTTCCATCGGGTACGAGAGGCGTTTCGGCTGGATCGCACGCCGCGGAGAGACGTCTTCGATCACACTCGCGATCCAGCCCGCCACGTGATCTGCCGAGTCAAGTACGCCATTGAGAGTGGAGTCAAACAGGTAGTCCCCCACCAGGAACAGGCCCGGAGCCGCGTGGGGGGCGGGTTGATGGCGGCGGTCGAGCGACCACAGGTCCCAACCTCCGGGAAGTGCGCTCACCTCCGACTGCCAGCGATGCACCCGCCCTTCGCGGAATTGGTCTCTGGCCGGGTCCATCAGTTGTGGGGGGAGAGTACCCAACGCGAGGTCGACCAACTCGGCATCGGTTTTGGGACAAAGATTCCGAGCCGCGTCGCCGCCGAGCAACCAGCCCAGCACCCCTTCTTCGATGCCCGGATTACGGCTGGACTCGTCATACAGGCAGCAGCCTTCAAACTGGTCGAGCATGCAGAACGACTCGCGCAACACTGACCGCCAAAAACAGCGTTCGAACAGCAACGTGATCCGGAGATAGTGAGCCGGATGGGCGTGATGCTTCTGATGCTGCCCGATCGCCTGCCGCAAGGCCTCCCCCTGGAATTCCAACGACGGCAATACGGGGTTGGGCAGCGCGACAATCACGAAATCGAAATCGGCCGAGATCCGGGAGACAGTACCGGAGGGGGTATCGGACTGCAGTTCGAGCGTGTAGTCCCCCCCGGAGTTCGCCGAAATGGCCACGACCCGGTGCGACAGTCGAATCTCGGCATCCAGCCGGTCGACCAAGGCGTCGATCAGCCGTTCATTCCCCCCGACAATCGAGTACAGCCTCAGATATTCGGGACGATTCATCAGATAGTTGTGCAGGCCGTAGGGAATGCTGGTCTGCCCAGGTTCGGACGCGAGATCACTGTGGATCAGGGTCTGCAGATAGCGGCGGGCCGCGGGGTCCGAGACGCGGTCGAGGCGCTGGGTGAAGGGGCCGGGCCAGTGCCGGAGCGCATGGTTCTGCAAAAGATCGGCCTCGAAAAATTCTCGCGGCCCCAGAGCGTCGACGGCGCGGCGATCAAACTCCTCCAGGTCCCGTCGCGCGGCCACTCCCAGTTGCGACTCGACATCGTCGAGGTGCGACAACAGCTGCCCCTCCCAAAGCACCGCCGATCCTCCCATCGGGCTGATCGACAACCCCAGGGAGAGCACCAGGTCTTTCAGAGGGTCTTCCCCCAGGAGCGAGTAGTCGTAAAGTTCGGCGGCCCCGGCTTCATAGGGAACAGCAGAGTGTGCAAAACGCCGCGTCTGAACCTTTCCCCCGAGGCGGGGAGTGGCTTCGAAAATCGTGATCGCACAGGGTGATCGGGCCTGTTCGCGCAGCCGCCAGGCGGTGAACAGCCCTCCCGGCCCTCCGCCCACGATCGCAATCCGCCAGTTGTTCAAGATCTCCCGCCTTTGTTTCATTCGCACTGGATGAACCGGTACGGCGATCGGCCCAGTCCGCCATCAGCCCCCCCCTGCCGCCATTCAAGCCAAGAGCATGCGAGCCTCGGGGCAGTCCGCACATTGGAACCCAATTTGTAAACCCCGGAGGAGCCGGTAGGTTTCGGTCCTGCTGAAAACTTTCGGCCGCGACCAGACAATTTGCAATTCGGAGCGCGATTGTGTGAAATGCGGTTGCATGAAACCCGGCAACTTGGTCGTGCGGAACACCAGCGATGCCATCTCCCGAGACACCGGTGAAAGGGCAAGCGGTTGCCTGGTTGGCCACCTGTGTCACACTGGTGGCGGGAGCGGGATGCTGCGTGTTGATTGGCGTCGCGATGAACGCCGACTGGCGGGGCCTGTTGCGGACCTCGGGCCCTCTGATTGGAGGTGCGGCTCTGCTCTGGTGGTTGTTGCGTGATCGCCAGCCAGGGATGCGGCCCGCCGATCGCTGGAGTTGGCTGCGGCGTCGGACGAAAACCCGGCATCAGGTCAAAATTGCCCGATCGAAGCCCAGCGGTCCCACCACGGTTCCCCTCGCCAGCCCCCCCACGGCGGAGACGGTTCGGGAACTCAAGGGGGGAATCAATACCTGGGTCCCGTCGGAACGCCGCCGCGGGCAGCCCCCCCCGTCTCAGGGATGAACTGCTGCCGACAAATCACCCCAAGGAACGCCAACCAACCCCGTCTCCAACGGATGCTGGCGTCAGCACACTGTCAGTCAGTAGCGCAGCGATGTCATCACGTAGAGTTGGGTCGAGTCTCCCCGGGGAACGGTGCGTTCGATGTACGACCCAAACCAGAACCACGAATAACCCAATTGCATATCGAAATTCGGGTTGAAGGAATAATAGCCATAGAGGTCGAGTGCCGTTCCCAGGTTCGTGCCATTTCCCGGCTTTCCAATCGCCGTCCCTGCCACGTTGTAGGCCGTGTCGTGACTCGACGCGAGCTGGAACCAATGGAGGGCGGCGGTGGTGGCGGTTTTTTTGGTGGGCTTGAGGTCGAACTGCAGCGCCGTGTCGAACAGGTTCTGCCCCGAGAGATTGTCGGAGAGTGCCCAGTAGGCATGGCCCAGGGGGAACATCACGTAGAAGGTGTTGTTGCTGCCGACTGCATCAACCGTTCCTGAACCGTAGTAGAACAGCCCAGAAACCCTGGGGGTCCAGCGTGGCTTCTTCCAGGTGTGCCCCACGACTCCCGTCCAAAACCCGGAGATGACTTCGGTCCCCTGCTCCACGCCCGCCTGCACGCCTCCTTCGAAGTCGAAATCCCAGACCCGCGACTCCTGCCCGGCGTTATCGAGCACCGGTTCGAGATGCGCCCAGCGCGAACCGACGGTGTGCCGCTGCATATCAGGGTGAATCCGGGCCGTGCGATTGGTGTCGAGCACCATCCAGTAGAGATCGAGTACGGTGTTCTCCCACCCCGTATAGCTGTAGTAGGTGCCGCCAAACCAGATGTTGCGTTCAGGCTTGTCGAGGGCGCCATTGAAGTCGGTCAGCGACGTGAAGCCGGTGGCCGTGTTGACTGGATGCATCAAAAACGCGTCGAAATTGTAATCTTCTCCCGAAAGGATGTATTTGCCTCCCTGGAAATTGCGTCGGGTGTTCCCCCAATCCAGCGGCGAGACCAGTCTCTGGCGTCCATACAGCAATTCCTGTCGGCCGATCCGCACCGTATGCAATCCCAGATCGCCTTCCAGGATTTTCCAGTCAGCAAACAGGTTTTGGATGTCGAGTTCGTTCACATCGACAATCTGATCGGGAGCTTCGTTGTCGAAAGACTCGGCATCGAGAATTTCGCCGTAAACTCGGAAATGCTCTCCCTTCAGGTCCAGATAATGCCGCCACCGCCACTGGCTGTAGTCGGCCGCGACAGGAGGTCCTTTTCGCAGTCGATTGTCTTCCTTCAGATACCGGTAGCGAACCTCGCCCCCGGTGGAGAGGGTCCAGGGGGTCCCAAACAGTTCCAGGGGAATGTCCTTCAATTCCTCGCCCAGCACCCGCTCGTGGTCGGGATTCTTCTTGTAGGAGAAGTCGTTGTTGTAAAAGAGGGGCTTGTATGGACCAAGCGGGGGCAAGGTCTTGGGAGTGGGAAACGCGGGAGGCCCCTTCTTTTTCTTCGACGCTGGGGCTGCCGGTGTAGCCACAACCGGGTGCGACGAGATCCCCAGCACTGGCATGACTTCACCCGAAATCTCGCTGGGCAGGGGTCTGGGTGCTTTGGGGACTTCCCCCGGCAGTGTGCCTTCCACATCGGATGCAGGGGATGATTCCTCCTCTCCCGGAGCAGGCGCCCGGGCAACGTCAGCCTCCAGCAGGGCGTCAATCGGCGGAAGGGGGATCTCTTCACCCCAAGCCCCCGTGGCCGACGCCAGCACCGCAAGCGCCAGCCCCCAGTGTCTGACCTGCCTGCGGTTCATCATCTCGGGAATCCGTCCGTGGTTTTGAGGGCGCACACTCGATCCTTCGAGTGGCCCGGAGACATGTCTTTGGGACATCGACCTGGGGAGCCGGCTGGCTTCGTCACGACAGCTTCACTCGGCACCATGGCTACGGCCGGTCATTCTTTCCCTGTCTGCCTGATGCAATCTGTTTGACAGGATGGGAGGCCGGCAGAACCTTGCCAGAGCTTGAGGGGCGATTCACTTGAGTCCATGTTCGCCTGGCCCCTGCGAATTCTCTGGAATTGTCACCCGGGACGGCATGGATTACCGTGACCGACTGACGGGCGTCTGGGCCCGAACTGTTTCCCGGAGAACTGCTATGAACACCGTCGTTGGACTGCGTAGGGATCGCCGCCAAAAGCGGAGCCAATGGTTCTGGGGGTTGATGGTCTGGGCGGGCTGGGCCGCCGCCGCTTCCGCCGCCGAGCCCGTGCGCATCGGCATTCTGGGACTCGACAACTACCAGTCCGTCGCCTTCACCCAGTTGTTTCATGACCCCCAGGCGACCGGTGATCTGGCGGGGATCAAAGTGACCGCCGCGTTCCCGGACGAACCGAGCACCGACATCACGGAAAGTGTCGAGAACCTTCCCAAGTGGGTGCAGTCGATGAAGGACTTCCAGGTACCGTTGGTCGACTCGGTCGACAAGGTCCTGGCCCAGTGCGATACCGTGCTGGTGATGCCGGTCGATGGACGGCGGCATCGTAAACTGGCGGAGGCGGCGCTCCGGGCCGGGAAGCGGACCTATATCGGCCGACCCATGGCCGCGTCGCTCGAGGATGTCGCCGCCATCTTCAAGATCGCCCAGGACGCGAAGGTGCCCCTCTGGAGCAGTTCGCAGCATCGATTCAGTCCGGGCTTTATTGGCATGCGCAATCATCCCGAAGTGGGCAAGGTGCTGGGGTGTGATGTCTATGGTGGCTGCCCCATGGTACCGCATCACTCCGACTACTTCTGGCATGCCGTGCATAGCCTCGAAACCCTCTACACCATCATGGGCCCCGGCTGCGAAACGGTCCGCTGCACCAGCACCCCGCAGGTCGAATCGATCACCGGCGTGTGGCGTGACGGACGGGTTGGCACCTACCGGGGGATCAAACAGGGAGCGGTGAAATACAGCGCCACCGTGTTTGGTGAGCAGGGGGTCTCGATTGCCGGGGTCTATGGGCATGGCGTTCCTGTGAAAGGGGTCGCCCCAACCGACGACAAGTACATGGGTTATGAAGGAATCGCGATTGAGATTGCCCGCTTCGCGAAGGGGGGCGCGGTCCCCGTGACGCCTGCCGAGACCCTCGAATTGTACGCATTTCTCGAGGCCGCCCGGGAAAGCCGGGCCAAGCAGGGGGCATCCGTCTCGGTGGCCGAGATTCTCAAGCGGATCGCACCTTAGAGCACGTTCGAGGCCCGGCCACAGTGTCGTCGGGGTGCAGGTCTGGTCCGGGCGTGGAGGTGGTCGCACGAGTCGCGGATTCGACTGGGTGAGTACCCGTCACCGCGAGACGATCGCACAGACGAGATGTCCCCCGAAACCGAGCGAGAGCTTCAGAGCCGTTTCGACCTGGTGCTGACGCGCGTGATGGGGAATGTAGTCCAGCCGGCACTCGGGATCGGGATCGTCGAGGTGCAGGGTCGGGGGCAGACGTTGATCACGGAGGGCTAGCACGGTGGCGGCGAGTTCCACGCTGCCCGCCGCCCCCAGCAGGTGACCGATCGCCCCCTTGAGTGACGATCCGGGAATCTCACCAGCCGCGGGGCCCAAAGCCCGTTCCACCGCCTGGGATTCGAGGGGATCATTTCCCCTGGTCGCGGTGCCGTGATAATTGATGTAGCCGATTTGTTCGGGACGGACTGCGGCTCGGCTGAGGGTCTCGCGCAGCACATGCACGAGCGGTTCGGGATCCGGGCTGAGCCGGGTGAGATGCCCCGCGTCGGAACCCAAACCCGCTCCGCGCCATTGGGCCAGAATGGGAACTCCGCGGGCCCGGGCCTGCGCGGCCTCCTCCAACACAAATACCGCCCCCCCCTCTCCAATCACAAACCCGGACCGTTCGCGATGAAACGGGCGACATGCCCGGGCTGGTTCAGTGGCGGCCGGAGCCAGCACCCCCAGCCGGCGAAAGGAGGCATGGATGGCCGCAACCAGCGACGCATCGACGCTTCCCGCCAGCACGGCATCGCAACGATTCCACGCGATCAATTCGGCACCCCGCGCCACCGCCATCAGTCCCGTGGCACAGGCTGCGACCGGTGCCAGGCAGGGCCCCTGCAGATTCCAGCGGGCCGCGACTTCGCGAGCTGCAACCTGAGGATCCATGAACCGCCACGGATCTACCGTATCGAATCCTGGAGTCCGGGTTCCCCGATAAGTGTGTTGCCAGGCCCCCTGCGCAGCGTGACAGCCCCCTTTGGATGTTCCGATCACGCAACCAAACCGCACGGGATCGTAGACCGAATGGGGGTGCCGGGCATGGTCGAGAGCTTCGCGACAGATCTTGAGCGCGAGTGGCACGACAGGTTCTCCGTACTCCGGAGAAACGACTCCGTCGGGGAGAGGAGCGGCACACACGGCAGACGGCAGATGGGGTACCGAGACCAGCCTGGTCGCCGAGCGTCCGCTACACAAGCCCCGCCAACTCGACTCGCGATCGGAACCGACCGGGGTGATCAATCCCAACCCCGTGATCACCACATTCCGCTCAGACACGACGGCTGGAACGACAGACCGAGAACAGGGCCAACCCCAGGAATACCACGACCACCAGGGCTTCGACGGTGAAGCTGCGGCTCGAAGTTTCGACCCGCACGCCCCCCCCACCCGACTCTTGGCCAACCGCCATCCTGACACAACCAGACAACATCGCGATGCAGGCCGCACCCCGGACAGACCATATGACTCGGGGGCGATCGTTGGGGGATTCCCACTGCCGAACGCACTTGGCCGACTCAATGCGAGAGTAGCCAGTCATCTGCGGCAAGACCGGCTGGAAGGAATGGGGAGACACGTGGAGTTGCCTGTCGGAATCGGTCGCAAAGCGGTGGAATTACAGAAACTGGTCAAAGGGCTGTCGCAAGTCGCGGAACAAACGGCTCGGGACCGACACGGTCTGCCAACTGTTCGACCGCATCTGCATCGCCTCCCGGTAATCGTCCACCCAAACGCCGTAAAATGCGTATTGGGCGTCCCGAAAAGAGAACAGGGAGTCAAACTCGGACTGCGCCCGCTCCCCCACAACATGATAGGCGAAGACCAGCACGGCACGAAAGTCGGCCCCGAAGACAGTCTGCCACGTCTGCAGCGCAGGGAGGTCTTCCGCGGTGGTCCAGTTCTCCCAGCGATGCCCCGTAGCAGCATCACCCGAGGGAAAGCGCCTCCCCTTCACATCCACCAGCAGGTTCGGTCGTCGTGCCGAATAGACGATGAAGTCCATGGACTTCAGCGACGCCTGCTCGAGCAGCGCCCGACGGGTCTCGTCGACCGAGACATAGGGGGTGCGGCGCGAACGGAGATAGGCCTCGAACGCCACGTCGTAGTGATTGCTCCGCAGAACCATGCAATCCTCCTGAAGACCCAGCAAGCAGGATGTCCACTGGGGGTATACACTGTAGCAGATCACTGCCGAAATGAACATGGAATGGCGGCGGGGCGTTGAATCGGAATTCGCTCGCAGCTAGCATTTCAGTATCGAACGCGACTGGATCTGGCGGATGTCTGCCATGTTCGTCACGGGCTCGGAATTGTTGACCCTATAACAATCCGCAGGGAGCTTTACAAACTGGCCGCGTGTCATTCCATCGATTGCCCTCGTGGTGATCACTGGCTCACACAACCCGGTTTTCCGGTTCCCACCTTTGCGACGCGGGTTCATACAACAGGGCTCGAACGGCATTGCGGTGGATGTCTGTCAGTTCAGACAACGGCCCGGGTTTACCGGGCCGTTGTTGTTGACACCTGTCTCCCTGCGGCGAACCGGGTTTAGGTCTCGCCGTTCCTTTTTGTCTCTCCCGGGATGCCCGTCATGGCGGGGCTGTTTGACAAGCAAGAGGCCCAGGCCCGGCGGCAGGCGCAACCCCTCGCCGCCCGGATGCGGCCCCGGACCCTGGCCGAATTCGTCGGTCAGCAGCATTTCCTGGGCCAGGGGAAACTCCTGTGGCGGATGCTGCATGCCGACCGGCTTGGCTCGGTCATCTTCTATGGCCCCCCCGGTGCCGGCAAGACGTCGCTGGCCGAGATCATCGCCCAGCACACCCAGTCGCAGTTCTGCAAGCTGAACGCCGCCTCGGCCGGGGTGAAGGAAGTCCGCAGTTCGCTCGACGAAGCGCGTCGGCGTCTCGAGACCGGTGGCCGCCGGACCGTGCTGTTCATTGACGAATTGCACCACTTCAACCGCACGCAGCAGGATGTGCTGCTTCCCGATGTCGAAGAGGGAGTGGTGACCCTGATTGGGGCCACCACCGCGAATCCGTTTTTTTCGCTGGTCTCACCACTTGTCAGCCGCAGTCGGGTGTTCGAGTTTCAACCACTGTCGCAAGACGACATTCTGGGGCTGTTGCAACGGGCATTAGTCGATCGCGAACGGGGACTTGGCAAGAGCGATGTTCCCGCGTTGCCCGAGGCGTTGCGGTTCCTGGCCGAAGTGAGTGACGGCGATGCCCGCCGGGCTCTTTCGGCCCTCGAGGTGGGCGTTTTGTCGCTGGTGGGATCGGGTCAACCGTTTGACATCGAGTGTGCCCAAGAGTCGATCCAGAAGAAACAGATTCAATACGATCGCTCGGGAGACAGCCATTACGACGCGGCCAGCGCGCTCATCAAGTCGATGCGCGGCAGCGACCCCGATGCGGCGGTCTATTGGCTGGCCCGGATGCTGGAGGCGGGAGAGGACCCACGGTTCGTCGCCCGGCGGATCGTGATCTGCGCCGCGGAGGACGTGGGGAATGCCGATCCACAAGCGCTGTTGCTGGCGCAGGCCGCAGCGCAGGCGACCGACTTCCTGGGGATGCCCGAGTGCCGGATTCCCCTGGCCCAGGCGGCGCTCTATGTCGCCCTGGCCCCCAAGTCGAACGCCGCACTGCTGGCAATTGATGCCGCACTGGATGATGTGCGCAACCAACGGATCGTCCCGGTCCCCCGGCATCTGCGCGACAGTCACTATGCCGGCGCGAAGCAGTTGGGCCACGGCACCGACTACCGTTATCCACACGACGCACCGGATGGTTGGATTCCGCAGGATTACCTCGGAATCGACCGGCAATACTACGAACCGGTCCCCCGCGGGGTCGAAGCGACCTTCCGCCAACGCCTCGCCGAATGGCGCGTCCGCCGGTCGCAGGGAGTTCCCCCCTCTGGGCCGACTGCTGCCTCGGGAAGTTCCCCGGATTGAACCGTGAGCGAATGGGGTCAGCCACATACGTGGAGCGGTTGCAGCACCGCATTGATCGCCCTGTGGACGCGGCGCGATCACCATTCCTGGACGGCTTGGTCACAGGGTCAGCGGGGTTTTGCCCACCCGGCGAACCGAGAGGAGTCCCTACGCTGGCGAACAACACGCGCCAGAGCAGGCTGAGACATACTCCCCGACGCGTTAATCGCATTCGGGGCCGGCTTGGGCAGTTACATGTTGGATTTTCTGTTCCAATACAGGATCCCCAAGTTCATTCCGACAGCCAGCGGGCGGCGTCTTTGGCGGTGTAGGTGATGATCATGTCGGCCCCTGCGCGTCGGAAGGCGGTCAGGATTTCCAGGGTCGTGCGGCGTTCGTCCAACCATCCCTTTTCGGCCGCCGCCTTCAGCATCGAATATTCCCCACTCACGTGGTACGCGCACAGCGGCACTCCGGGATGGGCCTGCTTGACCCGGCAGACAATGTCGAGGTAAGCCAGCCCGGGCTTCACCATCAGCAGGTCGGCTCCTTCCGCCAGATCGAGCGCCACCTCGCGCAGTGCTTCTTCGGCATTGGCGGGATCCATCTGGTAGGTCCTCCGGTCGCCAAACTGAGGCGTGCTCTCCGCCGCCTCCCGGAATGGTCCGTAGAACGCCGAAGCGTACTTGGCGGCATAGCTTAGAATCGGGATATGCTGGAAACCGGCGCCATCCAACCCGCGTCGAATCGCCGCGACCATGCCATCCATCATGCCACTGGGGGCAATCACGTCGGCTCCCGCCCGGGCATGACTGACCGCCTGTCGAGCAAGCAATTCGAGGGTGGGATCGTTGTCGACATCCACGATTCCCGTCCGGTCGTTCACCACGCCGCAGTGTCCGTGATCGGTGTATTCGCAACAACACAGGTCGGTCATGACCAGCAGGCCGGGAACCGCCTGGTGGATCTCGGCAATCGCCTGTTGAATCACCCCCGCGTCAGCCCAGGCGGCGGAACCGACGGGATCCTTGACGGGGGGAATGCCGAACAGGATGACGGCGGGAATTCCCAGGGAGGCGATCTCGCGGGCCTCGGCCGCCACCAGGTCCACCGTGATCTGGGCCTGTCCCGGCATCGAGTGAATCGGCTGGCGGATCTGGTGTCCCGAACGGATGAACAATGGCAGGATCAAGTCGGTCACCGCCAGGTCGGTCTCGCGGACCAGAGCGCGGAGGGCCGGGGATCGGCGCAAGCGCCGCAGACGCAGGGCGGGGAATGGTGCGAAGGCAGGATCGGACATGCGAAACGGTGGGACTTGCGTCCTCAAGAACAGACTGGTATCTCCCATCGTGGGGCAGTCGTCTGCCACCGGGAGTGAGGCGACGGTAACAGGGAGCGTTGGCAATCGGCAACCGGGGCCCCGTGTGGCGAACCGCCAGGGGAGACAGGCTGCTTGTCAGGCGAAATAAAAACAGGTACAGGACAGGGGATCGGGAGGTTCGTTCCCACACCCAAGGCAGGAGCTTCGTAACAGCGGCAGCGTGGCGTGCTCCCCGGTGGGTTGCCTGCGGGCAGGAGCATCTGAACGTTTGTCTCAATGTCTTGGCTTGGTCCTGGTGATGTCGCTGATTTTGCAGGATGTAAAGAAGAGCTACCGCGAGCCGGGGGGAACGGTCTTGCCGATCCTGAACATCGCCCGGTTCGAGTTGGCTGATGGCGAGCAGATGGCCCTGCTGGGGCCGTCTGGGGGGGGTAAGACCACCCTTTTGAACGTGATTTCTGGAATTACCGCCCCCGATTCGGGATCGGTGACCATTGATGGGGTCGACATCGCCAAATTGCACGAAGTGGGGCGCGACCGGTTTCGAGCGCGAAAGATCGGATTTGTCTTCCAGACGTTCAACCTGCTGCCGGCGTTCACCGCTCTGGAAAACGTGCTGGTGGGGATGACGTTCGCGGGCCTGGGGGGCGACCGGGGCCGAGCCGGGCATCTGCTCGAGCGGGTCGGGCTGGGGCACCGCTTGCACCATCGTCCGCCCCAGATGTCGGTGGGAGAACAGCAGCGGGTGGCGGTCGCCCGGGCGTTGGCGAACCGTCCGAGTCTGGTGCTGGCCGATGAGCCGACGGCGAATGTCGATGCCTCGAACCAGCAGAACATTCTCGACCTGATCCGGGAGAGTTGCCGCGAGGGAGGGGTCTCCCTGCTGATGGTGACCCACTCGCTCGAGGCGGCGGGCCAGTTCGACCGGGTCAACAAGCTGGCTGACTTCAACCACCCACGGGGGCAGGGATGAACCTGTTTGCGATTGCCTGGAAGAGTATCCGCCAGCGGGCCCTGGCCTCTTCTCTGACCGCGCTTTCGGTGGCGCTGGGAGTGGCCCTGATGGTGATGGTGCTGGTGATCAACGGCACGGTCACCCGCATGTTCAGCCAGAGCGCGACGGGCTACCACCTGATCGTGGGGGCCAAGGGAAGCCCCCTGCAGCTGGTGCTGAACTCGATCTACTTCATGGATCGCCCCATCGAGAACATTCCCTACCGGTATTACGAGCAGCTCAAGAAGAACTCGGCGGTGGTGCATGCCATTCCGTTCAACCTCGGTGACACCACGGAGGATGGACGCTTCCGCATCGTGGGAACGATTCCCGAGTACTTCGACGTCGAATACATCCCCGAAAAAAAGTTCCAGTTCTCCCAGGGACGGGCGCTGACGGGGGGCTTCGAGGCGGTTGTGGGGGCCCGGGTGGCCCGGGCTTACGGGTGGAGTCTGGGAAGTGAATTCCCCATCGCGCACGGAGGGAACCTGGCCGACGTGCATGCCGAGAAATTCAAAATTGTGGGAATCCTGGCCCCTACGGGAACCCCAAATGACCGGGCGGTGTTCATCCATTTCGACGGATTCTATTCGATTGCGGGACATGAAAAACCAGTCGAAGAGGCCCGTGCCGAGGAAGAGGCGCGGCAAGCGGGCGAGGCCCCCATCATCCTCCCGAACGCTGGCAGCAAGACCACCGGTCCCCTGCGGGTGAAGGCAGCCCAGCCAGGCAACCAGTCCCAGCCGGCCCCCGCCCCCCAGCAGGCGGTGAAGGAAGTGGCGAGTGAACAGAAGCAGGTCACGGCGATCCTGCTGCAGATGAAGTCCGATACGCTCGCTTACCTGTATGCCCCGCGGATCAACAAGGCCCCGGTGGCGCAGGCGGTCAATCCGATTGCACAGATCAGCCGGCTGCTGAACGACCTGGTCGGCAACGTGCGTACGATGCTGCTCGTGTTGACCGGGTTGATCATCATCGTCTCTGGGATCAGCATCTTCGTGAGCATTTACAATTCGATGGCCGACCGGAAACGGGAGATTGCCATCATGCGGGCTCTGGGAGCACGGCGGGGGACGGTGTTTTCGATCATCGTGGCCGAGGCGGTGCTGTTGTGTGTTCTGGGCTGGATCGTGGGAACCGCTCTCGGGCATGCGCTGGTGTTTCTGGCGGCTCCCATTGTCGAGGCCCGCAGTGACGTGCTGATCAATCCCTGGAGCTTTGAACGGGAGGAGTTGCTGCTGCTGCCAGTGATTCTGGTGCTGTCGATCCTGGTGGGACTGCTGCCCGGATTGACCGCGTACCGGGTGGATGTCGCCCGCGGTCTGCAGGAGTAACTCAGATTGGTGATGACCGGGAACCTGGGCCACGCAGACGCCAGTCTTGGTCATCGATCCCAAGCGGTCTGGTTGTTGACCGCCGGGGGCTCCGGGGTAGAGCACTCCTGTCTGGCAAAGACAAACACCGGTGATTGACTTTCACCAAACGAGGACCGGGACTGCGACAAGCTTTGTGCAGACCGGCAGGACCTCAATGGAAAGTTCCCCGCGCATGTCGTCCAATTCGCCGACCACTTCCGCTCCCCATCCGGGAGTTCAAGCGGCCCCCTCCGATCCGTCCCGCCATCCCCTGGTGACGGCGATCCCCGAGATATTGCCCCTCAAACCGCTGACCAACAGCTACCTGGTGTCTCTGGCCGCGGTCGCCCTGGTGATGTTGCTGTTACCCCTGATCTACCTGGCGACCATCGCCGGGATTGTTTGGGGGGTGTCCTGGCACCTGCGGAACAACTTTGATCTGGTGACCTCATCGGGAGTCCGTGGGCGGGGAGCGATGTTGATGATTCTCGGGTTCCTGTCTCCGGCGATCATCGGCGGCGCGGTGGTGCTGGTGATGTTGAAACCGCTGCTGTCCCGCCCGCGGCGGGAAGGGGGTCCACGGACACTGGTTCCGACCGAGGAACCGGTGTTGTTCGCTTCGATCGACCGGCTCTGCCGGGCACTCGGCAGCCCCGTTCCACATCAGATCGTGTTGTCCAACACAGCGAATGCGTCGGCGTCGTTCCAGTCGCTGGGAGACCTGGTGTTGAACCGGCTGACGCTGATGATTGGGCTCCCCCTTGTGGCGGGGATGCCCGCCCGGAACCTGCTGGGGGTCGTGGCCCATGAGTTCGGTCATTTCAACCAATACTGGGCGATGCGGCTCGCCTGGATTGTTCATGCCATCAATCAGTGGTTGACCCGGGTGGCCCTGGAGCGTGATGCCTGGGACGAATGGCTGGAACAGAATTCCCGGTCGACCAACATCCGACTGGGTTGGGTGTTGTATCTGGCCCGGGGTGGCATCTGGCTGACCCGACGATTGTTGCGCGGGCTACGGTGGATCGGGGTGCTGGTGAGCCGCAGGCTGGCTCGGCAGATGGAATACGATGCGGATGCGTGCGAAGCGGCCCTCGTCGGCAGCGTGGGCTTCGCGGACACCATGCGGCAGATCGTCGAACTTTCGGCCGCTTCGAAGTTCGCCGAGGAGGAATTGAATCACCTGGCCCGGGAACGCCAGTTGGTCGACAACTTTCCCCGGCTGATCGCCGCCCAGGCCCGCTACCTGCCCGAGACGGTGCTCCAGCAAATCGAGAGGGCCGAACAGCTGACGGAAATGTCGTGGGATGACACGCATCCGCCCAACCGGCTGCGCATCGAACATGTCAGGGCACTCGGGCAGGAGTGCCGATATGCCCCTGATTCGCCGGCGACGGAACTGTTTGTCGACTTTGATCGACGCTGCCGGTCGATGGCCCGCGAGATCTATTCCGCCAGTCTGGATCGGCCAGTGACCGAGGAAGAGTTGGTTCCGGTCGACCGGGCGATTGCCGAGCTGGCCCAAAATGCCGCCAACGACCGAGCCTCGCTGGACTACGTTGGCGGGACGGCTTCGGCCCTCGCTCTGCTGGCCGTCGACGAGGCGACCCTGGCGACCGAGCAGTCGGCGGCGGAGCTGTGGAATGACCTGCTGGCGGCCCGCCGCGAGCAGACGCACTACCTCGATCCCTTTCGCGAAGCGTCCCAGCGCGAGTCGGAATTGGTCGAGGAGTGGCAGGTGACCGAACTGCTCTCGATGGCCATCGTGTTGAATCAACCCACCACAGCCTTTCAACCCGCGAGCGCCCCCCGCCGACTGCGGAATCGCGAGGCGACGCTGGAGCACCTGTTGAGCGTGTCTGAGCAGTGGAATGCCGCGGTTGTCCGCAGCATGCCATTTCGACGGGCCTGGAGCAATCGGTTACGAACCGCCCTGCAGCTGCTCGACACTCCGGAAACCGCGTCTCTGCTTCCCGAGACTCCCCGCCTGCGGGAGCAGCGTGACCGATTGTGGGCCGCGCTGTTGGCGCTGTCAGATACGTCCCACGATCGCGTGCGGATCGAGATCGAGGCCAGTGTTCTGGGATATCTGTTCTCGCGGGCGATGGAGCAGGGATTCAACGATCTCTTTGGAGAAGTCATCGGCGCAATGAGATCGAGGCTGATGAAGACCCTCGCAGAAGTCTGGGTGCGTTTGAGCCATGCGGGTTATCCCGAGCCGGTCGATCCTCCCCCAGAACATCTCGCGGCCTTCTGCCTCCCGGGGATTCAGAATCAGGACGATCCGGTGCTGGTGTACAACGCCTCTCGCAGACTGACATCGACGGCACGCATCGTCTGGCGGAAGTCGCTGGGACAGGCGATTGGAATCGCCCGCGAGGTCGAGCAGGCATGGGCAGCCGCGAGTTCTCCCACGAGCTCCCCTCCGCCTCCTGCCGCATCAGGCTCCGCATCCTCAACCGGCAGCGACAGCAACCCGCCCGCAGCCCCTGGTTGAGTTCAGCGTACTGAGCGGAAAATTCCCATCCCCCGGAGCGGCCCTCCGGATCCAGTCCGCGGCTGCTCCCAAGCCACGTCCCAGAGCTCGATGTCGTCAAACTCCATCGGCTTCTGAAGCGCAGGGGCCTGCCGCAGTTCCACGGTGTTCATTCCCGCCCGCAAGTTTCCGGATTCGATCGGGATCCACAGTCGGGCGGGATCATCGGCTGTGGCGGGCGCATCGAGCCAGCGATTGAGATCGGTGATTTGCTGGTTGTTGATCCAGACTTCGGTCAACAGACCTCCTTTGGAGAGGTCCTCCCGGAAGATTCCTTGCCTCGCCCACTTCCCGCCGGTCGGTTCCAGGTCCCGTACGGTCAGAGCCAGCCCCTGGAAGGGTCTCCGCAAATCTTCGTTCGTCAGATTGACCGTCCACTTGCGAACGGTCCCCTCGGGAGCAGGTGCCGACCAACCGGGCCGCGTATTGTTCCCCAGATGGTGGACCGCTGGATCGAGCTCGCAACGGCGTCCCTCCCAGAGTGGTGTCAGCCGGGCCACTGCCTCCAGCGGCACATTCAGTGTCCCCAACCAGGGATGGCGCAACACCAGGGACGAGTCGGTCACCTCCTCCAACACACCCCGCAGGGATCCTGGTTCTTCCCAGCGCTCGCCATACCGCGGCTGCCAGTCGAGGCGGACCCACCAGCCTTCGAGGGGGGGAGCCGCCGGTGCCTCGGGATCAAGTTGGGGAATGACTCCGCGAACAAACCGCCAATCCCGCTGGGTCAGTCGTCCGCCGGGAGGGTCTCCATTCAAGAACCGTTCGACCAGATCGGGCTGATACAACACATCGCCCGAAGCCAGCCAGAGACCGGTGCGCTCGCCATGCCGGGGAGGAAACGTCAGCGGCGGGATCGAGCGGAACAGACGCAGATCATCCAACCGCACCTCGGGGCGATTTATTCCCTGCCCGTTCTCTCCGCCGCCCGTCGCGGCACGGCGCACCCGGAGTTCGGCACAGGGGAGATCGGGCCTGGTACCTGTGGCGAGAATCTCGTTGTCGATCAGGGCCACGATCTCGCCGGCATTCCACTGCACCCGCAGATGCCGCCAGCCCTTCCGATGAGACACGGCACGGACGTCGCACCGGCGCTCTCCCTCCCAGCGGGCCGCAATCTCCCGATCGGTGCCCCCCATCGAAAAACTGAGGATTTCGGAGGAATCTTTTGATTTGAACACCAGTTCCAGCGACCACTCAGCGTTGGCACCGGGAGAATCGTCGGGATTGAAATCGAGCCAACTGAGAGAGATCCCCCCCTCAGTGATTTCTTCCTCGATGGTCAACAAGGGCAGATCGGTACCCGAAGGGACCACGAAACTCTGTTCTCCGGACCAGGCGGGACCGAGCTGCGGCAACAGCGGAGGCGGACCGGTCAACTCCTCCGCCTCGGCCGTGAAGAGTTGCTGTTCGGTTTCGGTCGCCGGCTGGGCGACGGCCGCCAAGGCCCCCCACGGGATGGCGACCGTGCTTCTTCCGCTCAGACTTCCCACCAAGCCATTGGGAGTCAGGCGGGTGACCGCAACAGGGCAGGTCTCCCCTGTGAGCAAGTGCACCCAACGATCTCCGCGGCGTGGGGGATAAACCCACGCCGTGGAAGGAACTTCGAGCCGCTCGTAGCTTTCGAAGACCAGTGGAGCCTCAGTCTCCCGCGATTCGAGAGTCGGCCGACCGCCGGGAGGACAGACCAACACCACAGCGCGACGTCGTCCCGAGGGCTCGACTCCCTGCCACACCCGTGGTTCACCGGCACTCGACAGTCCAACGCCGTTCCAGACGACGGAGGTCCAGATGGCGCAAACCATCGAAGCCCCCCAAGTCAGCCGAAATCTTCGACTGGGGGAGAGCAAGGTGGATGAGAGAATCGTCCGCAAGCGGGCTGGCATATCCTTCACTGTACCATTCCTGGGGAAAGTCGCCACAGTTGTCGAACGAGAAGACGATATTTGGCTTCGATTCACGGAGTCTCGACAACGTCTGGCCCGACTGCGATCGTTCTTTCCCGACCACTCGCGACCTCGCGGCCCACCGGGAGGGGAGTGTCACGAGGCGGCGCGATGCGTATCATTCGCCGCACACGATGCAGTGCTGACCGCTGAAGGAGAACGAGATGCCCGAGACGATGCCGAGACCGTGGTGGGGCGAAGTGATACCAGGTTTGCTGCTGGCCGTGATGTTGACGCCTGGTGTCCTCGCCGCGGCGGAACGAGTGACCTGCGAGGGAAGATACCCGCAGCACCTGCAGGGGATCTGTCTCGATGACACCGCGATCTACTGGTGCTTCACCACCCAATTGGTGAAGACCGATCCCCAGGGGAGGATCGTCAAGCAGATTCCCGTTGCCGATCATCATGGCGACCTGTGCTTGTACGAGGGGAAGGTCTATGTGGCGGTCAACCTTGGTGAATTCAATGAACCCGCCGGGAAAGCCGATTCCTGGGTCTACATTTACCGGGCTTCGGATTTGACACTGCTCGCGAAACATGCCACGCCGGAGGTGGTCCATGGGGCCGGGGGGATCGGCGTTCGCAACGGCCGATTTTATATCGTGGGAGGACTCCCCGAGGGAGTGCTCGAAAACTATGTCTACGAATAAGATCGGGAATTCCGGTTCCAGAAACGGCATGTGATCGCCAGTGGCCACACCGATCTCGGGATCCAGACCGCAACCTTTGCCGACGGGCGTTGGTATTTTGGCTGCTATGGGAAACCCGAAGTGTTGCTGGTGACCGATACCGAGTTTGGCCTGATCCGAAGGGTCGAATTCCATTGCTCCTACGGGATCGCCGCCCGTCCCCAGGGGGGACTTGTGGCGGCCGGCAACCTCCGCCTTCCCAACAAGGAACATGAAGGGGAGTTGTTCGACGTCACTCCCGATGCACAACATGGCCTGAAACGTCCCGACTGACAGACGGTTCGGTCCACCATCTCGCTCATCCACTCTGGTCCATTTCCGTTCTAACGATGTCTCGAATTGCGATCTTGATCCTGCTGTGGGGCCTGACTGTCTGGCCGGGAAACGGTTCCTCCATCGCCTGTGGGGAGGAACCAGCCGTCCGGCGGGGGGCAATCTGGTGACACGCTGGGGGCGGGAGGTGAATCCCGAACGGGTCTGGCCCGAGTATCCCCGCCCGCAAATGCAGCGTTCTCGCTGGCTCAATCTCAATGGTACCTGGGAGTACGCGATCACCTCCCGGGAGACGAATCCCCTCACGACGCCTGTCGATGGCCCGATCGTGGTCCCCTTCCCCGTGGAATCGCACCTGTCGGGAGTGCGGCGGACGGTGGGGAACGACCGCCAACTGGTTTACCGTCGGAAATTCGACGTTCCGGCGGGGTGGAAAACGCAGCGGGTACTGCTGCATTTTGGTGCCGTCGATTGGCAGACCACGGTCTGGGTGAATGGTCAGAGGGTGGGGGAACATCGCGGCGGTTATGACCCGTTCAGGTTCGATATCACACGCGCCCTCGCGGGAAGGGAGGGCGCGCATGAACTGGTGGTGCAGGTGTGGGATCCGAGTGATGCCGGGACACAGCCGCGCGGCAAACAACAGGCGCGTCCCGAGGGGATCTGGTACACCCCAGTGACTGGAATCTGGCAAACAGTCTGGCTGGAACCGGTTCCCACCCAATCCATTGAACGGCTGGAAGTCACGCCGCGATTCGACACTTCGGAGCTGCAGGTACGAGCCATTCCCCGGCAGACTGAGATGCCGTCGGACCTGAAGGTGCGGTTGAGCGCCAACGGGGGTGTCTGGCAGACCGCCGGCCCACTCGACAGTCTGTTGATCCTGGATGTCCCCGGATTTGAAGCGTGGTCGCCGACCACTCCTCGGCTGTACGACCTGGTGGTGGAGTTGTGGAAGGGAGAGGAACTGCTCGACCGGGTCGAGAGTTATTTCGGGATGCGCAAGATCGCTCTGGGAAAAGACCGCAATGGCATGACCCGGATGCTGCTGAACAACGAGCCGGTTTTTCAGTTCGGCCCGCTCGACCAGGGCTGGTGGCCCGACGGGCTCTACACGGCTCCCTCGGATGCCGCCCTGAAGTCGGATCTCGAAGTGACCAGGCAACTGGGTTTCAACCTGGTGCGGAAGCATGTGAAGGTGGAGCCGGCCCGCTGGTATTACCACTGCGATACCCTGGGATTACTGGTCTGGCAGGACATGCCGAGCGGGGATGCCAACGCCCGCTGGCCCTGGGACGGCACCGAGAACCCTCGGACTCCCGAGGCGTCGCAGCAGTTCGAACAGGAACTATCGACGCTGTTGACCCAGCGTGGCAATGACACCTGTCTTGTGGCGTGGGTTCCCTTCAACGAAGCCTGGGGGCAGTTTGAGACAGTCCGTTGGACAGGGTTCGTCGAACAACGAGATCCCCACCGGCTGGTGATCTCGGCCAGCGGGGGGAATGACTTCGGCGTGGGACACATCCGGGACATTCATTTCTACCCACAGCCCGAGTTCCCTCCGGCCGAACTTCACCGGGCTGCGGTGCTGGGAGAGTACGGTGGGCTGGGCCTGCCCTTGCCGGGCCACACCTGGCAAGACCAAAGGAGCTGGGGTTACCGGCAATTCCAGACCCGCGAGGAATTGCAGGAGGTCTATCTGAGGTACATCACGGCTCTGCGACCGATGGTGGAGTCGCACCTGAGTGCCGCCATCTACACCCAGACGTCGGATGTCGAGATTGAGGTGAACGGACTGCTCACCTATGACCGGGAGGTCTTGAAGCTGGATCCCGCCCGGATCCATGCGGCCCACCAGGCTCTCTACGCCCCCCTGCGGGAACTTGCGTCGGAGGAAGTGACGCAGGCCAGCGTGATCGCCCACTGGCGATTCGAAGAGGGACAGCCGGGTGAACTCGTCCCGCACGATCGTGGAAAGCCGGAGGGTCTTGCCGTTCGGGACGACAGTGGGCACCGCAATCATCTTTATGCGTATGCCGAGGGGAACGCTCCACGGCTGACCGCCAAAGTTCCCGCCCCGACCGTGCCCTTCCGGAAGCTGTCGAACCGCGGAGCGCTGGACGATTCACTCGCCGCCCCCGGTGTGACCCGCGACCTCTATACCGATCCAGGCCGATCTCGCACCCACATGGACATGCTCACTACCTTTCCCTTCACCGGGATGACCCTGGAACTCTCCTTCCAACCGGTGGGAATGGGGCGCGAGCAGACGCTGGTGGGGGAAGATGGACAGCCCACCGCAGCTCCCGAGGCCCCGCTGCAGTTGGGACTGCGCGCCGACAACCGGCTCGAAATGGCGGTGATCGACCGGAGTGGAACGGTGCGGCGGGTGATCGCCCGGCAAGCGGTGAGCGACACCGGCTGGCAGCACGTGGTGGCGACGATGGATGGTGAAACTCTGACTCTGTGGCGCAATTCGGGCGAGGGATGGCAACAGGAAGGGACAACCCCGTGCCCTGGTGGGTTGGTCCTGCACGACGGCACTTGGACCGTCGGCCGGGGATTTCACGCCGGGAAACTGGCCCGCGACGCCCAGGCGCTGATCGACGAAGTGCGAATCAGCACCCGCAGCCTGCGGCGTGACGAATGGCTATGGAACACCCCCTAGAGGGGGGAGCTCGCTCAGTTTCCCCCCCATACCCCGTCGTCAGGGTTGCCCGCGATTCCCGGCGTCTGTTGCGGTGGGATTGGGGGTTGTGGCCTGTTCTCCAGGGGGGGATGAGGATTGAGTCTCGGGGAGCGCCCGTTCAAGGCGTTCCCGCAAGAGGCGATACCGTTCTGCATCGGCCGTTCGTCCCGCCTTGAGACACGACTGCTCAAGCCAAATGTACGCGGTTTTGCGGGTGGGATCGCGTTGGAAGGCGATCTCGGCCGCCTGCAGGGCGGTATCAAGTTCTCCCAATCGCTCGCACAACTGGGCCTTCATGCCATGCGCGTGAGCAGGCCACTCATTGAGCTTGAGGAATGCCTCAAGAAAGTCGAGGGATTCCTTCCATTGCCCCGTCTGCTGCAGGATCTGGGCCATGGTGAGCAGTGCCTCTTCATTGTTGGGGTCACCGGCAACCACGTCGCGCCAGATGGGACCGGCGTCGCGAAAGCGGCCGATCAACTGGTAGCAACGGGCCAGGGCGGCCGTCGCGGCCGTGTCGAGCGGGTTGGCGGCGACCACGGGCTCCAGCATTTGCAGTGCTGTCCCCGCGAGTTCGTCGTTCTGCTTCAGCTCGGCCTGCTTGGCGGCGGCAATTCCCCGGGCCCGCTGCACATCGGGCTTCGGCAACAGCGGCCCGTCCTGGAAGAGCTCAGCCTGACGTCGGGACCGTGAGATGGGAGTCAGTTCGACATCGACCGAACGGGGGATCGTATGATTGGTCTGTGAGACATGGGGAATGTCATTGTCCCCCACGCGGGGCATGTGGCATGCGATGCACGAATCGTTCTTCACCGCTCGCTGCGGTTCCGGCAACGCGCAGCCCTGCTGGGAATGGCATTCCAGGCAACGGTTGCGATAGTAGCTCTCGGCCTCGGCTTCCGGGACCGACGCATGCGGGTCGTGGCAACTCACGCACCCGAGCTTGCCATTGCTCACCCGGAAGCAGCGGCTGTCGCGCATCTGCTCGACCTGACTGACGGCCCGGGGGGTCCCGTCGACATTCGTCATCGCGGGTTCGAGAAACAGGCTCCAGACTTCGGACAGATACATGCCCGGCCGAAAGTCGTAGTCACTGCGCTGGTAGCGGGGAATTTCATCGGCCCCCAGCAGGTGGCACTGATTGCAGACCGCCTCACGCAGTTCGGGTTCCAGACGGGAGGGGTTGACGATGGGATCGGTTTGCCCGGCTTGCCAGTCTCCCTGGTGCAGGGCCACGTGCCGCTCTCCCGGACCGTGGCAGCGTTCGCAGCCGATGCTCAGTTCATGGAACGCGGGGCTGCCAACATGGTCGAGCCGGCCGGGGACGGCATTCACCTGCCCCACATGGCACGACAGGCAGCGCGAAGTGATCCTGCGCTCGAACCGGTCTCCCTGCTCGGGCTTGTAGCCTGGTGACAGATCGAATCGATCTCCCTCGGCATACCAGGAGATGGGAGACATAAAGAGGGCTCCCCCCTGCTCAAACAGATACGAGCGTCCCTTGTGTCCCGAACCCATCGCGTATTGGATTGGAACTTTCTGTTCGTAAATGGCACCGGGCTGATCGTCGGTCAAGGCTTCGCAGTGCAGGGTCTGGCCGTTGGACGATTCTATATGATACTGACGTCCCGCGGCCTGAAACCCTGTGTCAGCCCGTTGTTCGAGCGGCGCGACTTCGCCGATGCGGCCGAACGACTGCCCCATTCCCGTCCGGACATACTTGTCATGGATCTCGGCGTGGCAATCGCGGCAGGCGGCGCTCCCCACGAATCCCGTCGACACAGGCGGGGGATCCTGCAGGGCCCACATCTTCTGGATCTCCTGCGGAGTCGTCGCCAGGGGAGTGTCGTTACCGACGACCGGCCCCGCAGGCTGCGCGGTCTGGTGGGGAGCCGTGAGATCACCGGGTTGATTCCATTTGAGGAACAGCACCCCGAGGCCGGCCAGGGCCAAGGGCACCAGCGCCAGCAGGGTCGAGGTGACAACAGATCGCGGCTGTGCGGGCGGAGAGGGTTCAGTCATGTCGTCGGTGGCGAGGAGAATCGTCGACGGAAGAAAGTCTGCGTGAACCGAGTGTCCGGTTCAGACTCAAGTGGGGCACAGAAATCTCTCGGTGCCGTGGTGTAGGCCACAATCGCGGTACCAGACCAGTCTCATTTGCGTTGCACCCGTTTCTGCAACGCCCGATACCGCTCAGCCGAGGCGGGGTCCCCACTCTGTTCACAAGCGAAGGCGAGCCATTCGTAGACGAGAGGCATGGAGGGATTCAACTCTCGGGCGTAGTTGGCGGTTTCGATCGCCTCGCGGGTCTTGCCGTTGGCCAGCAACAAACGGGCCCGCTGACCCTGGTAATCGGAACGATGGGGATTGACGGTCACCAGCCGGTCGAAATACTGCATGGCTTCGGCATGCTCACCCGCGGAGAAATAGGCCAGACCCAAAGAGTACAGCAGGGCTTCATTGCGGGTATTGGCGCGCAGAGCCCCCTTCCATGTCTCGATGGCCAGATTGACCTCACCCGTGAGCGCCAGAACGATGCCATAGGCATCGGCCACCGCTCCATCGAGCGGATTAGCCGCCGAGATGGGAGCCAGCAGTTTCACCGCCCGGGCCGCCCGGTCTTTGTCTTGAGCCTGTTCCGCGCGGGCCGCCAGGGCAATTCCCACCGCCCGATCCTTCGCAAAGCGATCGAGAGGAACCTCAGTCAGATCAAAGATGCGCAGTTCTTCGGGAGTTTCCGCAGTGGCGGGCACGGCTGCAGGAAGTGCCTCGGAGGAACTGCCGTTGCCGGCGGACTGGGGATTCCGCAGCACACGATGATCGGTCTGTGTTGTATGAGGGACGTCATGCGAGCCGAGCCGGGGCATGTGGCAGGCGACACACGAACCTGCCGCAGGGGGGGCCAGACGACTGGTTTCTGGAAGGGAGCAGGTGCGAGTCGCATGGCACTCGGCGCACTTGGAGTTGAACTCGGCGGCACGGGTCTCGGCCGGGGCCAGACGGTGGGGATCATGGCAGGAAATACAGCCGAGTTTCCCGTCGCTGCCCAGATAACAGCGGCTGGCGTGCATCTGTTGCACGTGGCTGACCGCGGTGGTTTGACCGGACGCGTTGACTCCTGTCCCCTCGACGAAAATCGACCAGACCTCACCGAGGTCCATGCCGGGACGGAAATCAAAGTCGGTCCGTCCATATCGTCGGACTTCGTCGATTCCCTGCAGATGACAGGCATTGCAGACCGCCTCGCGTTTCGAGGGAGACAGCTGTGCCGGATTCACAATTGGATCGGGCGTGACCGGGGGCGAAGCCGCGCGGTGATACTCGACATGGGCCTTGCCCGGGCCGTGGCAGCGTTCGCAGGAAATCGCGGCTTCCCGGACCGCGGGATGCAAAAACCTGTCGTTTTCGCCCGGTTCCGCATTCACCCGCCCGGCGTGACACCCCAGACAACGCCCACTCACCGGCCGTTCGAATCTCAGATGGTTGTGATCAGGGTACCCGGGCGAGAGATCCCACCGATTCTGTTGCGAATACCAGGAGATGGGAGACATGAACATCACCCCTCCCCGGTCGATGAAGTAAGACCTGCCCCGCTGTCCCGAACCCACCACGAACTGGACCTCCACCCGCTGGTCGTAAACCTGCCCATCAGCGTCGGTCAAGGACTCGTGGTGATAGACTCCATCCTCGGTCCGCTCGATCCGGTATTCGCAACTCCCCTTGGTAAAGATGGTTTGTTGCGTGTAGTCCTCGATGACCCGGGCCTCGGCCAGTGACGCCAGGGATTGCGACATGGTGTGCCCCGAAAACTGCGCAGCGATCTCGGAATGGCACACGGTGCAGGCCCGACTGCCTGCATACCCCTCCGCGACCGGAAGGGGCTTCTCGGGAGCCGACACCTCGGGGGTCTCACCCGCCCGTGATGTCGCCACAGCAGCGGCTGCTGCCCCCGCGGGGGAAACCGCCTTCTTGGGCAGTTCGGGAGGGGACTCCTGAAACAGCCACCAGGCAGCCAGGGCGATCAGAAACAGACTCCCCACGGTCAGGGGAATCAGCCAACCTGGGGGGTGAGAGGGGCGGTCAGACATGAAACGGTTGACGGGAGTTCAGGCAGTTCCAGAAGAAACAGGATGCACGCGAGCTGGCCATGATACTACGCAGTCCGTCCTGCGGATTGCTGGATTCACCCGGAACAGGGGCTTAGTCCTGCGGCGGATGCCATTCACCCCAATGTTTGAGATAGTGGCTGTAGGCGGGAACTGCCTCGGCCCGTTCCTGCAGCCAGCGGTGGGCCTCGTCGACCAGAACCTGCTCCTCGTCGAGGCGGAGTTTTCCCATCAGGACGCGGCTGCGCAGAAAAACAAAATAGGTGTCGAGCACATCGCAGCGGCAATAATCGTTGATTTCCTGAGCCTGGCCGGCGTGGTACATGTCCTGAACTTTCGATCCGTCGATCCCGGTCTTGCCGGGCTTGCCAATGAGATTGGCCAGCAGATTCAGCCCGCCGGACAACCGCGTGGCCCCAAAATTCGAGATCATGTCGGAAAGGTCGAGGTGGGCGAACGTGTTGTAGCGGTTCCGGGACTGGTCATACGACTTTTCTTCGGTGTTGAACCAGGCGGGCACGCAATAGCCGTAGCGGAAGGCGGCCAGTTCCAGCAGCGGCAGGTCGTACCCTCGGCCATTGAAGGTGACCAGTGTTGGGCGTTTGTAGTGTTGCCAGCCCTGCCAGAACAGCCGGGTGATGACATGCGGACGGTACAGGGGGGCGTCGAGGGTGACGAGGTCGAGCAGCTTGCCCCGGGCATCGACCTTGGCCACGGCCACTGAGATGGGCAGCATGTAGGTGACCGGCAGAATGTCTTTTCCATCGGGGCGATCGGCGGCGGTCTCGGCTCGAAATCGTTGAATGGCCTCCGCCGGCGTCAATTCCGTCTCTGGGTACTTGATACGGCTGATCAATTCACCATCGGCAACCGCCTCGCAGTCGAAGATGAGGTACTTGACCGAAGAAGTGGTCTCTTCCATGGATGGAGGGTCCGGCGGGAGGACGGCGGCCGATTGCAAACCCGCCCCAAGCCCTGCATACTCGGGATGCAGGGGGGCGAGGTTGAGCATCCTAACAGTTCGACACAAGGGAGACACTGTGGCACGTACGATTCGGTTCGGAATTCTGGGTTGCGGACGAATCACCCGCCGCGGATTGATCCCCGGGATCACAGGCTCGCCCGCCGCCGAACTGACCGCACTCGCCAGCCTGCGCCCCGGAGTGGCCGCCGAATTGGCCCGGGAATCTGGTGCCCCGCGGGCCTACGAAAGTTATGAAGCGGTGCTGGCCGATCCCCAGATCGACGCGGTCTATATTCCTTCCACGGGAGATTCGCACCGCGAATGGACTCTGAAGGCGGCCCGCGCCGGAAAGCATGTGTTGTGCGAGAAATCGCTCGCCACCAGCGTGGCGGAAGCCGAAGAGATGGTCGCCGGTTGCCGTTCTGCGGGAGTGCTGCTTCAGGAAGCCTTCATGTGGAGGCATCATTCCCGCACCAAGACTGTCCGGCAGATGCTGCACAACGGAGCGATTGGCGAACTGTGTCTGATTCTTGCCCATTTCAGTTTCGATATTGACCGCAGTGACTGGCGACTCGACCCGGCTCAGGGCGGGGGGGCGGTGTGGGACATCGGCTGCTACGGCATCAACGCCTCGCGGTTGTTCGCCGGTACCGAACCGCGGACGGTGCATGCCCGGGCGCGGTTCCACGAGCGGGGAGCCGACATGTCGATGCAGATTGCCCTGCAATTTCCCAACAACGTACTGGCCAATGTTGATTGCAGCTTTGAAGCCCCATTCCGCTGTGAAGTGGAACTGGTCGGTACCCGGGGGACGATTGTCCTGCCCAATGCCTTCCTGCCCGCCGAGGAAGCACCGCTGCTGGTCCGGCGGGGAACGGCAGCCGACGCCCCGGTGGAAACCATCGTCTTCCCCCGGGCCAATCAATATGTCGAACAGGTCACCGACTTCTGTGCTTCGATTGAGGCCGGACACCTGCAGGCTCCCGCCGAAGATGGCCTGGCCAACATGCGGGTCTGTGAGATGGCCCTGAAGCTGGCGCGTGAGGGACGTTAGTCGGCCTCGGCCGCGAGTTTCCGAAGGTCCCGGGCGGCTCTCCGCCCCTGCTCATCCACAAACGGGGAATCCTTCCATGGACACCTGGCGACCCTGCCGGACCGGCCAGGTTCTGTGGATGGCGTGTTGTTTCGGCTTTTTACCCGTGCTCCGCGCGGACAATGCGGTGCGTCGAACCGAAGACATTGTCTACGGACGCAAAGACGGCTTGGCCTTGACTCTGGATCTGTTTCAGCCCGAGAACGCCAATGGCGCCGGCCAGATGTTTCTCGTCAACGTCGGCTGGCTGTCGAGCAAGGAGACCCCCTTGATGGTCACCATTCGGCCGGGCGACTACGAACCGTTTCTGAGGGCTGGTTTCATGGTATTCGCGATCGTCACCAATTCCCAACCCCGGCACGTCGTGGCCGACCAGATGACCGACGTGCAGTGGAAGGCCCGATTCATCCGCCACAACGCCGGACGATTTGGAATTGCCCCCCGTCGACTGGGTGGTATGGGCAGCAGCTCAGGTGGGCAGTTGACCCTGTCCCTGGCGACACAGGGGAGCCCCGGTCCAGTCGACGATCGTGACCCGGTCGAAAGAGTGGACTCGCGGGTCCAGGTGGCAGCCTGCTTCTTTCCCCCGACCGATTTTCTGAATTATGGTGGTGTGGGTGTTGATGGACTGGGGCCGGGTCCGCTGGCGCCCGCATTTGGGGCGCAGGAACTGGCTGCGGCAGAACGGCGGCCCCTGGGGCGCCGACTCTCTGTGCTCCATCACATTTCCTCCCACCTGCCACCCAGCCTGATTCTTCATGGGGATGCCGACGACGTGGTCCCCCTGGAACAGTCGCAACGGTTTGTGGATCGGGCCAGACAAGAGCCCAAATCCGAAGTTCGACTGATCTCCGGGAGGGCCAAGGACACGGCTGGGGAGACTTCTGGCAATCTCAGGAAGACAGCGATGAGCTCGTCCGTTGGTTCGAGCAACACCTCGTTGGCAATTTGAAGTGAGACGGGTCCACAGACCCCGGGAGACAACACGATGAGGGCTGTGCAATACAGTTTCCGCCTCTGGGTGTGGGTGGCCTGGCTCTGCGGATGGATGACATGTGGCATCTTGCAGACTCGTGCTGCCGCAGCCGACTGGCTCTTGGACAACAGCCCTTACAAGGCCCGGATCGAAGTGAGTGACGATGGTCGGGAGGCCATTCTGTCCAACGGACTGATCCGCCGGGTGCTCCGGTTGAAGCCCAACGCGGCTACTGTGGCGTTCGACGATCTCCGGACAGGACAATCGCTGCTGCGAGGTGTGAAGCCCGAAGCGGTGGTGGAGTTGGATGGCCAAACATTTGCGGTGGGAGGGCTGGTGGGGCAACCCAACCTCGCCTTTCTGAGACCAGACTGGGTCGACCGGCTGCGCTCCGATCCCCAGTCGATGTCACTCGTCGGCCACACTGTGGGCCCAATTGTCGAACGGTTCCCCTGGAAACGAACCCGTGCGACCGCTCCCGATGTGAAGTGGCCGCCCCCCGGGGTCGCGCTGCGCCTCGACTTTCGGCTGTCCGATCTGCCTGCCCTTCAGAATTTGCCGTCCGACCGGGGTCGGACCCAGCTTTGGCACGATCCGTTCGACAAGGCCGATCCCGCCTGGAAAGTGACGGCATCCCGGCGTGATGCCCGCATTCGTTTCGGGCAGGATGACCAGGCCGGCGCGATCGTGGCCCCGGCAGGAACCCACTGCTTTGCCGAACGGGCACTCCCCCCCGACACCCGGCTGGTGGAGACTGTCGTCGATCCAGGCACCGACGCCGACACAAGTTGGGGGCCGGGGCTGGGTCTGGTGTTTGGCCAGCGGGTGATCGAGGTCAACCTGCGGCCAGGCGATCGGGGAGAGCATGGCCACTTCGAACTCCGTGACCGGGGGGCCGAACGCCTGCTGCGCGTGGCCCGGTTCGCGGCCAGCGATGGCGGTCTGGATACCACTCGTACCTATCGGCTGCGGGTGCGGATGGAGGGAGAGAGTCTGATTTGGGAGGTCTCCGAGTCGGACGGACCCACGACCAGGTGGGACCGCCTGTTCGAGGCTCACTGGGATGGAGCGGTGCCGCAATTCGTCCGGGTGGGTAAGACCGACCGCCAGGGGCACGCTAGTGACGCCAGCGCCACGGGAGGGGAATTGAACCGTTGCCGGTTCGTCGACGTGTCGGTGTACGGGCCCTGGGACCCGACGAAGCTGGCCGCATCCGGAGAATCGTCGGACAAGGATGTGACGGTCTCGATCCATTATGAGCTGTATGATGGGCTTCCCTGCTACGGCAAATGGCTGACCATCCAGAACGGAGGTGGCGAGTCCATCACCCTCAACCGCTACTCGAGCGACCTGTTGGCCGCGGTCGAACACACCTCCGAAGTCGACGAACTTTCGCTGGGGAAAACACCGCCGAATATGCATGTCGAGACGGACATGGCGTTTGGCGGCATGCTGGCATCCCGAGCCAATCGGCGTTCATTCCGCTGGCTTCCCGACCCCGACTACCACACACAGGTCAACTACGAGAAGAAAACTCCCTGCCTGCTGGAAGTGGGTCCCGACCTCGGCCCCGACCAGCGTCTGGCTCCCGGAACGACCTTTGAGTCGTTTCGGGGCTGGGTGCTGCCGTTCGACAGCTCGGACCGTGAGCGATGCGGGTTATCGGTCCGCCGGATGTACCGCACGCTCGCTCCCTGGGCGACCGAAAATCCGTTGATGATGCATCTCGTGCGATCGGACGAGGCCGCGGTCCGCCAAGCGATCGACCAATGTGCCGAGGTGGGGTTTGAAATGCTCATCCTGAGCTTCGGCAGCGGCTTCGACATGGAAAACCGTGACCCCGCGGTGCTGGCGAAGGCTCGCTCCTTCAGCACTTACGCCCGCGACAAAGGAATAGAGATTGGGAGTTATTCGCTGTTGGCATCCCGCAGCATCACTCCCCAGGAAGACGTGGTCTCTCCTCCGGGAGAAAAACCCGTGTTCGGCAACAGTCCCTGTCTGGGCAGCTACTGGGGACAGCGCTACTTCGACCGCCTCCACGAGTTTCACCAGGCGAGCGGATTCACCCTGCTGGAGCATGATGGTTCCTACCCCGGTGACTGCTGCGCCAGTCACGACCATCCCGGACATCGGGGATTGGCCGACTCACGCTGGAATCAATGGCGGCAGATTTCTCGATTCTATCAATGGTGTCGCGGTGAAGGAATTTTTCTGAACGTTCCCGATCACTACTTCCTGGCTGGTTCCAACAAGACTGGCATGGGTTACAGGGAGGTCAACTGGTCGTTGCCTCGCGATCAACAAGTGATCCATACCCGCCAGAACATTTATGACGGAACCTGGCAGAAGCTTCCGAGCATGGGCTGGATGTTCGTCCCGCTGACGCAGTATCACGGCGGAGGAGCGGCCGCCACCATCGAACCACTGGATGAACACATCGACCATTACGAGCGCATGCTCGACAGCAATCTGGCCCTGGGGGTCCAGGCCTGCTACCGCGGGCCGCGATTGTTCGACACCGACCGGGTCCGCGATGTCGTGCAGCGGAAAGTCGCCTGGTACAAGGCTCACCGCGAGATTCTGGAGAGCGACCTGATCCACGGACGACGTGCCGACGCACGGGATGTCGACTGGATGCTGCACATCAATCCGCAACTTCGCGAGCGGGGCCTGTTGGCCGTCTTCAATCCGCTCGATAGCAAGGTGGAGCGTACCCTGCAGGTGAATGTCTACTACACAGGTTTGACCGGAGAACTCACCCTGAAGGACTCCCGCGACCAGATCCGCAGGGTGGCCCTAAACCGGGACAACACCATCCCCGTGACGGTCTCGATTCCCGCAGGCGGTTTCGACTACTTCATCCTGGAGGAATGAATCCCGCGGAGAGCAATGTCTCGACATCATTCCGGAGAGCCATTTTCCTCCACCTCACTCCTCCGTCGTGACGGGTCGCAGGGACATCGGCCGCCCTCGCCGAAAGGTTCCACCCGAGTGACGCACGGGCATCGCCCCTTCGCTCTCCCCCAGCTCATCCTGCGAAGAATCACGGGGGATCCCGCCGCTCCGAACAGCACTGGAAGAGCGACGTTCTGTGTCGCTGCTGTCCAGTCCCCGGTCGCGGCCCTGTGCCCGGGAGACCGGACGGAAACTGGCGTCGGCATTGCGTTCATTGGCCCCGGTATCTTCCCCGCGCACGCTCGCAGCGCGGGCCCGTGGCCGCGGTTCCTCGTCCCCCCAGTCGATGGCAGTCGGCTGGGTGGCCTCAGGCCGGTCTCTCGAGGAATCCAGACTCTCCGCCTCGCGCATCTGCCGGCGGATGTCTTCGGGAGGCAGTCCGGCCAGGCGGGCCGGAGGAGGCAGTCTCTCGCCGGGACCTGCGGACAGTGTGCGGCGCAATTCGTCGCTGGGATCGTGGATGACCACCACTGTGGCATCGCCGGGTGCTCCGGACCGACCCGGAATGACACAGACAATATCGCCTGCTTTCGACTGTTTCAGGGCTCTCCGCAACAGCAACTGCGGGTCAGAGCGGGTTCCATCGGCGGCCAGGCTCGAATCCGCAGTTGGGGTGGAGTTCTCCAGGGGCTGGTCAACTCCCAGGCTTGTGGGGTCGTCCGCAGGCATTTCGACCGCCAGCGTTTCACGTGCGGGCTGTTCGATCTGTGCAGTGCGGAGCTCCGATTCCGCCGGGGATCGAATCTCGGTGTCGTCGGCAGCGAGAACCTCCTCCGGAACGCCCGTCTGAAACAGCGAAGTGAGGCGCAGGCGGTCAAGCAGCCGATAGATCGGCTCCAAACCAGCGTACATGCCATCCTTGTAGTTGGGATCTTCCGCCATACAGACCCCCACCACTTCACCAGCCGGTGTGAAGAGACCTCCCCCCGAGCGCCCCCGCACGGGGATCCCCGTGCATTCGAGGTTGTCGGGGCCGGTGTAGCGGTTCAGGGCCACCACCTTGTGACGTTCGAGAGTGGGGGGGGCACCACCACTACAGCCTACGCTGATCAGAGGAGCCCCTTTTGTGGGACGGGTCCCGCGGGTAGCCAGAGTGCAGCACGGAAGTGGTTGATCACTCGGAATTGAAATCAGGGCGACATCGGCCTCCAGATCGGCCGCCAGTTTCCTTCCCAGGATGACCCTTCCCGTCCCCTTTTCAAACACTTCGACTTGCAGTCGGCTCTTTTTTTCATCCCAGTTTTTGAAGAGATGTCCACAGGTCAGAACCAGTGACCGCCCATCGGCGTTGTGAATGATGGTCCCTGTTCCCACATCATCTCCCGAGGGATCCTTGACCCGAATGCGAACCGTTGCCGGGAACGGTTGGCCAATCAAGGCGGGAGCCGCGGGAGTTTCAGCGGCTGACTGGCCACGGCCGACCGGTTTGGCAGAAGGAGCCTGGGCGGCGCGGGCCTGGGTTACCTTGCGGCACATCTCTCGGAGGGCCTGTTCGGACTGGACCCCCACCTGGCGCTCGACAACTTTGCCATTGATGACCACCAGAAACGCCGGGATGGACGACACCCCATACCTGGCTGCGAGAGCCTGATTCTGGTCGACATCGATCTTGTGGATTGGCAGGCCGGCCCGTGCCAGCTTGGCCACCAGCGGGCTGACCTGCTGGCAGGGACCACACCAGGTGGCCGAGAAGTCGAGAACCGCGTTCTCCAAATCGGCTCCAACCGCCGGGCCCCCCCCCAGAACAGCCGAGACGATGAGTACGGGAAGCGTGAGCATCCTGGTTCTGGCCTCCGTGCCAGAGGGTGTGTTCGGGGTTACGCCAGCGCGTAACTTTTGCAAGACCGCCTCCTGCGGAACCTGCCAGCGGGCGGGGTTTTACCGGCCCGGGGAGGAATCGCCAAGACAGACTTCCGTGGAGCATTTCGCATGCCCCAGCGTAGGAATTCACAGTGGGTAGCAGATATAATTGGGAGAGGGAGTTCGGATGCTGGTGAGGATGTTCAAACTGGTGAAGCAGCCCAGTTTGGGTTCTGCGTCCGGTGGCATCTCCCCCCCTCCCGCCGTCTGATCCAACTGGCTGGGTGCCATTTGGATTCCTGCCCCGTAGTTCGAACGACCGGGAACTGTCGAGCCCCCTGGGGCTGTCGTGATTCCTGTCGGAAACGTGACCCATGCGACTCAATCGAGTGGTGCTGCCGCAGTCCGTGGTTTCTCGTACCCCCTCTGCAGATGAACACACGCACCCCACAAGGTGTGTGATCCAGGCTATCCGCTGGCTGGTGTTGGCGATGGTGATGGGGCTGGTGGGCTGCCAGCAATCGGACCCGATCCGGGAGTACACGGTGGCCAAACCACCCGCTCCCAGAAAGGCTCCACTGCCAGAGCGGGCGGCACGCGGGCCCGAGATTTCCAAACCTCCGACCCGGACGGATCCCACCACCGATCGAATTCTGGGGGCGATTCTGCCGCAAGGAGAGATCACTTGGTTCGTGAAGCTGCAGGGACCGGTCAAAAGTTCACGGGAGGCGGTGGAACCCTTTCTCCGGTTCGTTCGCAGCTTCGATTTTCCGGAAGTGACCCCCGTCTGGAAACTTCCCGAATCCTGGAAAGAGGTGAAGAATCCCGAAGGCAAAGGGCGTTTCGCCACTCTCGAGGTTCCCATCGGGAACGAAACTCTCGAGGTCACCGTCACAGAGCTGAAAAGCCCGGGGTCGGACCCGGATTCTTACCTCCTGGCGAACATCAATCGGTGGCGCAACCAGCTGCAGCAGCCCCCCTACGGTCCTGACCAGTTAGAGCAGGCCACCATCGCAGTGAAGACTGATGCCGGCCATACGGCGTGGCTGGTGAATATTGAGGGCTGGCTTCCGGGTAGTGCGCCAGCCGCCGTGGCGGCACCCCGGCTTCCCTTCGAGTACCAAGTACCAAGTCATTGGCAGGTCGGCGGACTGCGGGCCTTCCAGCGGGCGGCGTGGAATGTGTCCGAAGAGGGCCGGAAGGCCACTGTCACCATCAGCACTGCGGGGGGTGATCTGGTGGGGAACATTCAGCGTTGGCGCGATCAAGTCGGACTTCCGCGGATTGACTCTGAGGAGGTTCAGAAGTCGATGCAGACGTTGAACATGGGGAAGGCGATTGGCAAGTACGTGGTCCTCCAGGGACCGGAGGAGAACAAGGCTCCTCAGTCGATTCTGGGCGTCATTGTGTCGGCCGTGGACGAGCAATGGTTTTTCAAGATGCAGGGGGATGCCCCGCTTGTGGCGGGCGAACAAGCCAATTTCGAGGCATTCGTCCGCTCGGTCCAGTTTCCCTGATCAGAATTTTTGAGGTGCAAGATGAGTGCATTCGCACCAGTGGCTGGTGGGCTGGCTGACGGTCGGACTTCGGTGTCTGTCTGGAACCGCCTGCGTAAGATGCTGCTGCCTCTGTCGTCGCTCCGTCTGACGGTCGCGCTGCTGGCGTTGGCGATTTTCATTGTCCTCGCGGGAACCCTGGCTCAAACCCAGGCTGACATCTGGGTTGTGGTGCGGGATTACTTCCGCACCGCGATCGCCTGGATTCCGCTTCAGGTCTTCTTTCCCAAGTCGTTCTTCCCCAATCTGCCCCCGATCCCGGGTGCCTTCCCGTTTCCAGGGGGGTGGCTCATCGGGGCGCTGATGGCGGTCAATCTCGTGGCCGCCCACATGGTGCGCTTTACCACGCAGGCCCGGGGTTCAAAGCTCTGGTCGGGTCTGGCCGTCATTGCCGTGGGACTGGTGCTGACCACCATGGTGGTGTTGGGTGGTTCTGGTTCGGGACTGCAGGCCGAACCGGTGGTGAGCTGGCAACAGACCTGGACGCTCTGCAAGATGCTGCTGGCGGCGGGAGGTCTGGCACTCGTGGGGGTCGGCGTCCTGAAGCAGGGATTGGCAACCTCTCTCCGGCGACTGGCGGTCGTGTTTGGGGTGGTGCTGGAAGTGGGTGCGGTCGCTCTGTTCGCCCTCGGGGATCGGGTGGCTCTGGGCGATTCTTCCATGCGCATCTTGTGGCAGCTGATCCAGGGAGGGATGGCGGGAATTGTCTTGCTGATCGGCTGCTGGATAGTGTTTGGCAAGCGCGGCGGCGTGGTGTTGTTGCACGCCGGCATTGGCCTGCTGATGTTCAGTGAGTTGCTGGTGGGACTCGCGGCCGAAGAGGCCCAGATGCATATTAAGGAGGGGGAGAACGTCAACTATGTGCAGGACATCCGCGAGGTGGAATTGGCGTTGATCGATTCGACAGACCCTCTGAACGACCGCGTGTGGTCCATTCCCCAGTCGCGTCTGGAGGAACCGTTTGAGTCGACCCAGCACTGGATGTTCACGAAGTCTTTTTGCCGCAAGATGCCCGAGGCGCTGCGCTCCGCCTTGGGGGCACATCCAGCCAACGCGGTCATCACAGATCCGGCACTCCCCTGCGACCTTCGTGTGGTGCACTACTTCCAGAATGCGAAACTCGGTCCCGTGGGGGGTGAAGAGGGCAAACTCGCGAACCCGGCCAACCGCGGTCTGGGACTGACCTCCCAGGCGGTGGAAGTTCCAGCGGGCACCGGGGTGAAGTCGGAGGCTGTGGATGATTCCGCCGCCTATGTCGAATTCCTGAGCAAGGGGACCCAGGAAAGCCTGGGGACCTACCTGTTCAGCGTGACTCAATCGCGATTCCAGGATTCCCGCGAGCGGTCCGGATGGACCGACGCGGAAGTCCGGGCCAATACGCCCCCCTTCCTGTACAAGCTGACCGAGCCGCAGACGCTCGAAATCGACGGGAAGTCCTATCGTATGGCCTTGCGTTTCAAGCGGAATTACAAGCCCTACCAGGTCCAGCTCGACGATGTGCGGTTCGACAAGTACATTGGAACCAACACGGCCAAGAACTATTCCTCCGATGTGATTCTGACCGAACAGGGGACGTCCGTCCCCCGTCACATCTGGATGAACAATCCTTTGCGGTATGGGGGAGAGACCTTCTATCAGTCGAATTACATGCAGGACCCGATCACCGGAGAGGAATCGACCGGCCTGCAGGTGGTTACTAACACCGGATGGATGATTCCCTACATCTCCTGCATGCTGGTGGCGGTGGGCATGCTGTTCCAGTTTGGAGTCACGCTGGGGCGCTTCCTGACCCGCGGTCCCAAGGGGCCAAGCCCGGGTGGCGAATTGAACGTCATGGCCGCCCCGACGGCTGTGACCCGCGTACCGCGCACCCGGGGTGACTGGATTGCGGCCGCCGTGGCACTCGCCGTCTGCGCATTGATGCTTGGTTACTCGACGCGATCGAAGCCCGATCCCGATGGTTTCGACCTGAACGCCGCCGGTCAGATTCCGATTGTCTACGAAGGTCGCGTGAAACCGCTGGACACCCTGGCACGAAACACGCTGCAGATCATGTCGAACTACGACAGTGTGCCCGATGTCTACAACACCTCGCGCAAGTTGCCGGCCATCCGCTGGATTCTCGATGTGATGTCGGGTGTTTCTGACGAAGGTCCCCAGGGACCGCCGCGGGCCCACGATCACCGGGTGTTCCGCATCGACAATCCCGAAGTCCTCGACTTCTTCGGCCTTGAGAAACGCAAGGGTTACCTGTATTCGCGGAACGAGGTGGCTGCGAAGGCTGCGGAGTTCCACAAGAAGGTGGACGATCTTCGGGAGAAGAAGCGAGCTGAAGAGATGAATGTGTTCGAGAAACGCCTGGTCGAACTCGATCGGCGCGTGCGGGCCTTCACCTCGATCGAGGCGACCATGCATCCCGAGGCGCTCCCCGATGCAACCGATCCCCAGATCCGGCGCACCATTCAACAGCGCGCGGCGACCATTCGGGACGATCTGGTTGCGGCCGAAGAGCGACTGCTGAAGCGATTGCCCCCCTTGGCGGTCCCCATATCCGACGGCTCCTCGGAGTCTGCCCCGCAATGGAAGCCCCTGGTTTCCGCCTTCACCAATGACTTCATTCTGGCCAAGGTGCTGGAGGCGCAACCTCCCGCCCCGGCCGTTGAGGCCTGGCGGAAAATCCTCGACACCTATGCGGCGAAGAAGCCCGGCGAGTTCAATCGTTCGGTCAGCGAGTACCTGGCACTCCTGTCATCGACGGCTCCGCCAGACTATCGTGCGGAAAAGACCAGGTTCGAGACCCAGTTCAACGCGACGGCACCGCTGCATGCCGCCTGGACTCTGTACATTCTGGCATTCATCGCCACGGCCATCGGCTGGCTGCTGGCCACCATCGGTTGGGGACGCACCTTCCAATGGGGGACTTGGGTGGGCATCTTCGTCATTTTTGCGATTCACACCGCAGCTCTGTGTGCCCGAATTTACATCTCCGGGCGTCCACCCGTCACCAACCTCTATTCCTCGGCAGTGTTCATCGGCTGGGGAGCGGTGGCATTCGGCCTGGTGCTTGAATGGATTTTCGGACTGGGGATCGGCAACGCCGTCGCTTCGATTGCCGGCTTCATGACGCTCTACATCTCGTTCAAGCTCGCGGGGGACGGAGACACCTTCACCGTCATGCAGGCGGTGCTGGATACCCAATTCTGGCTGGCCACCCACGTGGTCTGCATTTCTCTGGGATATACCGCCACCTTCGTGGCGGGAACCCTGGGTGTCATCTACATTCTGCATGGCATGTTTACACCCCTGGCCACCGAGCGTTCGCGGGCCATGCAGCTCTCGATGATTTACGGAACCCTTTGCTTCGCCATCATCCTCAGTTTCGTCGGCACAGTCCTGGGAGGACTCTGGGCCGATGATTCCTGGGGACGTTTCTGGGGTTGGGATCCCAAAGAAAACGGTGCTCTCATTATCGTCCTCTGGAATGCGCTGGTGTTGCACGCCCGCTGGGGCGGCATGGCCAAGGAGCGCGGGCTGGCCGCCTTGGCGGTGGGAGGCAACATCGCGACGGCCTGGAGCTGGTTTGGGGTGAACGAGCTGGGGGTCGGCCTGCATTCCTACGGGTTTACCGAAGGGGCGCTGCTGTGGCTGGGCCTGTTCATCGGCTCGCAATTGCTGATTGGCGGTTTGGGTCTGCTTCCCAAGTCGTTGTGGTGGAGTCACGTCGTTGAGGACCTGTCCCCAACCTCCAAGCGTGGCGCCGCGATCGCCTGAACCGAGATGCGGGTCCTTCCCGTTTTGGATCTGTTGAACGGCGTGGCGGTCCATGGCATCGCCGGGCGTCGCTCGACCTATCGACCAGTCCAGAGCCGACTGGCCCGGGGGGCCGAGCCGCTGGAGCTGGTGCGGGCTTTCCGCAACCAGTTCCAGCTGGCCACCTGCTATCTGGCCGATCTCGACGCCATTTTGCATGGCCGGCCCAATCTCCGCCTGTTTGATCAATTACGGGCCGCCGGGTTTGGATTGATGATTGATGCTGGAGTGCGTCGTCTGGCCGATGCTCGCGAGATCCTGAACTCCGGTGCGAAACTGGTGATTGTCGGCCTGGAAACCTCATCTGGTCCCGACAGTCTCCGCGAGATCGTCGATGCACTGGGCCCGCACCAGGTGGTGTTCAGCCTCGATCTCAAAGGGGGTCTGCCCCTCACTCTTCCCGGCTCGGGCTGGGAGTTTCTGGAGGTGCGACAGATCGTCTCCCAGGTCGTGGAGACAGGAATCCAATCTCTGATCGTGCTCGACCTCGCGGGGGTGGGGATGGGCACGGGCATCCCGACGGCTGAGTTGTGCGACGAGGTACGCCGAGAGTTTCCCAGCCTGAGGGTCATCACTGGCGGGGGAGTCCGGAACGTGGCTGATCTGGAATTGGAAGCCCGGCGCGGCGTGGCGGCGGTGCTGGTCGCCTCGGCCCTGCATGACGGTCGCCTGACGGCCGCGGACGTGTTGCCGTATTCGCAAGGGTGGCCTGCAGCCGAAACCGCACGCTGAATCAGCGGATCTCCGGTCCGCCGGATCGGGACACAGGACGCGCCGCCTGGTTCGGCGAGTCTCTGAACAGGTCGGGCGTGGGGGCCGAATCAGCCTGCGACAACGGCAATCGCTCAATCCGCAGGGTGGTGGTGCGGGACTGGGTGAATTCTCTCCCCGTGGGAGTCCGAACGGCCATTCGCGACTGCTGGGTTTCCAGCAGATCCAGACAGAGTTGCGAACCGATTTCGATCCCGGCGGATCCATGCCAATCGGCCCCCAGACTGCGGATCTCGATGTCGTCGTCGACCTGCGGTGTTCCGCGGGATGTCTGTCGACCGGCCCACTCCAGGGTCTGCTGTCGTTCTCCCTGCTGCACCAGGGAATACTCGGTGGAAGACTGCAGACGGTCGGCCCGAGAGATCGGCCGGCTTTCGACCCAGCGTTGTCCGACCTCCTGCCCGCGCACGGGGATCAAGCCAATCCAGTCATGTAGCAATTGGGTGGGATCTTCTCTCCCCCAGGTCTCTTCCAGATCACGCCGAAACTGCAATCGTCCGCGACTGTCGGGCACCGCCTCGCTGCAGCGATCCAGAAAGCCCGCGAAGTCATCGACCGCCAGCAGCTCTCCCCGCTCCGACAGCCAGAATCGAAACCCATTGCCCATCAAACCGTGACACCCCACAATGCCCTGCGTGGGAGTCTGTGGCGAGTTGAGGGAGTCAAAAACCTCGCGGGTGCCGTCAGGAAATTCGTGGATTTGTCGGCACCGCAGAAAGCCGAGCTGAAACTGCCGCGCGGGTGGTTCCCCAGGACGAGCATTCACGCGGGCATCCGCGTCGATCAGGCTGGGCGGAATGCTGAAGCCTTCGAAGACAATGGTCATTTCGAGGTGCGACAGAGCCCGGGTTTCGTACGCTTCGCTGGATCCGGGTTGGGTTAACACGGTTGTCAACCGCCGGCTGAACCCGAAGCGATCTCCCGGATGCAACCGGGTGTCGGAGGGGGGATTCCCCGGGACCTCTCCCTCCTGCTCGTCTTCGGGGATTTCGAGGTCGACCGACGAGCGATCGACCGCCACCTGAGAACCACAACCCACCAGGCAACAAAACCCCAGAATCGCCAGGAGAACGAAGCGACCGAGACGGTTCCACAACCTTCGAGCAAGATCCCCGTGTTCAGACAGCAGCATGCGGAGGGCCAGATCGGAATGGCGGAAGCGACCGAAGAGGGGCAGAAACTAGCACTTCACCCCGAATTTCTGAAGAGGATTTCGAGTTACCTGCGTTGCCCTGGTCCCCCAGATCACCGTCGCGGGGGGAGCCCAGGCAAGCCACACAGTCTGGGAAAACCTCAACGCGGAGACCAGGCGGTGTCTGGGGGCGAGTCACCCGACGGAACACCCGGCCCGTTCAACGTTCTGGCGGACCGTTGGTGGGCCCGATATCATCAACCGAAGTGGATTCCAGGAACCCCGCGTGTCTCCGGAGGCTGTGATGTCAGGATCGAATCGTCGTGACTTTTTGGTGACTGCCTCGGGACTGGCACTGAGCCCCGCACTGGCCGCAGGGCTGTTCGCACAGGACGAACCGAAGGCGGAGGCCAAGCCCGAGCCAGTCCGTCTGGCGATCATGGGAGTCAACGGGCGGGGCCGCCAATTGATGAATGTTCTGGCGAAGTTTCCCGAGGCGGAAATCGCCTGGATCTGCGACCCCGACTCGGCCACGTTGGATCCGGCCGTCAAACAATGGACCGAGGCTGGCCGACCCGCCCCGCAGACTGGGGCCGACTTCCGCCGGGCTCTGGACGACAAGTCGGTCGACGCCCTGGTCTGTGCGGCCCCCGACCATTGGCATGCCCTCGCCACGATCTGGGCCTGTCAGGCGGGCAAGGATGTCTACGTCGAGAAGCCCTGCTGCCACAATCCGGTGGAAGGCCGCCGGATGATTCAGGCGGCCCGCAAATATCAGCGGATCGTACAGGTCGGGACCCAGAGGCGCAGCGCCCCCGACATGGCGGCGTTGGCCGAGTACATCCGGGGAGGCAAGCTGGGGCAGGTGAAGTTTGTTCGGACGTGGATCACCAGCGTTCGTCCGAGTATCGGCAAGATACCTGTCTCTTCGCCGCCCAAGAATCTCGACTTCAATCTGTGGGCCGGTCCGGGACCCGAGAATGCCTACAAATCCAACCTGGTTCATTATCACTGGCACTGGCGGTGGGATTTTGGAACGGGCGAGTGCGGCAACAACGGAATCCACGGACTGGATGTGGCCCGTTGGGGGACCGGTGTGGACACTCCCACCCGCATTACCTGTGGCGGTGGTCGCTATTTCTTCGAAGATGACCAGGAAACTCCCGACACCCAACTCGCAACCTTTGAGTTTCCAGGCCTCGCCATCCAATGGGAACATCGCACCTGGTCACCTCGCGGATTGGACGGAGAAACGTTTGGCGTCGAGTTTTACGGCACGGAGGGAACCTTGTTGACCAATGGGCGGGGATGGACTGTCTACGACTCCAAGAATGCCGTGGTGACCAAGGTTGACCCCGGGGAATCCGACGCGAATCACTGGCGCAACTTCTTCGATTGCCTGCGGACCCGTTCGATCCCGAATGCCGACATCGAGATCAATCACAAGAGCACCATGCTCTGCCACCTGGCGAACATCGCCTGGCGAACCCGTTCGGTGCTGGATTACGACGGAACGACCGAGACGATCGCTCACAACCCCTCGGCGAGTGCGCTGCTGGGGCGGCAGTACCGGCAAGGGTTTGAACTCCCGGTCATCTGAGCGGGGTCCTGTGGGGAGCCGCCCTGCATTCCAGAGCCCCCTGCCTCCCATCTCACCCGCACCTGTCTTCTGGAGATCCCGATGCGAATTGACATCCCCTTTCGAAGTTTTCTGGTCGCATGGGGTGCGTTGCTCTGGCTGGGAGTGGCGGCGCCGCGCGCCGACGAGATTCCAGAGTCAACCTTGGCCCTGCTCAACACGTTTACGGAGGAATTCATACCGGTGACCCCAGGCTCCGGGATGTTTCCCGAGAGTTTCCAGATGGGCACCCCGGGGGGGCCCTTCACCGAACAACCGGCCCGGAAGGTTGCGTTGACCCAGGCATTTTCGATGGCCAAGTACGAGGTT
>Ga0315902_10001141_pt1 | contig 43168 bp, 35 predicted proteins | sample LakEriMetagenome_9_FD_203523 | JGI IMG/M metagenome (GOLD analysis project Ga0315902, IMG submission 203523) | Freshwater fungal communities from buoy surface, Lake Erie, Ohio, United States - Buoy 12 MA117 | ecosystem: Environmental > Aquatic > Freshwater > Lake > Lake biofilm | place: USA...
GCGAGGACCTGCAGAGGCTGCAGACTTCTTAAATGCCACTTTGGGACTTCCTTCTTAACCGGTTTTGTACTTCAGCGACACCCGTCGGTGCCTCTACTACCTACTACGCATCCCATCATAGATTGTCGCGGGGATAGGACAAAACGGACATTTCACCTAGTTTTCCGGTGGCCCCACACGATTATGTAGTTATCTGGACCAGTCCTTGGATCCTCTTCTAAAATCTCGCATGGGGGCAGAAGTTCAATTATCTCTGAAAGGCTCAATTTTCCTGCAGAACGTCCAGAAACATCCGTGCGCCCACTGTTCATTGTGATGTATCCACATCTGGAAGCAACAAGTATTTTTGCAATATAGTCTCGTTGAACGGCTTCGGGGAGTTCAGAAAAAGCATAGTTGCTAATCACTAAATCATAAGGTTCTGGCACAACTGGAGAAATACTTTTCTTGACGAAGGCACTCGAGAACAGTTCTGCTTTTTCTAAAGTTCTTTTTGCCAGATCTAGAACCATAGGAAGGTCATACATTGAAAACTCTTTTGCATTTAGTGATCTAGACGTAACAGCAAACTGCCCACCAAATCCAATTCCAATCTCTGCGACCTTTTGAACGCTTCGTTCACCAAACAGATCCTGAATTCTTTGGTTTACATAAAGATATCGGACGATCGTTGGGCTTATCCAGCCTAATTTTGGATAATAGAACACGCGTGGAGATCCGACTTTGCTCAAATTTACCAGCAGCGGATTTTCTCGATAGAAATCTAAAGTGGCTGGTGTGAGACGACGTAAATACTCAAAACCCAAGACGTAATCAACATGTTCCAGAATTAATCGGTATCGGTAATCTTTACGGAAGGTGTTTAAGCCTGTCTTGCTTACAATTGTTGAGGAAACAAAAGATGTGTAAGGTGTCGAGTCACTATCGCTGCGATTTGAAGTTGAGAACAGTGATTGACCGAATAAGCGATTCTTGATGAAAAAGTGCAGCCTTTTTGGAAAATCTACAAACTTGTATGCGTTATTGAGGAAAACCATGAGTAAATACAATTGACACTCCTCCTTTAAAGGCCCATGAGTTTTGCTTGAATGTCAAAGTCGGGAACATTGGTTCGCACTTCATCAAACGTCCCTACGGAAACGACCTTGCCTTCCGAGAGATAAGCGATCTGGTCAGCGTTTAGCACTGTCGATAGACGGTGAGCAATCAAAACGAGAGTAACTCGACCTTTTAACACGTTTATCGAATCCGAAATAGATGCCTCGGTAACGCCGTCTAGGGCGCTTGTCGCTTCATCAAGCACTAACAGCCGAGGCTTGGTAAACATTGCACGGGCTATACCAAGTCTTTGCCTCTGCCCTCCACTCAGCCTTGCGCCACGATCTCCTACAGGAGTGTCAAGACCTAAAGGCAAACTCGCAACAAAAGTGTCCAACTGTGCGATCTTTAGAGCATCATTAACTAACTCATCAGTCGCCTCTAGTAATGGATACCCGAGTGAAACATTTTCACGAATTGTTCCGTTTGAAATGAAAATATCCTGAGGCACGTATGCAATTGCACCCGGCCACTTCGAAACTGCGTCAATGGGTGAAAGCTCAGAAATCAACGCGATTCCATGACTTGGATTGAGCACCCCTAATAAAATATCAACTAAAGTGGTTTTACCTGCCCCAGATGGTCCAACCAAAGCGACAGAAGTTCCTGCCTTTGCAGAAATTGTTACTGAATCTATGGCCTTGATCTGATTTCCTGGGTAGGTAAAGGAGGCATCGCGGATCTCTACGTTGGGATTAAACCCATTGTGCTCTAAATCCAAATCATCAACACTCACGTCAAGAAGTTTTATGTGTTGCATCTCTTCAATCAAGTCTAAAGTTGGTGAGGCAGTTCCTAAACTACTGCGAATCTGCAAAGCCCCCTGTTGAAAGCGTAGAACAGCAGGTGCGATTCTTGAACCAGCTGCCAGAAAAACTGCCAGCGTTGCAACGGCTCGTGGGGCATCTTGGGTGGCAAATTGCGCAGCACTGATGAGTAGAGCACCGAGAACCATTGTTGATTCGATTACATATTTACTCACGTTTGGCATAAAGGACAATTCCGCAATTGTATTTGCAAGTTTAAATCGGAGTGCACCTATTTCACGGGAGTAATAGTTGCGTCGGTTTCTAACGACTGACTCCCTATAAGAGCTCAGAACTTCGAGAATTTTCTCATTACTCTCAATGGATAGCTCTGCATTTTGCGCTCCGAGTGTCCTTGCGCGCTTATGCATCAACTTGAACAAAAGAAGTCCTACTAGAGAAAAAATTAGCAAAGTACTGCCAGCCATTAGCGGATCGACAACAAGAAGCCCAATAGTCATGACAATAAGCAGGGATCCATCTGAAACCAACGAAACGGTTGTTCCGAGGATTCCTGTCGTGATTGTTGAAACTCCAGTCGTTATTCCGTAGAGAGTTTCTTGATTCGTCCGTGAATTGAGTGAAACCAAGGATTGAGATAGGACTTTCGAAATCAAGTTCGCGGAAATTTTCGCTCCACGGCGAGCCAAAAAGTAGTAAGTCTTTCTAACGAAAAAGGCAGAAAAAATAGTTCTACTCACTAACAAAACAGTTGCCAACGCGCCTAGTATTCCGACTTGGGATTGAAAACTAAAATTATCCAAATTGAGCGTTTGGAGCGCCCACTCGACCCGACTTCCAGTTCGACCTGATTGCACGCCCGTTACTGCAAGGGCACCTAAAATTCCGACAATTGCAACGCCAATAAGATCTACAATTCCCAAAACAACCTGAAGGATAATCACAAGAATAATCTTCTGCCTGTCTGGCCGATCTAGAGCTTTTGCGGAGCGTGCAATACCAGTTTTTGCCCAACTCCTGCGGATACTCCCTATTGTGATCACTTTCTAATCTTAATGCTTACCTTGATATCCAGCGTCAATCTGCTTCCAATTTGGGGGAATCAGCTCTTCAGGGTCTTCCATTCCTTTAAACCAAGGGTTAGGGGCCACAACTTCAACGCTGGGATTGAAAGAAAGGTATGCGGCCCACCAACTGAATGTTGAGTTTGCAATCACGTACCCTTGCCCGAGTCGCATTGCTTGGAGCGTTGAAACAACCGAGTTATCTACTGTGTTAATCCATCGTATGGGTAGGGTTTCGTTTAGATCTAATTTTTCTCTTGCTTTAGAGAGGTCATCAGAAAATACCCAAATGCTTTTACAACTATCTTCGGCGAGGACACTTTTAATCCCGGCTAAATAGAAATCTCGGGAGGGTATCCCGAAGCCTTCTTCCAGTAAGTAGTCACCAAATCTCAGGTGAACAACTAATGGCTTTTCTTTCTTAGCCAAAAGAGTGAGATTCTTTAATTCTGGTCCAATATCTTGAATTTCTGCTTCTAATAGGTATTGGCGATTCTCTTCTGCATATCTATAACTCTGAAAATAACCGATCAAGTATGGACTGAAATATTCATTATCTAGTTTTGAATATCCGACGCCAGACCCTATAACTAGATTCTTCCTCTTCCTTAAAAACACACTGATTAGAACTGAGGCGATTAATAACAAGGTGTTTTTTACGAATCTTTTTGATTCTAAAGTGCTCGGATTCACGCCTAGGCGCAAGCAGTATCCAGTAACTCGTGACATAAATAGAGACAATCTGCTCTTGTTCACTGCAATTACATTTAAGGGTTGCGGCCAAGTAAATCCGAGGATGTCAGCCTTCTCGTTAGACGCGCTTCGAGGTTTCCCAAGTTTTTGTTCTATTTCTAGTCCATTTGGATTTCCTTTGGCCATTGAAAGTCCTGCGGCAAATTGAAACAATTGGTTGCCTAGTCCACCAGTTATCTGAACCGTGATCTCACTCATTCGATTAACCCTTCATGAGAATATGTCTAAGGATGGTTCGTTGCGCTCCTTTTGGAGCAGCAAACGAAAACTGTGCGAGTCGTAGCACTGCAAGGATGCGATTTTGGAAACCTCCATACTTCAAAAGTGTTAATGCTTGTTTTGCAAGCATAATCCAATCAAACTCTCTTTGAGCAACACTTGTTTGATCCTTAATGTTTAAAAGTAAATGCGATATCGAATGCGCTAAATCTTCCGTTTTTCGACTTTGCCCCGTAAGACTTTTTGGATTGCCACTTAAGTAGTTATATACAATTGAATTTAGAAATACAATTCTTTTCTTGGTTAATTGTATGTCTGACAGTAATATCTGGTCTTCTGCAAGAAGTAAAGTCTGAAATGGTGAACCTGCTACGAGGCTCGTGCGAAAAATCATTCTCCAGATGCCCGGAGCGAGGGCTATGGCGTTTAAGTCTGGGGGTTCATTTCTAAAAAGGTTCGAAACCGTTTGACGCACAGAATTTGTATCCGCATAACCTCCTATGCCTAAATCCGAGTTAGTCTTCTCGACAATTTCGTAAAGTTGAATCAAGTTTTCGGTTACTGGTTGGTCATCAGAATCCCAAAAGGTAACCCACTCCGTTTTAACTCTTAGTACGCCAGCATTACGCGCGCCTCCTGGAGAATTGTAAACCCCTGTTAGTAGCTCCATATTTGTTTGATCTTGGTTGGCAAAAAATCCTCGAAGTTCTACTTCTGTTGAATCATCAACCTTGTCATGAACAACAATAACTTTGAGTCCGGCGCTTAAGGCGGTTGAGATTGATTCTTCCAGCGGTTTCAGTCTTCCCGACATATTCCTGACTGGGATTACAATAGTTAAACTCTTCATCTGACTTTAACTTTTTTTGGTTCTTCGAGAGAAGCCAGCGTAACGGAGACACTCCTTGTCGACATCCACCCATGGTTAATCAAGATCTCAAAAGTGGACGTGCGGTTTGACTCAATTTCTTTCGCCATTTTAAAGGAGCCACTCTCATTTCATTTACCTTGGTTAGTTTATCCTTATCCCAAGGCTTTTTCTTCGAGGGTGGTGAGTTTTGGCAACAAAAACTTTTGCTGTGTTGATCGTGGGATATCAACGTGTTGATGCCATACGTTCAATTTTGGAGCAGTGCCTAGCAGCAGAAGTCAGAGATGTGCTTTTATCGTTAGACTTCCCAAAAGTTGTAACGACAGAGACGCTTGCAAATAATGCTCTGATTAGAAATCTGGTCCTTGAGTATGAGACAAAATTTGCTAGCTTTCGAAGTCGATTTCTTGAAACAAATATCGGTTGCTCGGCGAATGTCCTGTCTTCCTGTGACTGGGCATTCAAGGAGTATGAAGCAGTAGCGGTCTTGGAAGATGACTGTAAACCATCTTTAGGTTTCTTTGAATTTTGCGAAGAATCGAAAGGTTATCTCAAAATAAACAGCCAGGTGCTGCTTGCCTGTGGCACTCAATTTGTGCCAGCGGCAGAGAGGGAATCCTCTTCTATGCTCTCCAAATATGCGCTTACTTGGGGATGGTTCACTAATGTCGATCGTTGGGAAATTATAAAATCAGAGCTTTTACTACTTAGCCAGGAACGTAACAAGAGTTTAAATTCATTCAAGTACGAGCGAATCTATTGGCGCGAAGGAGCGCGAAGGGCGTATCAAGGGTATGTCGATGTCTGGGATACCGCACTTGTGGCAGTAATTAACGAAGGCTCTTACTTCGCGCTTCTGCCTCCTACGAATCTCATTTCAAATATAGGAAATGACTCAGTTGCGACACACACTGGAGCGGACAAAATGTGGACTAACGCCATCCAGGGAAAGTACTCACCAGAAGATTTTGGAATCCCAACTGTTAATCTGAAGGCGGATGTGTGGCTCAAGGAGAATTTTTATAAAATTAGTTTTAGACATCTATTTTCAACAAGAATCACGAGGTTGAGAGATTTCTTCCGCAAGCCTAAGTTTGATGATCTCCTAAAGCGCTGGGCTAAGGCTTCAAAACTCTAATCAGGCTGTCTCGTAGATCTGAATCATGCTCTTGGCTACTGCTGAATACGAAAATTCATCAATCGCTTTACTACGCGATGGTGTGCTGCGAAATTTCAATAGTGAAAGCAGCTCTGTTGCTAACCCAATTGCGTCGTCCACAATTACCGTAGGTTGTTCGTAGGCGGTGAGCACTTCATCTATTCCACCAGTTTTGGTTCCTACTACCGACAAACCAGCACAGATCGCCTCGGTCATCGTACTCGGAAGGTTGTCTTGGATACTTGGCAAAGCGAGTACTTGGCATTGACTAAAAACATTCGCTGTCTCTTCATCTGTACTTGTTACCGCAGTCTTAAATGTAATCCTTGGATCTATGAAATCCGGTACTTGGCCGTGCCCAACAAACAAAACTTCAAATTGATCTGAAAAACCTCTCTCTGCGATCAAATTCAACGCACTGATAAGCGTGGTTAGGCCTTTCATGCGTGTATTTAGATGTGCTGATATAAAGAGAATTCGCAATTTATCTTCATGTGTAGCCAACCTTGGAACATCAAAGAATACTTGTGGTACGGGATTGCGAACGACATGAGCTCTTAACTCTTTGGTTGCTGGATTATTTCTTGCCAAAGTTTGAAGCCAGTTGCTCGGCGAAATCAACTGAAGATTTTCTAAGCCATTCAATTTCGCGAGTTTCTCACTATACTCCTGACGAACAAAATATTTTCCAAGTCGAGTGGCTTGTGGACAATCACGGCACCCAAGTTCAATATTTTTACAGCAGTTTGAATAATGACATCCTCCGGTCAAGAATCTTTCATCGTGTAATGTGATGAAAAAGAGCTTTTGTGGATATTTTTGACACAAATCAATTATCTCTGAAGTACTCAGTAGGTTGTAATAGGCATGAATATGAACGATTTGGTACTCATCTAATACAACGTTTTGACCACTAAATGTATTCTTACTTAATGGAGTTAAGAGTTGATCAGATGATTGAATCAGTGATGATTGTAGGAATGTAAATATCGATGAAGTTAATTTATTGTAGGGAGATCTTTTTATTTCAAAAGTACTCCTCGAGTGTGAGTTTTTGGTCAATGTCAACAAAGTAGAATCAATTTGATTTTCGATAAGTGCTTCATGAAGTCTGCGTGCGGCGATACCTGCCCCACCATTCGTTGAAGTGGCAAGCTGCAAAATCCGCAAAGACTTCATCCCCTTAGAATAGCCATATTCGGCGCTTCCACTAAGGGCAATCGAATTTGAATGTACTTGCTATGATTCTTCTGTGAAGATTCTTGTAGCAGGTGCCGCCGGCTTCTTAGGGTCGCACTTGAGTGATGCGCTAATTGCTCAAGGCCACGAGGTTTTGGGCGTCGATAATTTATATACGGGCTCCAAAGAAAATATCAGGCATCTGCTTGACAACAATCACTTCGAATTCCTACGACATGACGTTACCTTTCCGCTTTTTGTTGAAGTTGATGCAATCTATAACCTGGCTTGTCCTGCGTCACCCGTTCACTATCAAAAACATCCAGTTCAGACAATCAAAACCAGTTTGATTGGGGCCATTAATCTTCTAGGTTTAGCGAAACGTACTGGAGCAAAAATTCTTCAAGCGTCTACAAGTGAGGTTTATGGCGACCCTTTGCTGTCACCACAAAGTGAGGATTACTGGGGGAATGTGAATCCAATAGGCGTTCGAGCTTGCTATGACGAGGGGAAGAGAGCTTCTGAGACCCTTTTCTTCGATTATTGGCGTCAGTACCAAGTGCGAATCAAAGTAGCCAGAATATTTAATACATATGGTCCTCGCATGGCTTTAGATGACGGAAGGGTTGTGAGTAACTTCGTGGTCCAAGCCCTACAAAACCAACCTATAAGTATTTATGGCGATGGTTCACAAACGCGATCATTCTGTTTTGTTTCCGATCTTATTCAGGGGCTTGTAAAGATGATGGACTCTCCAGATGATTTTGTTGGACCAACAAATCTTGGTAATCCCGGTGAGTTTACAATCAAACAACTTGCCGAATTAATCGTCCGAATGACTGGGAGCACTTCGACTATCACATTTCATCCTCTACCCTTAGATGATCCTAGACAACGGAAACCAGACATTAGGAATGCAGAGCTACACCTTGGCTGGAAACCAACCGTCGACTTAGAGAATGGTTTGCAATCGACAATAGAATATTTCAAAAAGGTTTTGGATGTCACGAAGGCAACTTGATATCGATCTATTGCGCGGAATACTTCGCCGACTGAATTACGCGACGGGGAGGAGTTCTTACCCATTTGTTTCGGGCGACACTTATGCCGCACTGTGTGATTATCAGTTCAACAAGGAATTACCGCTTAAGGATCTAAAGAAAAACTCTGAATCAATAAAGTTGTTTCTCCCAGCTTACTTTAAGGATCAATTCATATATGAATTAAAAGAGAATAAATCTGATTTTTCTGGTGACATTTTGGTGATTCATAACTATGACAACATCCCAACCGATGCAGAAATGAATAATATTTCCAACAGATTCAATAAAGTTTACTCCGTCAACTGGCTTGGGGACAAAACTATCGCCACACCTATTCCAATTGGGCTTGAAAACTGGTCACTCTTAAGAAATGGCGTCCCGACGGACTTTCTACGGTTGATTGATCAAGGATTACTCCCAACAACAAAGAGATCTATCAAAATTTTAAGTAGTTTTTCAATTCAAACGAATTCTACAGAACGAAGCAAGGCAATTGAATTTTCAATGTCGAATAAGGATGTTTTTCAAATGCCCGCTTTCACGTCGCCAAAAAAATACAGGAAAATGCTCTCAAATTCTGCATTTGTTCTATCTCCCCCAGGAAACGGGGCTGATTGCCATAGAACTTGGGAGGCTATCTATCTTGGTGCGGTACCAATTGTTTTGAAGAAATACTGGCCTTTTTGCCACCTAGATTTACCTGTCCTCGTAGTTGAGGATTGGTCAGAAATCCCAACAAAGATCTCAACAATGAGTCAGTGCGGCCTAAATTCAATTGATGAGTTAAAGAGAGAGTTTTTAAGTTTTTAAGTTTTTAACAACTTAAGTATTTTGCGCAGTAACATTTTTGATGCTATCGATACAAAAAATTTTTTATCCCTTATGTGGTAATTCTTTCGGAGATGTCTGCGAATAACATAACTCTGCGTGTAATGGAAAAAAAGAGTTAATTTTTTACTCGTCGCATGTACAGAATAAATTGGCTTGACTGCATCGTCGAATTTCAAGCTAATGAACTGACGTAAACTATCGAACTCGAAATTCCATTGATTGATTCGTGCATAATTTCCTTGTATAGAAGTTCCTAAAAATGAAACTCCTCTCGCATTTCTAGGATCGGTTCCAAACAAATACACCCCTATGTCGTTTCCATCGAATACTCCGCTAAATTGTTCAAAGGCGGGTCGAACTCTCTCCAGTACAAAACTTTCATCGTACGCAGAAACGCTTTCTGGTCCAAAAGCCAGCAAAAATGTTACGTCTGGATTCTTCTTAGAGAATTCCGCCAATATCTCCATGTCTGTTGCATTTGAATTAACTAAGGTTGTCTCCTCGGTTAAGCGAATCAACTTCTCTGCTGTGTAAAGGTCTCTGATGAAAATTGAGCTAGCGACCCCACGATTATCAGCAACGATAGGATAAGCGATTTTCATTTCGCCTATTATAAATTTTTTTAGCGGGAAATCCTTGCTAAGGATCACATCAGATTCGATATGAAGTATCGATTCGTCGCTTTGTTCCATGTAGGCATGTAGCGCGTCAAATCTTTGAATCGCACTAAACCAAAAATTGTTTCTGAAATCTTTTGGATGATTAAGTGAATTTTCTATTGAAAGCGATCTTACCCCAGGTTGGTACTCAAAGTTCCGGAGATTGGTATGAATTCTGTTTCGTTTCTTTTCATTATGGATAAGCACAATTTTTGCTTCTGGAAATTTCTTTATGGTAGAAAGTATGTTCAATCTTAAATAGAGCGGGACAGGTGAGTTTAGGTGAACAAATACAATTGTAGGCAACATGTTCTTAGAGAGAACCCATCATTAGTCTCTTGATCTTAACTAAAGCAGGGAAGGCCGCGTTAGGAATGTAACTTCGGCCGAATCTCAATATTCTGGAAAGTTGAATAAGCATAAATTGTCGCAAGCTGACTTTATATGTTGATGATCGGGCATATAAAGCATCACCCCAGCCGGCTCTCCTGTCCCAAGCTGTAAAAACCCTCCTAAATCCTAATTTACTTAACTGGGAATCTAGTTCTTTATATAGAGTTGCACCCGCGTATAGCTCTCTTTTGCTAACCTCAGTGAATATCCAATTAACCGAGTCAATTCGTTTTCCTAAACCTTCGATTGCTTGAGATTCAGCGCCTTGAATATCTAGAACCACAAAATCAAAAGTGTCGCTCGTTGAAAGCGTTGAATCTAGTCGACTAGTGGTCACCTCAATTTTTTGGACTATGTCAATCTCTGGGTACTGCTCTTTATGTTCATCCAGGTCAAACAGGCTCGAAGATGCAGATTTTGAAGTGATGTTAAAGGTTTTTGTCTCGCCGTCGACATTCCAAGCGACTGCGCAATACACCTTGTTTTCGGTCGAATCTAACCTATTGATTAAAATATCCGCGAGACCGGCTTGGGCTTCTACCCAGATGATTGGGGCGGACTTGGCAAAACCATTTGCGATGTACTCGTCCACCTCCTCAGCTTCATGCGCTCCAACATGAAGCACGCCGATTGGATTAAGATTATGCAGTCGGACGAACTCTCGAATATACAACTCAATAACTCCTTCTAGGTGGCAGCGACCAGATCCTGTATTCTCCCATTATGCAACGAGCCATGTGCCTTTCATTTGCGCACAACAGATACCCAATTCCTCGAAAAGTGACATTTTCCTCGATTTTTTGGTCCACATCCTTTTTATCTCCTGAGACAAACCTTTCAGTAGCTTTGGACGATAGGGGAAACTGCCTCTCGGTCATCCCGGCACAATTATGACTAAATTTCAAACCCGCAGTTGTATCTGTGTCGACTTCTCTAGTTTTTTGAGGATGTGATTTCTTGATTAGAGAATTGATTGAGTTGCTTAAAAAATTACTTAGGCCTGTGAGACTAGAGATACGAAGGTTCCATGGCGCACTCCAATTTAAATTCCTCAAGCTTTCTTGTCGTTTACTAAAGCCAAATATCGCCTTGACTTATTGGAACACAACTAAAGCAGATGGAGTCGGTGCTCAAATTCAAAGAGTTCTAGCGATTAGATCACTATCCTCTCGCTTGCAATTAGGTTACTTGCACACTGGAATCAAGTCTCTTGCAATTCATCCACTGGATTCTTACCAAAATGACGATGAGATGGAAGTTTTTTTACTCAAACTAAATCATGAATTCTGGATGCACAATTCTGAAGAAAGTTTTGCCGAAATTCCTCGTGAGATAGAAACGAATATACTGACTTTTTCATTCTTATATTCGTGCATTCTTAAATCAATGTTTTCAAAGAGGCATTTTTTGATAAAACTTGTAGAGCCCTATCCGATCTCTGAATATGACCCACATTTATACGAGGGAATGCTCCAATTCTTACCTAATTTCGTTTTACCTCCAAAGACAGATGTTGTTGTAGCTGTTCACTACCGAAGAGGTGTCGGCGGTTTTGCTGTTCAGCGAGGGGAGAGGGTTTCACGTGAAATTCCAGGAACTTACTTCGCTAGGTTAACGAAGGAAATTATTGATGCCCATAAATCAACTGAGATTAAATTAATTGTTTTTACTGACTCGCCCACTGAAGATGTGATTTTCACCCCCCCTAGCAATCAGTCCCATTTATGGACTAATTCAACAAGTTTCAGTGAAGGAAAAATGCATGTCCTTGGCTTAGATATTGAGGATGTCTTCAGAGGAATCTCTGTCGATGTCAAAGTAATTTACGGTGGTGACCCTCTAGACGTAATCAAAAACCTTGCCTCGGCCGATCATTTAATCCTAAGTAGGTCCAGTTTTGGATACGTAGGGGCTATTCTAAACAATAAAGGTAGAGTCTATTTCCCAAGTCAGTTCTGGCATGCACCGATGAAAAATTGGCAAATCGTTCGAGAATCGAGTTACGAGCAGATTGCTTGAAAGATTTAGGAAATTTACCCATATTCAATGACTAAGACGGGTTTCTATTTCTGGCCCATTTTTTCCATTGGAAACTTCGAAATGGGGCTAATTCCATTTTAAGGTGAAAAGATTTCTTGAAAAATCGAATTGCGCTCTTACAAAACTCAAGAGGGTGGAATATGAATTTTAGCACCAAGAAGTTTGCATACCAGTAAAGCCGCACATACGATAGAAATTTGTAATCACTGCGCCAAGTCGGAGAGAATGAAATCCGGGATAAATCAACTTCAAACCTTTTGTACAATTCAGAGCCCGGCATAGGAGAAATTATAAAGATCGCAATTTCACCGATTCCAAGAATTGTATATATTCGAATTAGAAGAAGGGACTTGAGTCTGTCTATGAAACCTTCGCTAGGCATTCCAATCACGAAGCAAGCTTGAGTTTTTATACCAAGTTTCCTGCTCCATCGAATTAGGTGGAACGAATGACGGATGTTAAAGCGCTTCCCAATCTCTTTCCTTACGGAACTTGAACCTGATTCGGGAGAAAATGAAAAATATCGCAGCCCGGAAGCTGATAGTGCTTCTAAAGTTTCGAAGGAATCTAGGGTCTCCGCTTTGGTTCCAGCAACGATTTTCCAAGTGATTGTTAAGGTCTTCAACTTAGAACTAAGCTCCAGCATCCGCTGGGAGCTAACTGACGAATTCAGATCCTCAAAATGATATTCCCGTACTGAGTACTTCTCTATACAGTGCCGTATCTCATGATAAATTTCTTCAGAATCTCGTGGTTCCCATTTCCTTGAATTTGTTGCTGGCACTACGCAAAAGGTGCATCCCCAGGGGCATCCGTACGACGACAGCACCGGTAAGTATTTATCTTCAGTTAATGGTCCGTGTGCTAATTTGAATTTCCAGTAATTCTCAATTGGAAACATATCCCAACTGGGTACCGGGCGAACCGTCTGAATTACTTGATTTGAGATTCTACGGATAAAAGTATTTACCTGATCTGCTGGTGTACCTGTGATTACGCTAGCAACGCCAATATCCTTGAAGAACGACTTAATTGACTCCAAGGAGTAAGCGGTGACAGCCTGCGAGTTTTCAAGCAAATGTATTTCCACATTTGGATAAATCGACTTAACTTCGACTAACATTGAAGTTAAGTCTGAGTGGTTAGCAGCTTGATTTGCATATATAACAATTGAATCAGGTTGAACACTAAGTGATTCACAAGCTAACCGGAGTTCTCTTCCGAATACCCACTTATCCTCGAAGTGAGTAATCGCACGCGGGTCCATTCCAAACAAGTCCAAAACCTCGTGCTTGAAACCCAATTTTGTAAGGCCGTCCGAAAAATAGGCTAATCCGATTGGCATATACACAATCCCTGTGGTGAATGTGTCGTGCTTTTGTACAACAAGTCGCGGATTTATTAAAAGTATCACTTTTCCTCCATCGTTAAAAGAAATCAGACCAGATTCTGGACAATGAGTGGACTCCTTGTGGGAAATTGTGCCTGTTCATTTTTGTAAGGTTCTCGGGTCTATAACCTATTTCAAACTGCTCGATAAGGTATTCCTGTCGAACAAACATCTTTAGTAAATTTATATTTATATCCTTGCCAACTTTTTCTAAATCGCAACCGACTAACGCTGAGCGGCGAACGATTTTTATACCTGCCAATGGGTCGGAAATAAATCTCTTGTACTTGAAAAGGAAAGAAAGCGAGATGGTTAAGCTACCCCAATAGGCGATAAATCCACGTATAGGCTGACCGGGGTATGCGCTTTCAACCTGCTTTTTGATGTCCAAGATCTTCAGATTGCGAGAGCCGAGCACCAGATTCGCAGAACTCTTCTGCATTAGTTCAATACCACGCAGAATATCTGAGGATAGATACAGGTTCACATCCTCAAGGTAGGCAATTAGATCGCCTCTTGCGATGTTGAGTGCCTTTTCGAGAGTGGGCACAAATCTAATCTTCTCCTTGACGTCATTCGGCAGCGACTTGTGAAATCTAGACACCTCGTTTGGAGCACAAGAATTAACATCCAAAATCAGGAAAATCTCCGAATCTAAATTCATTCCAGAACCATCAATCAAGTCTGCAAGTTGAGATGGTTCTGGGAGGCCAGAAGCATTATCAATAACTAAAGAAACAAAACCAGGTTTGAAACGAAAACCATTTCCCGCCGCTTGAGAAATTTGCCGAACGATGGCTGGTCCTAAATGCCTATTTGACTCCACAAGCCAGTTATCTGTTTGAAACAATATTCCTTCGGTGTTGAAGGAGATGAAGTCAGCGACACTACTCGTTAATGGCAACTCAGAGAAAACATGGGTTATCAGTTTACTCATTTCCAAATCAGGTTTGATTTTACGGCTGAGCCGATAGAATGTATTTAATCGCGATGCAACGTTAGAAACTGGATCATCAAAATCTGGTATTAAGTTAGAAATGAATATCTTTATGGCAGATGTATTTAAGACTATTGCGTCGACTAGACCAGCTGTCAGATAGGATGGCAGGAGAGAAGAAGCTTGCGTACCTGGTCCGTAAATGATTATTTCTGCATCACTAATTCTTCTTAACACTTCCGGATTGGGTAGAGGTTGATATGGATTGTTGAAGATAGAATCCAGTACTGGTTCATTTTCGACCACCACCAATCCAATTTCCCTGATACTTTCGGCAGCTTCGTTTGAAACTATCTCTGATTCATCAGTGAAAATACTCCCTGCCTCTGACTTGGCAACGAGAAAGAGATTTTCTCCATCTGAAACATTGAATACAAAGAACCGTGAGTTGTGAGGAAGAAATATCTGCTGATAATGTTGAATTGCAATATTGAAGTCATGGTCGCTTTGTAGATAGAGTCCAGCAATCACTAAATTTCCGACCGCGCAATCCTGGGTGTCAAAATTTTCGCCAAGCGTTTTCTCAAAATTTTCGAATAGTGCCAAGGCAGAGTTTATTGCTTCAAACTGCGCAAAACTCAGCGTAGAGAATGCTAAAGGTGCAGAGGACTTAATGAAATCGAGGAGCCCAAGTCCTTTGACATTAGATTGCAGTCTGAATTCAAGGAATTCAGACAATTCAGGTTTTCCGTAGCATTCTAGTAGCGTCGAAACATTTTTTCGAATATCGGAAGGGCCCAGTAATCCCGGAATGAATTTTCGGATACGTCCTGTAGATTTCCCGTTGTCGTAAGCATTTACTATGATTGAGACTGAATAATCGGTCTGCGTAAAAAGGGATTTAATGATGTTTGTGCAGCCTCTGCCACCACCAAAAATTACGATTTTCATGTCAACCAAATTCTTAATGCTTTGAAGGCATCAACAAGTGAAATCTTTTTTCCTTCAGCTCGTGATCTGGGAAGATACGAGATCGGGATCTCGATGATTGGAATACCCCAACGAATTATTTGTTTTGATAGTTCATGGTCAGTTTCGAATCCTGTAGTCTCTGGATTTATCGCGAGATATATCTCTCGAGGATAAACTTTGAAACCCGTTAAAGAGTCTGTAATTGCTTTTCTGAAACGGATGCCAATTAGAACTGAAAGAAAATGATTGAAATATAAGTTTAGAATAGATTGCCCCTGAAGTGGAGTAAGTCGAACTTTGGTAAGTGAGTCTTTCAGATATCTTGAACCATAAACGACGGAGGTGGGGTTCTGAAGTACACAGGTAATCAATAACGGTATCTCATCAACGGAGTACTCGCCATCTGCATCGAGCACAATGATGAAATCTCCATTCGATCGGTTTACCCCAAGTTTGACAGCAGAACCTTTGCCGGAATTTTTTTGGTAAAAATAAAGGTAAGGAGTGTGGGAAAGGAGTTGTTTTGTATTGTCGGTACTACCGTCATCCACAAATATGATCTCCACTTCGAAATCATTTTGGTCCAACGTTTGCTTGCAAAGTTTTTGAATTTGCAGAAGTAACTCTGGAAGTCTTGGTTCCTCGTTATAACTCGGAATAATGATTGAAAATTTTTTCCGAAGTCTAATTCTAGTTATAACAGACTCCGCATACTGTAGTTCTTGAGCTGTATTTACGGCAACCGAGTTCAGATCATCTTGAGTTATCAGGAAGTTAATTTCATTTGAATCACCGAATTCACATAGGAAATCTAAGAAATTTAGCTCCTTTGTAAGTGTACTAATCATTGAGAATTCGCCCCGAATTGATTGCATTGCTTTCGACAACTTTGGGGCACGAAAAGCAAATAGTCCCAAATCAGAATAGCCTGATGTGGGCGCATCTCCCTCTCTCCGATATTCCCAGTGCGTTAACTTTCCCTCCAGATTACGGTTTATCTTTACATAAGGGTGTTCCTTATGAACTAAAGGTATCGAAGCATCAACACCTTTAACTTGAACGCTGTTAGATGTCCGAATGATTAATGATTCAGACAAGCCCACCTGATCTACCCAACAAATCAACACATATTCAGTAGTGACATGTTGCATCGCGGCACTAACTGCATAATATGAACCCTTGCCGAAATCCTGGGTAACAATTTCAAATTCTAGATTGTGTAGTAATCGATACTCCATGAATTCATCAATCTGTTCGGGAGACACAACTACGTACGTTTTACCGGCGATACACTTAAATTTCTGCAATTGCCATTCCAAGAAGGTTGAATCAAGAAAAAGTGTTAAGGCTTTTGGGATGTCTTGCCCCATGCGCGTCCCCATGCCTGCGGCCGGAATTATGACACTAAACATTATTCTTGATGCACTCGGCTTATGGCGGAGATTAGCGTGTGAGTAAACTGGAGATCAAGAAAATCGGTTGGAAAAATCAAGACCTGAGAAACCCCTGCACTTGTAGCAGCCTTTTTACCTGATTCGCTATCTTCAATGACAATGCAATCGTGTGGAGCTAATCCCATCTGATTCATGGCTAGAGAATAACAACTTGGATCAGGTTTTGGGGTTGCAGTCATACTTGAGTCGATAACGCAGTCAAAAAAATTATGTAAGTTTGAATTATTTAGGAATTTTTGGACATTTGAGGGAGAGGAGGCACTAACCAAGCCGATTAAGACTCCTGTGGCCTTTACTTCAACCAGAGAATGAATTAGCGGAATATTTAGAGGTATATCCATTATCTCAGAAGCGAATTTCCTCTTAGTTGCAACCAACTCGTCTAAATTCGATTGCTGAAAACTGACATCATTCAACCTCAATAACCGCTCAATATATTTTTCGGTTGATTCTCCAAACTCCCAGGTTTGGTCAATGAGATCCGAAACATTATCCAACACTTTGCTGAGGGCCTTTTTGAATGCATCTTTGTGTGCTGATTCTGAGAACCAGAGAACCCCATCAAGGTCCAGCAAGAGACCGATCATTTTTTTTGAAAGGCGAGAACTCTTTGCCCGATGCTGTACTTGATTGGAATAGAATTGATCGGGCGCTTTACAAGAAATGCAAGTCGGCTAGCAGGAAAGGATGGGAAAAACACTAAAATACCCCGAAGCAGCAAGTAGCCTAGAGAAAGTTGTTGAGGATATTTGGAAGTGTAGATAAGTGAGAAACCGAAAGATTCAAATAATCTTTCGAGTGATTTTTTATTGAAGTAGAACAGATGAACATCAAGATGCATTGGCCAACGCCACTTTAAAGTCTTAAAGGAAAGACTGTCCGTGCTCGGCAGTGAGACTAGTATTATAGACTTTGATTTCAACTTCGATGTTAAGATGGTTAAATCACTTTTTGGATTTGCAATATGCTCCAAGACGTCCCAATATGTAACGATGTCTAATCGGTCCGTTGAAGGTTTAAAATCTCGTATGTCGCCCTGAATGAGATTGACTTCATAATTCTTACTGCCGTATTCAGCCAGCCATGAACTCGCCTCAAGCCCACATGCTGGATAACCTAAGTCCTTCATTACGCGCAGAAAAACGCCGCCGGCAGCTCCTATGTCAGTAATCGACACTTCGCTAGGACTAAATCCTACAGATTTAGAAAATTTTGAAAAACTATTCTTAAAGGTTTTATATCTGAATTCATTCTGGCTAACGAAATTATCATCTGGGGAGCCATCGTATGCCGCTAACAATTCTTCAGCATCAGGAAGTGGGAAGCAAAAATACACACTACACGTGGCGCACAGGTAAATATCTCTCCCACCTGAGGCACTTCCAGAAGCCTTCATTCGTGAATTGAGAACTTCATTTGAGTCGCCTCGGCCCCTAAATGAGTGTGAAGTGTTAATGGATTCACATATTGGGCAGACAGGCGACGACATGAGGAGCATTATATCTTGAAAGCAGTTTCGATACACTAACCACGTGAGCACAGATATTCAAAGAAATAAAACTTGGCGGATTAACTTGAAATTTTTTCCCATTTGGAGCCTAAGTTTATTTCTGTACTTGACTCTCGTCTGGGGATTTGCGCTCATAAGAATGAACTACCTGTGGATAGCTGGAGACGATCCAAATCTGATTATGCAGGCGGCGCTGACCCGTAATGGGTTGAAGCCTAACCTAGATTTTGAATCAGGCTATCCAGGGTTGAGCCAGTTCGTCCAATCTGGTCTTATGTATATCTTTGGAATTAACATATTTTCCCAACATCTTTATACTGCGCTGCTGGCCTCCATTACAGGATTGCTCATTTGTATTTGTTTTCCACGACTTCCGCAGTGGTTATTGACTCTAGGTTTAGTTTTGATCTATTGCCAACAACATTTAGTAAACCCAACTCCAAATCCAGGACATCTCTTTGAACTTCTTCTACTCGCTATTTTTACCTTAATTCATAGGCGAGATGCACGATCGAATACTTTTATTTTTTGTATGTCTTTTTTTCTTCTAGGTATTGCATTCCTTTCAAAACAATATGCATTATTTGTTTTATTTGGATATGCAATTTCACAATTTGAGAATGTAAATTGGAAGATATCTAATCGCAAGAAATATATAATATTAATGTGTGCAGGAATTTTGGCTGCAAGCTCATATTATTTTTTGCTAATTCCAAACGGAACAGTAAAACCGTACGCATCAGTAAGTCTTTTTGTGATGGTTCTTCCATTTATGGTGCTAATTTGGGCCAACTACAGAAACCAATCACCCGACAATATGCAAAATTTTTCTTGTGCTACAAGAAACATAACCCTAGGAGCCATAGTCTTTCTTCTTACCATTTTAATGGGTTTTGCTGTACTTTATCAATCAATTCGACTACCTGATGTTTTGTATCAAGTGCTCATAGAAGCACCGAGAAGAATAAACAACAACACAGTTTTGCTTAGCTTCAGTTTGGATTCTTTAAAGTCTATTGGGGCTTTTGTAGGTTTCGCAATTTGCACGGTTTGCTTAGTCATGGCGCAATACTCTAATCAAAATAAAAATTTTAGAGTTTTAGTATTTCATTTTTGTGCTATCTTGATTGGAGCGCTAGCTTTTACTCAAATCGGAAATCTTTCATCAACTCTTGCCCTAATTCTTTTTCCAATCGTGATTATTTATACTTACTTTAAGAGAATCCGCGTAGTGCCTCCGAGTCGTAGACTATTTTTTTATGTTTTGGCTTGTTACCAGTTTGTACTTATTCCTTACCCGAATGTAAATTTTCACATCATGATATTTGTTGTTGCGTTTTTTATCCTGATTACGGATAGCTACAGGGTTCTCCCAACAAAAAAGATGGCACATCTGTGGGCTTTCCCGATTTTCCTAATTTCACTCCTCCTGGTTCACGAATTTAGAACCATTGATGCAATGCAAACATACGCTTTTCAAAACGTTGAGTTTAAGTCAGGTTCTGCCGCGTGGGAACTTGCAATCACTGATGCCCAAAGCGCCATGGGAGATTTATCTGCTTGCTCAACTCTTGGCTGTAAAATGTTGATCTTAGTTTCGGAGAAATAGAACTTCAAATCTTTAAGCGAGAATTTCTTCTGTAATTAGGGCGGCATAGCAATCTACTAAACCGTAACCACTTCCTTTGACTTCTCCCAGAAAAAATTAGAGTTTTCAACATGGACTAGATTCCAGCCTTCACGTTTTAATTGTCGAAGTATCTTTCGCATATACTGGATTCTTCGAACTCTAAGTGTAAATTCGAGAAACGGTATCGGTGATAGAAAATCTAGTTCTACGGCCAAAAAATCGAACCCCCCAAAATCAGCCATTGATTCTTGGAATAGTGCGAGTTCAGCACCTTCGATATCCATTTTAAGATACCTGTACTCTGCCTCCGCAAGTATCTCATGTCTTCCGATTAGCCCTTTTAGTGAGACCACGGGGAAATCCATTGAAAGTGGGTTAACAACCGACTGTGCATTTATCGTTGACCAGGAATCATGATTTGGATTTTTTGGTTGAAAGAATGTTTGGTAACCAGCTTCGACCGAGAGTCCAACATTCAGGATTTGGAATTTTGGAAACTTGCTGAGTTTTTCTCGGGCGAAGGCGCAGCATTCCGATAATGGATCTATGCCTAGCACGGACCAATCTTTCTCTAGCATGGCTTCATCAAAACTTATATCAAATCCTATGCCGGCCGACACGAGTGCTTTGGTCCGTAAATCTTTTTCCTCGTCTATTGGAACCCACCAACCACCGTATGCGCTTCCTCGGCGCACCAGATTTATGCTTCCTAATTCTCCTCGGTTTTTATAGAGGATTAATTGGAACATCAATTTATTTTGGAGCCAAACTAGAACATGTTTAACTTCCTCAAAGCTAGCTCTCGTCATTAATGTGGACTCCTGTCGCAATTTTGACTCCAGATCCTGTCAGAGGACTGATCATTAATCAATTCATTGAGCGGTTTAATTGGCTCATGAAACAGATATGGTTTTGGATTCTCATATCCTAAGGGTGTTAGATAGGCGAGGTTGATGTGTCCTCCTTTGGTTTTGGAAGATATGTTAGCTTCGAAAATTCTGGGTGATTGAGCCGTTTGCAAATTGTCTGACTCATCTGGTGTTGCATTGTAATTCATAACAATTCTTGCAGTTGATCAGTATATCTCTGATGCACAAACCACCCGTCCCACCGAGAATAGTCAGACAATATACGTAAGTATCCATTCGACATCATAATCTCCACGATCAAATCAGAATTATGAGAAAGTTCTACGCAAACAAAGACAATCTCCCACTTATGGAACTCGAAATTCTTAAGAATCTCGTACTCGGAACCTTCCGTATCAATTGACAAGAAGTGAATTAACTTCGGTGCGTTACGTGAAGTAAGTAAAACTTCTAAAGTCACTGACTCGACCTGGTATCGTACTTTTTCTTGATCGCCGTTACAAAATTGGCCGTTTCTCGAAAACCCACTGATCGAACTGTGCTCGCCGACATCGTAGTCCACAAATTCAAGAACTTCACCACTTGTTGAGAAGACACATCGATTGTCCGTAGTGACGTTGCGGTTCTTTTGAAGCAAATGATAATAGTTGATTGATGGTTCGCAGAGAAGACCATTCCAAGCATAAATTTTTTCGAGCATAAAAGTGTTAGAGAGTTGAATTCCATTAGTCGCTCCAAATTCAACAAAATATCCTTGGTCTTCAGTGCCAAAGATCTTCTTTTTTAGCCATAGGGCTACCAGATCTTGCTGCAACTGTGAGAAAGAAACTGATAAGTTCGCCAGAACAAAACTATTAATTGAGTTGCTTGTTGAGGAATTCTTTGTCCATCTTGATATTGAGTGATATAAATTCATTTTTTGAAGCTCCACTAAGTTGGAACCACGTATGAGGCCGATTCCAAAAAATCTCTTTCCCATGGCGGTTCCTTTATCTAGATAAGTGTGAGTTTAAATGAAAGGTTAGCATCGAATTTCTGCTAGCCAGGGCGGATTGTGTTGTGATAGTTCACGATTCATTTGAGGAAGGTTGGGTTTCAACCAATGGTTGTATCTGTGCTGAGTTTCGATTGAAACAAGACGTGTGTTTTCTCCAGGTATAGCATTTAGAATCAACCTGCTGGGTGCGAAGCTAACTGGAGACAGTTCTTTACCGCCAAATTATCTGAGCCAACTTGGATTTGGAATTAATGAAATTCAACTATGAATTCGTAGTATCCACCCAATATCAATGTCGCAAACTGTTTTCTGTTCCGTACTCTGTCAAGATTAGTGCGTCGAATGTTTCCAAATTTATTAACCAATGTAAACACCATTAGCGATTCACTGAAATTACGCATGTGCCAGATTACTCGACGAATATTGTCCAAACCTCGCATTTTTGGCACAAAAGGGCGATAAAAACCAGGGTGTACAGCCAGTAGCAGGGTGGATTTGTGAAGACTGAGACATTTCAGAATTTCTACCGATCTAAGGATGCCCCACTCGGCTCCTTCTATATCCATTTTTAAAATCAGTCTTCTAGAATTATTTTGATGAAAATTTTCAATTTCTTCCTTTAAGGAGACTTTCTCAATTTCTACTTCTGTAGACGCATCGTGGCCAGTAAAGACTATTGAACTCAAAACGGCTGAATCTTCATCTTTCCTAAACTTTAAAGTCCCAGATTCCGCAGAAATGGCCTTTTTGTGAACTGTAATCAAGGGTTCTAAATCCGGGTTTAGTTTGATATTTCGAGCAATTACTGAGTGTATTCGTGGATCAGGTTCATATGCGGAAACTCTGGCCCCTCTTGATGCTGCTATAAGTGTCATTGCACCATTCGCGGCTCCGATGTCCATAAAATCAACATTGGTATTGCATTGATCTTCAATAAAACCGATTGTGTCGGGTTCATACTTTCGGTCAGCGATTCTCTGCCAATAACTTTCTCCGTAGTGATCCCCGTCTAGTTCCACCTTGGCTGACAAGGATTTCGACTGAACTTGAAATATCATTTTGGCTCCCCGGTTCGAATTTGTTCAGTTTACCTAGGCCTACGTCGTCTTTGAGCCGAATTCGGACGTGGTTTACGTGTTCCACGGTTTGGTCCTTTGTTCTCGACGATCGGAGCAACAAACGGAATGCCAGATGGCTCCTGCGCTCCGGTGATTCGCATCAATTCAGTGCTGAGTGAAGTTACAGAAACGGACTTAGGTGTTACGCCAGCGCGAGAAGTAAGTCCTGACACAGACTTCTGTTGCTTAGATGTTGTAAGAGTTACAACGGCACCGGATTCTCCGGCACGAGCTGTGCGGCCTGAGCGGTGGAGGTAATCCTTGTGATCTTGTGGAACATCAACGTGTACAACAAGCGAGATTCCGTCTACGTGGATACCACGTGCTGCAACATCAGTTGCAACTAGAGCTGCATTTGCTGAATCCTTGAAGAGTGCAAGAGTGCGAGTACGCACTGCTTGCGACTTGCCTCCATGAAGAGCCCCGACTGGAACACCTGCGTGGGCTAGCTTGTCGCAGAGACGGTCTGCACCTCGTTGTGTCTTAACAAAAAGAATTGTTTTGCCGTTACGGGCTGCAATCTGTGCAGTGATGTCATCTTTATCACCCGGGTTCATGACAAGGATGTAATGCTCCATTGTTGAGACCGAAGCACGATCGTTTTGCAGAGAGTGAGTCTTTGGGTTCTTGAGGTATTGCTTAACTAGTGAATCAACACCACGGTCAAGAGTTGCTGAGAAGAGAAGACGTTGTCCATCAAGCTTTGCTTGATCAAGGATTTCTTTAACGACAGGAAGGAATCCCATATCTGCCATCTGATCTGCTTCATCTAGAACTGTGATCTGAAGTTGATCTAGTTGTACTTCACTCTTATTAAGAAGGTCGATAAGACGTCCTGGGGTTGCTACCAAAATTGCTGTGGCCTTACGCATTGCAGTGATCTGCTTTGCATAAGGCATTCCGCCTGCGATAACAACTGATTCGTGGCCGATAGCGCGAGCTAGGGGGCGTAGAACTTCATCGATCTGTTGGGCTAGTTCGCGAGTAGGAGTTAGAACAAGCGCCAAAGGCTTATGTGGCTTTGCTTGTTGTCCGCTGATATTTGTAAGCAGGGCAAGGCTAAATGCAAGGGTTTTACCTGATCCGGTCTGACCGCGACCAAGGATGTCGTGACCAGCAAGTGCATCAGGAAGTGTTGCAATCTGGATTGGGAATGGGTGTGTGATTCCTTGGATGCTTAGAGCATTAGAAAGTGCCGGTGCAATACCAAGATCACGGAAGGTTGTTGTTACCTCTGTAAGTGGTGTTGCATCGATGAGGTTGGCATCAGCCAAGTTGGTTGAGATGTAGTTATCGTCTGCACCGAAATCAACTGCAATATTTGAATGTGTCTTTGAAGCACGACGATCGTCACGAGCAAATGCTGGTGAATCGTTGCGACGATCACGTGGTGGCTTCTGTGTTGAACGTGGCTTAGAACCTGGGATGAACTTTTCACGCTTTTGTGGAACGAAGTTTGGACGACCATCTGTGCTGTGATCTTCTCTTGCCTTAACAGCTTCGCGACGTGTTGTTGGACGACGGTCTGATTCGACTGGACGTGAGTATTCACGAGTCGTGCGAGTCTCGCGATCCTTTACAAACTTCTCAGCGCGTGAAGGAGGCTTTGAATCTGTGCGCTTTGGTGCGCGTGCTGGCTTTGAAGTTCTATCGGTGCGTACTGGATGATCAGAGCGCTCTGAGCGTTCTGGTCGCTCTGACTTTTCAGTCTTTGGCTTTGGTGCAATTGTCTGTTGGAAACGTGAGGCGCGAAGCTTTGAACGCTCAAGGTTACGGGCTTCCTTCTTCGAAACAGTTGCTGGATCAATATCTGTGTAGCGACGTGTTGGCGCTGACTTTGTTCTTGCTGCAGGGGCAACAGATGCTGGCTTTGTTGTTCCGCGAGCTGGTGATTTAGGAGCAACAGCGCTCTTGCGGGCTGCCTTCTGTGCGGTTGTATGGCGTGGCTTGCCTTTGGCAGCACGACGAGCTTTTCCGGGCGCAGTGGTACGTGTTTGTAGAGTAGACATGAAAAATGACACCAATCGAGACGACAAGCGCGTCTCGGGTATGGCCACAAATGGACCAGGGTCTTGATAAGACTCGCAAGTAAGTGGCCGTTGAGGCTCACTTTGGGGGAAGTGCATCGATGCGGGGTGCGTCGATGGGTTAAGGATACCAGTTGAAATGGGGTCGAATTTCCACCGTAGTTTTCACGCGTAATTGGACAATTGCCTGGGTGGAAACTCCTTTTTGAATCAAAAATTTCTACCCCTATTCGGTGCTGATTCTTGACCATCGGTGACCTTAGGTTCTTCATTCACTTATTGCGAGATAAGGGTTGAACATATCTCGAAAATTTTATGGACGATTCTCATTGATTTAGATGTTAGAACCGCAAGGAAATCTGTAGATGCCATTAATTAATTGCTTGGCCTGAGCAAACTAAGTGCTTGAAGAAGATTCCAATTTTGCGAGGACGTACGTTTCTGTATCGTACTGGGACTTTGATATCTTCCTATTACTTAAGAACAAAGAGTAAAGACGTCCGAAAAATCCAAGAAAGGTTTCGATGAACACTCTTCTGCCGTACGAACGAAGAGGGCGGTAAGTAAGCAACGGGTGAGCAAGTTCAAATTTAGTTGGCCAGTATTGAAGTGTATGGGTGAAAAAATACAGTCTACGAGAGCCAATAGAGTCGGCAAGAATTACTTCGAATTTATGATTTTCTAGATTTCTAATTACCATCTCACTAGAGTATCCGGCGGAGAAGTATTCTGGACTGCCATGGACCATGTTTGACGCAGGGCAGTTCAGCCATAGAAGACCACCTCGTGGGCTGGTAATCTCAAAAAGATTCTTCATGCAGTTTTCCAGATTCCATACATGCTCCAAAACTTGCGCGCAGATTACAATGTCGAAACTCTGGTTCACTCTAACGAATTCATTTAAGTCTAGATCAATGAAAGGGTTCTCATTAACACCCTTCTCAATCCCCAAATATGTAACTGCTGAATCTGGATAAATTCTTAACAGTTCGATAAGTTCGGGTTCCTCCGAAGAGCCACCCAGAATACCTATTGATTTCAATTGAGGTTTATTGTCTTCAACCCATTTAATTAGAGTCGACATCGCTTCGTTTCGCATTTATCGTTCCCAAGTGTTGAACATAATCCCAAACTTCTTTTTTGATTTTGTGGATGAAATTTCTGACTTTTGTGTCGAATCCATGTTGTAAGAATAGGTCAATCTCGTAGACAATTTATTGGTTTTAAATACGAGCCCGAAGCCTGCCAGGTACAAATCATGGATTGATGCTCACCATTACAGAGCCGCCTACGGGATTTGAACCCGGGACCTACGCATTACGAGTGCGTTGCTCTACCCCTGAGCTAAGGCGGCGGGGTATTAATCCAGTACGACTGAACCGTTGGGAGTGCTCAAGTGCACTGCAACGATTCTTGTGAAAATGGGGTCGGAATTACCTGCGCTTATAGCCAGATGGGCACTTAGGCTTTACCGCTGTTATCTTTTTTACGGTTTTACCCTTGATGCAGATGATCGAACTCTTTTTTGGGGCCGCTTTTGTAGCTGGCGATGGGGCTGGATCTAGTTTTGTTCTATTTGTCTGCCATTGCGTTTTGTAGCTTTGCGCGGCAGCGCTTTCGAGATTGAGCGTAGCTAGCCTTGCCTCAATCGGGATGTAAGAATTTATTGGAACATCAATTGCGGCGGGGACATATCGCTGATCTGAAATGAATTGATCGCCACCGATCTGCGCCCATAGGGATGTTTTATTCCGTTGTTTGATTAGGTGATATTTGGTGTTCGCGCCTGTATTTGCTCGTGCTTGCACTGAAGCAATCGGCGTTCTCTTTGAGAGATCTTCGCTCTCCATCCATGTGTTTCCAAACTCGGCTGACCGGACGATCATCGGCTTTCTGCCGAAGTCTTCGATGAATGAATACCCTGGCTGCAGGTTCGCAAACTTCTTTGCGTACTTATATGTCCCAAAGAATCGCCAGGGCTGGTCATTAAGTTGCAGAGACGCAGAGATTTCACTTCCATCGGCGAGCTGCCTGAGATTTACAACAGCCCGTACCCGATCGCCGACTTTCCACCCAAAGTCATTGATAAATGCATTTGCACCGGTGCCTTCATAACCAAATTGACTTGGTGTGACGCCAGGTCCGACTTGTGTCATCACGGTGCGGCCGGTGGTTGGGCGCGATTCTGGGCCGCACGTTGTACAGGATCCATCATCGTGGGTATCCCATGCACTAAAGATGGCGATCTTTCTGATTTCACCTGTTGCAGCGTTTCTAATCTCTTGAACACCTAAATAAAAAGGTGGGGTCCAGTTTCCGATAATTGAAAAGTATGAGGCATCGCCGGATTCGGTAATGAGTACATCACGGGTAATCCACGTCATTTCAGAAGTTGAAGGGGCTTCCCAGAAAAAGTTGACGGCAATTGCACCCTCTGCATCTGAAACAGCGGCAACAGAATGAGTGTTTGTAGCTGCAAATAGGATTGCAGATAGAAGTAGAGAGGTGGTGAAGAACCTCTTTCTGCTTCTTCTATGCAGGATTGCCATCTGGAGTAACCCTTCAGTACCGTCGATGGATTCACCTTACCCTGCAATCTGGCGATAATAGAGTCGGGCCTAAAAAGTGATTGGTCATCCGATGAGTATCTCTATTCAAAAATTTGGGGAGTTGCTATTTTTCCCTCATGAGAACTTACCGCGCTGCCCTTGTTTCAATCATCACTGCAATGACGCTGATAATTTCTGGTTGCGGCGCCGGCGATAAAGTTGATGCTGCTCTCTTAGAGAAGTGCGACCTCCTTCGAGCCAACCTTGCGAAACTTACTTACTCTCCAACTTTTGCGAAGGTAGATGACCCCAGCGATACCTTCAACTATTTAAGTGTCTCTGTTGATGGATATATCGCTGGAAATTTAGGAGTGGAAACACGCGCCAATGCAAGAAAGTCGATTTTGGATAACCATCCTTATCTTGCTGATTACCTCAATAACGCAACGGGTAATGAGTATTCGCTCGATAACGCTATTCGGCTCGCCATGTTGGAAAAGGCGATTGAAGGCACCGGTTTAACGCTCTCTCTCACCGCTGCACAGAAGCAGAGCATGAAAGGTGATTACTCGGACCCTTCATACGACATTCTTCAGAAAGAGTTGATTGGGCTTGGGCTTGAAACGGATTATGACAGTGACATTCCTCTTGGATGCGCCATCGTCGATGAGTATAAATACAATCAATCGGCTGAAAGCGGTGAAGACTTTGGGCTGGGGGAATATCTCGAATACAAGTGGTCTGACTTTGAGTACTCCGTAGAGACGGGTATGGAGTTGGTGGGTATTACAAATACCTGTGAGAAAGAGGGTGAATTCAATTCCCGCCAATGTGGAAAGAAGGATTACGTATCAACAGAAGATTACAGTTCGACTCCATCGGACCCAGTAAGTCCTTGGGAGCGTGAATGGAGATCTGTAGAAACTGAGATCATGGCGAAAACTGTGTGGTGTATTGCTAACGGATATAGCGATTACAACAAGGCTACTGACGGTTGTAGATAATCAGTCAGTGAGAGCCGCCTCCGGGATTTGAACCCGGGACCTACGCATTACGAGTGCGTTGCTCTACCCCTGAGCTAAGGCGGCGGGGTATTAATCCAGTACGACTGAACCGTTGGGAGTGCTCAAGTGCACTGCAACGATTCCGTTATCGCCATCGTTTGCAGATGGATCAACCCAGTCGATGGTGACCTCAGCGAGGGCGCCGAGGATCTCTTGCTTAAACCAAGAATCAGCAAGTTGATCTTTATCTGCAATAACAATCTTTTCAATCTTTGATACTGCTGTGCCATCCTTTGATGGATGATCTTCTGTAAGCCACTGGATAAAGAATGGCAGTTCGCGTGAATCTGAAATCTCTTTAACACCGATCTGCTTCCACTTAAGGTCAGTGCCGTTAGGGCGTGTGCGGTGACCATCGACAGCAGCGCGTCCGAACTTTGTTTCTATTGGTGCAATATCTTCGGTGCTAAAGACCCAAGTAAGCCATCCACCGCCTTCTTGCGCCTTCTGTGAAACAGCCTTGCCCCATGGAGTTGCCTCCGTTGCTGGGTGATCAAGTGGGCAGACAACTTCGATGTACTGGCCACCTGCAAGGGCGGCTGTGAAGTTGCGCGTACCAAAGCGTGGGTGAATTCCTCCGTCGACAAATGTTGAACCGATGCGTGAGCCGAGGCGCTGCACGGTGTCGGCTAGTTGATCGTGGGAAGTCACATACGAGATATGGTCTAAGCGCATAGGGTTATTTTGCACTATTGGCGGGGGTGCTTCTTACCAAAGCTACGCGGTGATGCTGGTGAGATCGCAGACGAGATTAGCGGGCGGCAGTGTGCCGGATAAGAGGTAGGCATCAACGGCGTCATCGACGCAGGCAGATCCGCGTCCGTGGCCGGTGTGGCCATCGCCATCGAGTGAGATCAGGGATGAGCCCTTAAAGATCATTGAGAGGCTGACAGACCATGAATATGGGGTGGCGGGGTCGCGGATTGTGCCGATGACGATAATCGGTGCGGTGGTAATTGTTGTGGTGGTGTTGGCAACGCGTTGGGTTTTTGGTTGCGGGAAGAATTGGCAGTGTAAGCCGGCGTATGCGATGTAAGGGCCGAAGATCGGTGCTTTGGCGGCGAACTCTTGCGCATCTTTTGTGAATTGCTCGGTGCTGCGGGCATCGCGCCAATCAAGACAGTCGATGACGGCGCCTGAATCAAAATCATTTGATCTAAATGTGCCATCGGGGTTGCGACCGGAATATTCATCGGCGAGTTGTAAGAAGGTGTCACCGAAACCTTGGGTGCTTTCGGTAAATGCTTCAAGCAACTTTGGCCAGCCATCGACATCGTCATATAAGGATGACGCGATACCGACAAGAATGAGGGACTCGGTGATAACGCGATCATCGTTATCGCGTGGGTTTTTCTGTGTCAGTGGTTTTGTGGTGGCATTTTGTAGCGTTGCGATAATTGTTGCTTGTGCTTCTTTGACGGTGCCGGTGAATGGGCAGTCGGTGCGGGTGAGACACTCTTTGATAAACGCGGTGGTGGCGCGATCAAAACCAACTGCTTGCGCGAGGTTCTGATCTTTCATGGGGATGTTGGGATCGACTGCGCCATCGAGAACGAAGCGACCAACTTTTTTCGGGAAGAGTTCGGCGTATAGGGTGCCAAGAAATGTTCCGTAAGATTTTCCGACGTAGTTAAGAGTTGTCTCACCGAGTGCTGCGCGCAAGATATCCATATCGCGCGCGGTTTCAAGGGTGGTGAAATGTTCGAGATAGTCATTGTTTTCTAGGCACTTTTCGGCAAATCTCTTTGATTCATCGAGTGATTCTTGTAACTCTGCGGCGTCATCTGGTTTGGCATCGGCAGATAAATTCTCGTTGAGCTCTTCATCGGTGTAGCAGTAAATGGGTTCGCTTTCAGCGACACCGCGTGGATCAAAGCCAACGATGTCATAGCGCTCGATGATGTCGGGCGAGAAGATGTATTCGGCGGCGTATGCGTATTCAACGCCTGATCCGCCGGGGCCACCGGGGTTAACAACGATGGAACCTAAGCGTCGGTCTTGATCTTTGGCGGCGGAGCGAAGAACAGAGAGGCGAAAGGTGCCGACGGAGAGGTCGTCGTAATCAATGGGAACGCGGAGTTCGGCACAGTCGTAGTAGTCATAACACTCAGACCAGGCAAGGCGTTGTTGTTCGTATTCGGCGAGCGCGGAGAACGTTGGTTCTGCGACTTCAGCTTCTTCTTGTGTTGCCGAGCAACCGGTGAAGATCAAAGCCAGGGCAAGTGCGAGTGCGGTTGTGCGAGCGCGCATCAGTTTGCGATCTGGCACATCAGTGCCTCGCATGTAAGAAGTGGTGCTGCGTTATGGCTCAAGTGAGTTCTAGCTTTCATTATTGCGTTGACTTTCCTCACCGTTGAATGTGGTGTGGTTTTATGCGCGTATGCGGTGATCGCATCGCGCATATCTGTATTGATAAGACTATCGGTGGCACCAGCTTGGACCATCATGACATCGCGGAAGAACGTTGCGATATCAAGTAATGCGCCATCGATGCTATCTCGCACCATGCGGGTGGTCCGTGATTTCTGTTCCTTCTCAAGTTCTTTTACCGCTTTGGCAGCACCTGTTGCCATGCCTCGACCTGTTGCGCCTTTGCCATATGCCTCTTGCAGAGATGCGATCTCTTTCTCATCGCGCGCTTCGGCCTGTGCCTTTGCTTGGGCGGTAGCCATATCAACCAAGGTTTGTGCGGCTTTGTAGGCATCGGCGATGGTGGAAAGTTGTAGCGGGAGCGACATGATCGTTGTTCGGTGGTTACGTACTTCTTCATTGGTGGCGATATATCGGGCGCGACCGATATGGCCTTGGCTCACGCGAGCTGCGAAATCTGCCATTGCTGGTGCGATCTGATCACGGCGTTGTAAGAATGCGCTGACTGCCGATGTTGTTGGTGTGCGCAATTGAATGTGGCGACAGCGAGATCTGATGGTGGGCAAGATGTCATGAAGTGTGGGGGCACATAGAAGCCAAACAGTGCGAGTGCCGGGTTCTTCAATTGCTTTGAGTAACGCATTCGCTGCAGATTCGGTAAGTCGGTCGGCATCTTCCATCACAACGATGCGCCAGCCGCCCATAGAAGGTGCCCATGATGTGCGCGTTAATAGCTCGCGAACTTCTTCGATCTTGATCGATAACCCTTCGGTGGTCATGATCTCAACATCGGGATGGGCGTGAGTCTTTGCGCTGCGGCATTCATTGCATGTGGCACAGCCGCCTTGTGGGCAGATCAGTGATTGCGCGAATGCGATGGCAGCCGATGAGCGACCTGACCCTGGGGGGCCAGTGAAGATCCAGGCGTGGGTCATCTCTTGCGTCGCATCGCCATTGCGCGCGGCAAGGGATGCGCCTTGAAGAATAGCGACGGCATCTTCTTGGCCGACTAAGTCATCAAAGACTGTGGCCACTATGTGGCTTTTCCTTTACGCACTGGCTTCTTTGGATGTGGCACTTTCTTCACACCCGTTGCTACAGCGCTTGCAGCTGAGCGAATGGGTTTAAGGAAACGGTTGCTGGTATCTGGTTTTGTATTGCGGATCAACGTTGGGATCTCTGCAACGCGTTTAATGATCTCTCCGTGGATCTGATCTATTGTCTGTGTGCCGTCAACGATCAGATAGCGCTCTGGATCCTCTGATGCAATCTGTAAGAACTCTTGGCGTACGCGTTCGTGGAATTCAAGTGGTTCGGCCTCAAGACGATCGCGTGATTTAAGGCGTGCTAGGCCTACTTCAGCGGGTTGATCAATGACAATGGTGAGCGTTGGAAAGAGTGATTCGGTCGCCCATCTGGAGATACGTGCAACCTCAGATGGAGAGAGAACGCGGCCAGCGCCTTGATAGGCAATGGAAGAATCAAAGTAACGATCGGTAATAACAACATCACCGCGATCAAGAGCTGGTGTGATGACAGAGTAGACATGGTGTGCGCGATCTGCGGCATAGAGAAGTGCTTCTGCGCGTGGGCTGATCGCACCCGTTTCGTGACCCAGTAATATTTTGCGAAGACCTTGTCCTAAATCTGTTCCGCCAGGTTCGCGCGAGAGAATAACTGTTTCGCCTTCTTGTTCAAGCCACTCTTTAAGTAAACGTGACTGGGTAGATTTTCCGGTTCCTTCGCCGCCTTCAAATGCGATAAAGATTCCTTCGGTGGGATCACCGGTGATCGAACCGAGCTCACCTTTAAAGGCGTTGACGATATCGCTCCATAGTGAAACATTCGGGCGATCTTTCATCTGGTGATATGAGAGCACGCCGATAAGGGCGGCAATTGTTCCGGCGATCAAAAATGTAAATTGTGATCCATTGAATGCGAATTCACTCGAGCGCACCGTAAATGAATGAACGCCAAATGCTGCAGCAATGATTGGTGCAATCGCTAAAACTGCAACCAGGGTAATGCGAATAAGTGATTGCACGAAGGCGAAGGTGCGTCCGCGAACTTCATCCTTGACCTCCATGCCCAGCATTGTGAATCCGGTAACCCAGGTAATACCTGCGAATGCGCCGAGGATGATGGTGATAAAGATAGAGACCGTGAAGTTTGAAACAAGTGAAAGGAGAATGAGGAGTAAACCTGATGTTGTCAGAGATGCGCCAAAGAGGCGGCGGCGCGAGAATTGCGCAAAGACTTTAGGGCCCGCTGCAATACCTAGCGCTAGACCGGCAAAAACAGCGCCGAATAGAACACCGTACGCGGCATCGCCTCCACCAAGATCGCCAACGAAGGTACGGGCCAAACCAATAACGGCACCGGCGGCAGAGAATGCGCCAACCATTCCAACGACAAGGCCACGAATTACTTTAGATTCACTGACAGAGCGCCAGCCATGAATGAGTGCGGCAACAATTGATTCATCATTTTGCTTGCCATCACCTTTATTACTTGGGATCTCTTTAAGTCCCCAGATAGTGACTGCAGCAAATAAGAAACTTAATCCGTTTAAGTAGAGCGCGATATCGACAGAGTTACCTTCAAATGATGGGGCAACTGCTGTGATTGCAGATGCAAGAAGAGAGAGTGCGGTAAAGATCACCGCTGCGATAGGAGCTGTTCCGTAACCGGCCAAGAGCATGACTTGGTTGGCATTGGCTAACTTTTCACGGGGGACAAGATTGGGAACAGTGGCATCTTTGGCCGGTGACCAGAAGAGCGTGAGGCACTCAACCAAGATCATCGCGGCGTAGAGCCAGAAATATGTATTAACAATTGGAATAGATATGTATAACGCTGCGCGCAAAATATCTACAGTGACCATTAAACGGCGGCGATCAAAACGATCTGCAAGAACTCCTGCAAGAGGGCCAAGGAATACTGCAGGCAGAAGGCGAGCGATAAAGACACCTGCGATTGCATAGTTTGCAGTTGCGTAATCTCCGCCTGAAAGTTGTTGGGCGAGAGCAGTTGTCGCTAGAAGACCGAGCCAATCACCGATGGATGAGAAGACCATCGAGTTCCAGAGCTTACGAAATGGCCTGATTGATAAAACGCTGCGTCGCGCATCCTGAGCCGGGGCGGCAGGGCGAGGCAGCGATGCGGTCATAGGCGAAAGTCTATCTGGGTGTCAGATATAGCGATCGTGAGCCTTAAAAGAGGCTCTCTACGCTCTCTTTGAGGCTATAGCGAGATTCAAATCCCATCGCAGACTTTGCGAGGGCAACATCGGCGCATAAGAAGGCGGGGTCGCCTGCTCTGCGATCTGCATCAATGGGTGTGATGTCGCTGCGCTCCATCGCATCAATAACAAACTTAACAATTTCGCGCACAGATGCGCCGTTTCCAGTGCCGATATTCATAGTGGCTGGTAGTGCTTGTGTGGCATCAGCTGCAGCAAGGTGTGCGGCGGCGATATCGCGCACATCAACATAATCGCGTACGCATGTGCCATCTGTTGTTGGGTAATCATGTCCATAGATCACAGGTGCTTGTCCGCTCTTGATGCGGTTAATCACGATCGGTACAAGGTTTTCAACCGAGTTATCGAGCAGCGCTTTATTGGCACTTCCGACAACGTTAAAGAAGCGAAGTGAGGAGCCGTGATTTCCAGGCATCGAGATAAACTCAGTAACTTTACTTTCAGCCAATAATTTAGATGAACCGTATGGAGAGATTGGTGCGGTGGGGTCATCTTCACGACAAGGATCCATGGAATCTGGGCTGCCATATACGGCTGCGGTAGAAGAGAAGATAAATCGTGTCACACCGTGACGTTTTGCTGATTCAATCAGCTCAACGGTGGCGGTGTAGTTCACTTCTAAATACTCATCGGGTTTCTCCATTGATTCACCAACTGCCTTAAGGGCTGCGGTGTGGACGATGCCGGTAAAGCCGCCAGCGGCGATCAGTGCATCAACTTTTGCGTAATCACGCAGATCGATTACTTCAAGTGGGATATCGATCGCATACTTTGTACGTAGGTAAGCAACGCGTGATTCAAGGCCCTGATAGAGCGAATCGAGCAGAACAACATCTTTGCCCGCTTGGATAAAGAGGTCAGCAATATGTGTGCCGATATATCCGGCACCGCCTGTAATTAACCACTTCTGCTTGCTCACTTTTTCTTTGCCTTACCTGTTGCAGCTTTCTTGGCAGCCTTTTTAGTTGCCGCCTTCTTCACCGTGTTCTTTGTAAGTGTTGGCGCAGTATCGCCCGCCTTTACCTTCGCCGCCTTCTTACGTGATTTCTTTGGAGATGGGCCGTTCTCGGCCTCCCATGCGCGGCGTCCAGCCAATAACTCAAGTGCGCGATCCATTGTGAGCGCTTCAAGAGTGTCACCACGGCGCAGCGTTGCATTTGTTTCGCCATCGGTGACATACATACCGAAACGACCATCTTTAACGATCACTTCGCGATCACTGCCTGGGTCTTTGCCCAGTTCCTTTAACGGTGGCTTTGCAACGCCACGACGACGTTCTTTTGGCTTTGAATAAATCTCTAGTGCTTCATCGAGTGAGAGTGAGAAGAGTTGATCTTCTGATGTGAGGGTGCGTGAATCAGTACCAGCCTTTAAATACGGACCATAGCGACCATTTTGAATCGTAATATCTTCGCCCGCTGAATTTGTACCAAGGATGCGCGGTAATGAAAGTAATTTGAGTGCATCATCGAGCGTGATGGTATCCAGCGTCATTGTTGAGAGAAGTGATGCCGTCTTTGGTTTTGGCGCATCTTTCTTCTTGCGCTTCTTCTTTGGCTCACCTTTATCGTTAAGTTCAACTGGTTCTTCAGGGAAAATCTCAGTGATGTAAGGACCGAAGCGACCTGACTTTGCGATGACTTCAAAGCCTGTTGTGGGATCAAGGCCGAGTTCGCGCTCACCAGATGGAGCGGCCAATAACTCGATTGCCTTAGCAAGGGTGAGCTCATCGGGTGCTAAACCTTCTGGAATATTTGCCAGTTTGCGATCTTCATCAGGCAAGTTCTGTTGTAGATATGGACCGTAGCGACCTACGCGGATTTCAATATCGGATGAGAGATTCATGGTGTTTGTTGCGCGTGCATCAATAACGCCAAGGTCTGCGGCAAGAACTTCAAGGCCAGGTTGCCCATCATGTCCATAATAGAAATCACGGAGCCAATCGATACGGGTCGCCTCACCGGATGCGATCTTGTCGAGATCTTCTTCCATGCTGGCGGTAAATTCGTAATCAACTAACTTTGTAAAGTGCGTTTCAAGCAAGCCTGTGACCGAGAATGCCAAGAATGTTGGAACAAGCGCGCGGCCACGTTTATAGACATAACCGCGATCTTGAATTGTCTGCAAGATGGAAGCAAATGTTGAAGGGCGACCAATTCCGAGTTCTTCCAGTTTCTTAACAAGAGTTGGCTCGGTATAACGCGCAGGTGGTTTTGTATCGTGGCCTTCGCAAGAATATTCGCTCACCTTTACAGATTGACCCATAGTCATTGCAGGTAAGCGCTTATCTGCTGACTCTTCATCAACCTTTGCGTTTTCATCTGGAATATCGTCATAGGCAGCTAAGAATCCTGGAAAGGTGATTACGCTTCCGTTAGCGCGGAAGATCGCTGCTTTCTTATCTGATGTGGTGACATCAAAATCAACGCGCATCTGCATCTTCTTAGCATCTGCCATCTGGGAAGCCACGGTGCGCTTCCAGATTAAGTCATATAACGCGAATTCATCGCGTGAAAGCTCTGGCGCTAACTCACCTGGAGTCTTAAAGGAATCTCCTGCTGGGCGAATAGCTTCGTGTGCTTCTTGAGCATTCTTTGTCTTGCCTTGATAGACGCGTGGCTCTGATGCGACATGGTCGGCCCCATATAAAGACTTTGCCGCAGCGCGTGCGGCTTGAATTGCCTGCGCCGATAAGTTAACTGAGTCGGTACGCATATATGTGATGTAGCCGTTTTCATATAAACGCTGTGCGATGCGCATGGTGATTTGTGCGCCCCAACCAAGACGTGAACCTGCATCTTGTTGCATCGTCGATGTTGTAAATGGTGGCTTTGGTCGTTCTGTACGTGGAGATTCCTCCATCGATTTAACAACTAGTGGTTGACCTTTAAGTGAATCAACGAGTGCGTGGGCACTTGTCTCATCGAGCAGAAGAATATTTTCAAGTGATTTCTCTTTAACCGCGCCATCTGCACCAAAGTCACTGGTGGCAGCTACTTTCTTGCCTTCAACGTTAAGTAGGCGCGCAGTGAATCCGAGTTCGCAGGTGGCGTTGAGATCCCACCAAGAACTTGAGATAAAGGCCATACGTTCGCGCTCTTTTTCAACAATAAGTTTTGTTGCAACAGATTGCACACGGCCCGCCGAAATACGTGGCATGACTTTCTTCCACAAGACCGGCGATAGACGATAACCGTAGAGGCGATCGAGTACGCGACGAGTCTCTTGTGCATCAATAAGGTGGTAATCAAGATCGCGAGTATTTTCTACCGCTTCTTGAATTGCTTCCTTTGTAATTTCATTAAAGACCATTCGCTTAATCGGAATCTTTGGTTGCAAGACTTCAACTAAATGCCAGGCGATTGCTTCGCCTTCCCGGTCTTCATCCGTTGCCAGAATGAGTTCGTCAGCGCCCTTCATTAACTCTTTTAATTCGGCAACTTTCGCCTTCTTATCAGGGTTAATGACATATAAAGGTGCGAAATCATTTTCGATATCAACGCCCTCTTTAGACCAAGGAAATTTCTTGACCTCTTTAGGGATATCGGCAGCGCGCTGTGGCAGATCTCGGATATGGCCGACGCTAGCCTCGACGATGTACTCATCGCCAAGGTAGCCGCCAATTTTGCGCGCCTTCGCTGGTGATTCAACGATGACGAGCTTTTTAAGATCTTTTGCCATGAATACCTAAGTGGGGAAACCTTTTTAGAGGTTCTTAGTACTCAATAGATGTTGATTGACGACGATTGCGAACAAGAGCGGCAACGATAAACGCTGTTGCAATGAATGCAATCAGAAGTGAGGTTGATGATTGTGTTGGCAACGCGAATCCAACAATTGCTGGAGTAATCAAGAGCGCAACAAGGTTCATCACCTTAATCAATGGGTTAATTGCAGGACCTGCTGTGTCCTTAAATGGATCTCCAACAGTGTCACCGATGATTGTTGCGGCGTGAGCTTCTGAGCCCTTTCCGCCGTAATTTCCATCTTCAACCATCTTCTTCGCGTTATCCCACGCACCACCTGAGTTCGATAGGAATACAGCCATCAAAGTTCCGGTGCCGATTGCACCTGCAAGGTATGCACCAAGTGCGCCAACTCCGAGACCGAAGCCAACAGCGATTGGAGCCATCACAGCCAAGATTCCTGGTGTAACGAGTTCGCGGAGTGAATCGCGAGTACAGATATCAACAACGCGACCGTATTCAGGCTTCTGTGTTCCGTTCATGATTCCTGGGTGCAACTTGAACTGGTTACGAACTTCCATAACCACAGCACCTGCAGCGCGTGAGACCGCGTTGACTGCAAGGCCTGAGAACAAGAAGACAACTGCTGCGCCGATAATCAAACCAACGAGGTTACGTGGGTCTGCAACATCGAGAACGCCTTGGAACTGTGGAGCAACTTCTGTTCCTGCTGCAACTGCATCTTTAACTGCTGCCTTAATTGCATCGGTAAATGCACCGAAGAGCGCTGTTGCTGCCAACACTGCGGTTGCAATTGCAATTCCCTTAGTGATCGCCTTTGTTGTATTTCCAACTGCATCAAGGCTGGTAAGAATCTTTGCGCCTTCACCCTTCACATCGCCTGACATTTCTGCAATGCCTTGCGCGTTATCTGAGATAGGACCAAATGTATCCATCGCAACGATCACACCTACTGTTGTAAGAAGACCAGTACCTGCGATTGCGATTGCGAAAAGGGATAAGACGATTGATCCGCCACCGAGCAAGAAGGCACCAAATACTGCTGATGCGATCAAGAGCGCTGAGTAGACAGCAGATTCAAATCCGACTGAAATACCAGCCAAAATCACTGTTGCAGCACCTGTCTGTGATGACGCTGAAACATCGTTCACTGGACGGCGACCAACTTCTGTGAAGAAGCCGGTAAGTACCTGAATTGCTGCAGCGAGTGCGATACCGATAAGAACTGCGCCGAATGTAAGAACGCGTGGGTTGATATCGCCTGCTTCAGCCAAGATGTCAGCACTTGGTGCAATCAGACCGTTAAGAGAAGCTGGTAGGTATGTAAATGTTGCAAGACCTACGAGAACTGCTGAAATGATTGCTGATAAGAAGAATGATCGGTTAATTGCAGTCATTGCTGACTTATCTGTACTGCGCAACTTTGTAAGGAAGATACCGATAACAGCGGTAACGATTCCGATTGCTGGAACGATCAATGGATAGACAAGACCTTCGACACCGAAGGCTGCCTTACCCAAGATAAGAGCTGCAACAAGTGTGACTGCATATGACTCGAACAAGTCTGCTGCCATACCGGCGCAGTCACCGACGTTATCGCCGACGTTATCTGCAATTGTTGCAGGGTTACGTGGGTCATCTTCTGGAATGTTCTTTTCAACTTTACCAACGAGGTCAGCTCCGACATCTGCTGCCTTTGTAAAGATACCGCCACCAACGCGCATAAACATCGCGAGCATTGCAGCGCCAAAACCAAATCCTTCAAGAACTGTTGGTGCATTTGATTTAAAGAGAACGACCGCACCGGCTGCACCGACGAGTCCGAGACCAACTGTTGTCATACCAACAACGCCACCTGTGCGGAATGCAATCTGAACTGCGCCTGCGGCACTGCCTTGGCGAGCAGCTTCTGCAACGCGAACATTTGCGCGAACTGCCAGCCACATTCCGTTATATCCAACGAGTGCTGAGAACGCTGCACCCATAAGGAAGAAGAGCGAGCGCCCAATCTTGATCGACATCGACTCTGCTGGGAGAGCGAAGAGGAGAAAGAAAACGATTCCAACAAAGTAAGACAAGGTGGTGAACTGGCGCTTGAGATAAGCGGCGGCACCTTCCTGAACTGCCTCGGCAATCTCAATCATCTTGGCCGTTCCTTCGCTAGCTGCCAAAACCTGGCCGCGTAGGACCCAGGCGATGGCAAGTGCTGCCAGCGAGATTCCTAGGACGACGTATGTGATGTTGAGTTCTTTACCTATTACTTCCACTGCATTGGTGGTAGCTGCGGCGTAAAAGCGCATCGGGTCTCCTCCGTTGGAGAGTCAGGGTCGCGCCTGTATGCGCAACTCGAGATGACGGAGATTGTAGGTGTATACCTATTTATTACGCCAACTCCGCGGGGGGATTGGGCTAAAAAGATTGCCCGTGGGCTGACCTAGGGGGTGACCTGGGGAGACAATCTAGGTAAAAGCCATGCAACCCACCTATCCTGCCTTTATGGGTTCGCTAATTAATTCCCTCCATCCGGAGACTCTGATCTCAACTTTTGGCTTCATTGGAGTCCTTGCGATCTTGTTTATGGAGACTGGTTTATTGGTTGGAATTCTTTTTCCGGGGGATTCTCTCCTCTTTCTAGCAGGTCTCGGTGCATCCGGTGCGGCCAGCCAAGCCCTCGATGGTGTTCAGCTTCCACTTCTTGGCTTACTTATTGGCGCACCGATCGCCGTCATTACCGGGTCACAGACTGGCTACTTCATTGGCCATAAATATGGGAAAAAATTATTTGATCGCCCCAATAGTCGAATCTTTAATCAGGCAAAAGTAGAAGCAACACAGAAGTGGTTACTTAGATATGGGCTTGGCAAGGCGCTCTTTCTCGCACGCTTCACACCGTTTGTGCGCACGCTGATTAATCCAATGTGCGGAATTATAGGGATCCCTCAAAAGAAGTTTTTCTTTTGGAATAGCGTCAGCGCCATTATCTGGGCTGATGGAATTATCTTGGCTGGTTACTTCTTAGGTGAATCAATAAAGGACTCGTTAGAAACATATCTCTTGCCGGTCACATTGCTTGTTCTACTGATCACGACGTTGCCAGTTATTTTCGAAATCTTCCGCGAATGGCGAACGAAGAAAGAGTGGTCTTAGTTTCTAAAGACCAAGCTCTGCTAAAGAAAATGCAGTGCGGTAATCAAGTCCTGCAGCTTCGATAGCATCTTTTGCACCACGTTCAACAATAACTGCAACACCCACAACTATCGCACCCGCTTCTTTCAACGCTTCAACTGCCGTCAAAACAGATCCACCTGTTGTCGATGTATCTTCAACAGCGAGAACGCGTCTTCCCTTTACATCTGGGCCTTCAATGCGACGTTGCAATCCGTGTGCTTTCTCTGCCTTGCGAACAACAAATGAATCGAGTGCGCGTCCCTGACTTGCCGCAACATGCATCATCGCTGTTGCAACAGGATCAGCGCCCAGTGTTAAACCACCCACTGCATCAAAATCTAAATCTTTTGTGAGATCAAGCATTACCTGGCCGACAAGTGGAGCCGCAACATGATCGAGTGTGATGCGGCGTAGATCTACGTAGTAATCGGCCTCTTTACCTGAAGAGAGAATGACTTTTCCGTGAACAACAGCCTTACTTTTAATCTCTTCTCGGAGAAGTTCATGTGAGTTCATGGGTAAACCTTACATTGTGATTGGTTAGCACCTACCTTGGCACCATGGATATGCAGCGGCTGGAAACGGCTCGTTTATTTCACCGTACTGGCTTTGGTCCAAAACCTGGCGAGTTTGCTAATGCGTTAAGCGCTGGTCTCACTTCAACCCGCAACAACATCCTCACTCCACCCTCAACGGTTTCGTATCTACCACCTCCTGCAATAACAGATATTGGGCCTCGACCAGCAGCTAACAGCCCAGAGATTGTCGAGTACTCCCGTATTTTGCGTTATCAAAATCAACTGCTGTTGTTGTGGTGGCTTGATGAGATGGTTACATCTCCCTACGTGTTGCAAGAGAAGATGACTTGGTTCTGGCATGGACATTGGGCAACTTCGGTTGGCAAAGTTAATTTTGCTCTTCCTATGTACAACCAAAACGTAAAGTTTAGAAAGCATGCCCTTGGTAATTTTACAGAGTTTTCTAAGGCAATGTTTTCGGATGGCGCTCTACAAGTGTGGTTAGACGGTGGTGAAAACACAGCAAAAGCACCAAATGAGAATTTATCTCGGGAAATGATGGAGTTGTTTACTCTCGGTGTAAATCGTTACACAGAAACAGATGTTAAGGAATTGTCGCGAGCATTTACCGGTTATCAAGTTTCGCGAACAACCGGAGTTGTAACCCATAACCCACGTAGAAGAGATATTGCACCAGTCACGGTTTTAGGCAAGACGGGTGTCATGAGCCCCGAAGAAGTGATTGCACATCTGGTATCACAGAATACTTCTGCACAATTTATCGCTGAGCGAATCTGGTATCGCTTTGTATCCTCACAAGAGCCACTCCCTCAAGATCATCCGATGATAAAAGCCTTTGCAGGTCGTGATATTTACGCCTTAATGAAATCGTTAATTGAGAGCTCCGCGCTTTCGCAAGAACAAAATTCGATGGTGAAGTCACCTGTTGAATGGTTTATTGGCTTATGCCGCGCATTAAAAATTATGCCCTCACAATTACCCTCGCCTACAAAAGTGATGAACTTTCTTTCAGCACTTTCACAGATTCCATTTTCCCCGCCTAGTGTTGCTGGATGGCCGGTAGATCAAGCATGGTTGAGCTCGGCGAGCGCCCAATTCCGACTCTCCTTCGCCACATCAATTATTGGGGAAGCAGATCTGAGCGAGTTAACATCGATCTCTCCGGTGCGTCGACCAGATTACCTCGCTGATTTATTGGGCGTTGTCGAGTGGAGCACTCGCACCTCATATGCGATGCGGGGCGTACGTGATAATCCACAAAGACTTTTGATAATCGCAGCTTCTAGTCCTGAATACGTGGTGAGCCAATGATTGAACTACCTCGCGTACCTGGCCAAGAGTTAGGAATGTCTACTGTTACTCGTAGACAGTTCCTCAAATACTCGGGCGTTGTAGCCGCTGCCGCAACACCATTGCTCACAGTTGATCAGATCGCAGAAGCTGCGATTACAAGACCGCTACCTCTTGGAACCCCAATACTTGTAGTCGTCACGCTCTATGGCGGCAATGATGGGCTGAACACTGTTATT
>Ga0315902_10001142_pt1 | contig 43160 bp, 36 predicted proteins | sample LakEriMetagenome_9_FD_203523 | JGI IMG/M metagenome (GOLD analysis project Ga0315902, IMG submission 203523) | Freshwater fungal communities from buoy surface, Lake Erie, Ohio, United States - Buoy 12 MA117 | ecosystem: Environmental > Aquatic > Freshwater > Lake > Lake biofilm | place: USA...
ATGAACAGGCCGAGAGATTGAATATGTTAAAAACCAAAAGTAACCGATTACCTATATGACTGGATATGAAGCCTTCTGTTTATACTCTTCTCTCAAACTGCATTTTACACAAGAATCGTATGACTATTTCAAGTATCTTGGTAAATCAAGAACTAGTATAGATGCATTTGAGAATAAGAAAGATAAATGGTTTTATTACAAACTGAGTCGGAGATTCACTAATGATGAACAGGCTAGAGATTTTCTTGTTGCTAATTTTTTGCATGATCGTGATGTTTGGATTGGAAATCTACTAAGAGAAGATTCTGACGTACACTATCGTGCCAGACAGAAAGTGATACAGTCGTTGTCGTATACGTTCACAAATGAGATTGCTTCGTTAATGAAGCATAAGAACCCAAATGACTCATTAATGATGCGAGATAATAGTCCATATCCTTTATTGCTGTCTATGTTATTATACGGTGAAGTGTCGATTGAGACTGTATGCATTCTAAATTCAATACTGAGGTTTTTACCAATGTGGGACAAAAAAATTACGGATACAATTCACTATCCATCGGTAAGTTTGAAGATAAAGAAGTACACACCGTTTATACAATTTGAACCAACAAAATATAAACTGATATTGAAGAAAGAACTACATGAAAATACAGAAACTTTACCTTGACATGGATGGTGTTCTGTCCGACTTTCACAAACGATATGAAGAATTGTGGAAGATTGAACCTAGTTCCAGTCGTGAACGAGGTGAAAAACGTGATTTCAAATGGGATGGATTTGTAGACGGTAATAATTTTGAGACCCTTGATTGGTATCCAGGTGGTAAAGAACTATTGAAGTATGTTCTATCACTTGATATACCAATTGAGATTCTATCATCATCTGGTGGTAGAGATCATCATGAAGCAGTAAAGAAGCAAAAGAAAATATGGTTGGAAAAACAGAACATTAATTTTCCAGCCAATATTGTACCCGGTCGTGCATTGAAGGCAGACTATGCAAAACCTGATATTATTCTTATTGATGATACGCAAGATGTCATTGATGATTTTAATATGGCAGGCGGCATCGGCATACTTCATACTGACACGGCAAAAACAATAAAAATTGTGCAATCAATCCTTGACGATACATATATAAAAGTATATAATGAATCATGTGAACAAGATGCACATACAACAAACACTTAACTATACGAGGTAATATATGTCCGACTTTTCCGCACTCAAACGCAATCGCAATTCATTTGATAAATTGACCAAAGCGATTGAATCAACAACACAAACCACAGAATCAGGTTCAAAAGAAGACGACCGTTTCTGGCAACCCGAAGCAGACAAAGCAGGTAATGGCATGGCAGTGATTCGTTTTCTGCCAGCACCAGCAGCAGATGGCGATGATGCTCTTCCATGGGTTCGTGTATTCAATCATGGCTTTCAAGGACCAGGTGGCTGGTATATTGAAAATTCTTTGACTACTCTCAATCAAAAAGATCCAGTATCAGAATACAACTCTGTTCTGTGGAATTCTGGCATTGAAGCAAACAAAGAAATCGCACGTAAACAGAAACGCCGTTTGACTTACATTTCAAATGTTCTAATTGTTTCTGATCCTAAACATCCAGAAAATGAAGGTCAAATCAAACTGTACAAATACGGTAAAAAAATCTTTGATAAAATCTCCGAAGCAATGAATCCGGAGTTTGAAGATGAGACGCCGTTGAATCCTTTTGATTTCTGGGAAGGCGCCAATTTCAAAATCAAGATTCGTCAAGTTGAAGGTTATCGTAACTATGACAAGTCTGAGTTTGATAAACAATCAGCAGTTCTTGATGGTGATGATGCCAAACTTGAATCGTTGTGGAAGAAAGAACACTCACTCAAAGAGTTCCTTGATACTAAACACTTCAAGTCTTATGATACATTGAAAGCTCGTTTGGATAAAGTTCTTGGTCTGGATGGTGTTGCACCAATAAAGACTAAAGCGGAAGATATCACACCTGCTATGACAACAATGTCGCCAGATTTAGATGACGAACTAGACTATTTCAAGTCTTTAGCAGAAGATTAAACTCTGCGAATGCCACCTTCGGGTGGCATTTTTTTATGCTGGTACTTCTCTTCTCAATTGAGTAGTTTCGACCAATGTATTATTGGTGACACTTGCGTTTATCACTGTAGGATTTTTTGGTTTGGATTGATTACGTTGTTCTACCGCAAGTTCTGTCGATGACTTACCAACATTCAATCCCTGACCCTTTTGTTCACCTGTAGCAGGATCGATTGTGGCACCAGTCTTAGATGTTACAACATCATCATCTGGTGTTGGTGGAGCACCTGCAGCAGTAACGTGCCAATCTTCACCTTTCACATTACGAATCAATCCAAATTTTTCTAGCCAACCAGTAGGTTTATCTCTAGTTCCAGCAAGAGCATTTAGACCATAAGGTTCTTTACTATCGATGTCAATACCTAAACCTTTAATATGAACACTACCCGTACCAGAACCTAATGGTGCCATAGGTTGTGCTACTTTACCACTTGGTCTACCATTGTTCTTTGCTAGGTCAGCATCATATAATTGTTTTTGTTTTTCATTCGAACGATAACCAGAAGTGATTAACAGCATCTTACCAGTTTCTTGTTTGAATGCTGCGGCCATCGTTTCAACACGACTTTGAAAACCAGGATTAAAGTTAGAAGTGTCTACGCCCGCATCTGCTTTTTTTGTCAGTGTGTCTAAATTACCTTTTGGCACTTCCGTCTGTGCAAAAACAGGAGTTGTACCACCGCCAGACCCTGCTGGAGTTGCAGCAATTTGTGTTGGTTGTTCTATTGGTGAAAAAACTGATTTACTTGATCTATACTTTCTATATTTTGATGGTGGTGCGGATGGAAGTACGATTGGTTCGACTTTCTTCCCACTTCTTTTCTGCTCATCCCTTTTCGCAATGAGTTCTTTTAGTGTATCTCTTTTCCAAGTGAGTTCTTCAATGTCATCATCAAGAGCGTCTAATTGTTCCACAACACCAGCATATGGATCAATAGGTTTTTCTTTCTGTCCTGGTTTTGTTGCCGATGGTTCAATTCCTAGAACATTCTTATCTAATGAACGACCTATACCTTTTAGTTTGCCTGCAATCCAATTACCAACACCGCCCAAAAACTCACCGATTCTTCTTGTCACGGGTGATATGAAATCACCGATAACATTCAGTGCTTTTGCTGCATCTTCTTTAGTAATTAATCCAAACGTTAAAAACTCAATTAGTTTAGATGTTTCTTCTACAAATATTGCACCCCAATCCGTTGAATCAAAGAAATCATTGAATGCTGTTTTCAACGATTCGATGCCCATTGATATGATGCCTTCAACACCACCAAGACTTCCAATGATGCCTAAAATGGCATCTTTATTCATGAATAGAGCAAATCCTATTACTACTACAAGTGTTAGTAGTCCATCGAGAATACTATCAAGTACATTTCTAAAGAAACCTTTTTTCTTCTTTACACTTTTTTTACGTTTTGTTTTTTCTGCTTTTTTAGTTTCTTTATCAGTTTCTTTTGGCTTAAAAAGATTGGTCAGTTTTGAACCAACATCTGGTTTCGCTACTGTCGTTACACCTTCAAGTTTGACAAATTGACCAAAACCTTTACTGATGAGTTTTAGTTCTTTACTTATTCTACGAAAAAGAATTGTGTTCTTCGCAAATATTTTGAGTGCAGCGACACCTTCCAGCGTAGGACTTTTTTCACTTTCTTTCTTTTTGAACAGATCACCAAAATAAGATTTTTCTTTCTTATCATCCTGTTTCTTTTCGTCCTGCTCCACTTGCTCTTTATTTGATTCGGGAGCAGGTTGCTCCTTAGGTTTTGGTTCTTGTTTTGGTTCTTGTTTTGGTTCTGGCGGAGAGGGTGATGGTGCAGGCGGCGGTGCGGGCGCAGGTGTAGGTGGTAATTTAGGCGCAACTGGTACTACATTGCCGCCAGACTTTGGTGTTACCTTGTTTAAACCTTGACCGTAATCTGGCATTATGTTGCCCTTGCCAATAATGCGTCATTGCCGTTAATTGTCTTATCTACGGCAGCAACTTTTGTATCGGTTACTTTGGTATTATTAGTCTGTGCAACGTTTACTGTATTAACATCTTTTGGTTTCATTTGCTCTCTTTGACCCTGCGATACTTCTTTACTTGTACTAGCCAAATCTACATTCTCAAAACCTTTTGAATACTTGTCAACCTTTGCTAAAATTTCAGCACCAATACCAACATTTAAATTTAATCCAGCGCCACCAATAGTTTGAGTTACTGCACGATTTGCTTCTTGCTGTGTTGTAAATGTATTGAGTTTTTTACCAAGACCTCTTATAATGAATGCTGCTGCTAGTTTAGCCGCAACAAATGGATCATTTGCTCTGTCTGGATTCTGAATCAAATCCTCACCAATAATTTTACCAAAAGCCTCATAATTATTTCTACCCGTGATTTGAATAAAACCACGGCCACGATATTTGTATCCATCACCATCTTCTTTGTTACCCATACCAGGACCACGTGCAGAGTTTTTACCATAAACAAACTCTGCTAGTGCTTGTGGATTATTTAAAAACTTTGCAAGTTCTTTTGGACCATAACCAGACTTTTTGACTGTGCTAGGAAATACTTCTTGTATACGCTGAACTGAAGTATAGTTTAGATTTTCATTTTTCGGTACAAAGTTAGATTCTTTTTGAATGTTTGCAAGTAAAGCGATCTTGGTAAACCTATTCGTTATACCCAATTCATTCATTGCAGTTATGATTAATCCAATCATACCTTTTGCACCTTCTGCTGTTGGTTTGGTTGGTGCGTAAGCAGGTGCAGGTCTCGGTGCTGCCGCTTCTTTTCGCATAGCACCTTCTTTTTGTATTGCATCGTTCAATGCTTTTTCAGTCTTACGAAGTTCTTCTTTTTTCTTAATAACTTGTTCTGTCTCTTCAGTTTTTTTACCATAAGCATCAATTTCAAGCGCAGCAATTTCATCAATCAATGCATCTCGTTGTGCGGTTTTCTGTGTAACTAATTCTTGTGCTTTGAGCAAATTCTCGGCAAGTTGTTCGTTTCGCTTTCTATTTTCTTCCGCAGCGGCATCTTGTTTATCTCTATCATCTACCAGTTTTGCAATGTCTGCATCAGTTAAAGGTTTAGTTTTTAGTGGATTCATATCGGATATTTTCTGAATCAAACCTGAAACTAAATCATCAATTGCTTTTGCTGCATCAGAAATAAAATCACCAATTTTACTAGGAAAACTAATCAGGAAATTAATAGTACCATCAATTACTTTGGCAGCAGTTTCCTTATCGAAAAGACCGAATGTCAATGAGTCTATTAAACCTGAAATTCCTGCTATTAAAGTTTTATACCAATCGCCAGTTTCTTGCCAAGTATCCCACGCATCGGTCAATCCATCCCATAATGTCCATATAATTAGCACGACCCAGCCCAATGGACCAGATGCGATTGCGGCAGTTCGTGCTGCAACCTTTACTGCTGCTTTGCCTACTTTCTTTGCTGCCTGTTTAGCGATCTTGGTTGCTTCTTTTTTCTCAAGTTCTTTTATCTTATCACCGACAATCCTATCTGAAAGTTTTGTAAGATATTTCCAAGCATTCTTTGCATAGTCTTTAACTTTATCAAGTAGTTGTTTTGCAAACTTCTTTATATTATCCATTAACGACTTGAATAATTTTTTTGCTTTATCCTTAACTTGTGTTGCTAGTTTTTTTGCACCCTCTTTAATCTTTTTAAATTTTGCACCTTTAGAACTTTTAGGATCATCTTCTGCGGTTGGAGTTCTGGCAGCAATTTCTTTTCCTTGTTCTACTGCAAATTTCTTTTCTACTTCTTCTTGCTTCAGCAAATGCATATCTTCTTTATCGGCAGACTTTATACCATACAGTCCAACAAGCGTGATTATATTTTGCCGAACGATATTGAGGTCGCCTGCCGCTTTTGACAACTCGGAATAATTGAGTGCTGCTTTTTTTAAAGATTTGTGAGCAGGAGTTACTTTTTTTGATGAGTCCTCATTCAGGACTTTCTTCTTGATCGTCAGACCTAAAATATTGGATAACACTTTAGGCCGTCATGTAGTTGTTGATAAAACTTGTATTATAGACACTAGCAATATTTTCAGGCTCTTTACCTTTTGTGCCTGCTTGATTATTTGTTGTGGGTGCATCAATTGTAACACCAGCATCTGCGGCAGAATCCATTCGTTGACCTTCAGCAACTTCGGACGATACCGAAGATAGTGCTGCACCAGAAACTGAAGGAGATGATTCTGATGATGGACTTGGCGACACTGCACCACCACCACTCATACCACTTTCACCACCTCCAGAAATACTACCACCACCTGTTGATGGCATTGATGCTGCTGGTGCTGCTGTTGGTGTTGTTACTGGTGTTGCTGCTTTTTGCCCTCTGGCATTTTGAAGAATTTTAGTTGGTTCACCGCCAACTGCGGCGACTTCTTGACGAACTGCTTCTTCGGATAACTGCTCACCAGTTTTATCATCAACAAAACCTGTTGGTGAATTCGGATCAACGGTAATACCAAGTTTTGTTTTTAGAAAACCAACAGCACCTTTTTGATCTTTTTCAGCATTCTTAGCACTATATGGATCTTCTTTCGAGGGTGATGTTCCAACTTTTTCCGCTAGTTTACCCGCTGCTTCTGGTGATGTACTTGCTGCTTTGTCTTTTTCTTTTTGCTCTTCTTTTGCTTTTCTTTCTTTATCATAAAAGACACCTTCTCCACTATCAAGTTTTGCTTGATTTTCTTTTAATGCAGTTGTAGCACCTGAGGTATATGATTCAGTTGCAGTGCTGGTTGTATCCTTTTTAAATGGATAGTACGGCTTAGTATCATTTATTAATGTATAAGAAGATGGAAGTGATGATTTGCCCCGAGATGCTATTGATACTGCTTTTTGTAACCAATCAGGAAAATTTATTGTAGTAAATTTTGAAAATGGTATTCCAGGTATACCTATATTTTTAAAAAAACTAACTGTATCATCAAAGAATTGGGTAACACTTAACATCAAAGGATTCAAATACTTTAGTGCTGTATCCATTCCTTTGCGTAGATCATTCTCGTTGAATAAACCAAACGTGATGAATTGTAAAAAGCCACCAAGAGCAGATATAAGTGTATCGGTAATACTACCAGTTTCTTTAAACGTGTTGATTGCATCCATAATCCCGTTGATCAAACCACCAATGATCATAGCAGGTATAAATATCTTACTTAGAATGGCTAAGATAGAACCACCACTAAACAACGCACCGAATGCACCAACGATTCCCATAAACAGACCTTTCAGTAAGTTTATGGGATTCAACATGTCCATTAAGCCAGATAGAAGTCCACCACCACCACCTTCTTTCTTTTCTTCTTTTGGTTCTTTCTTATCTTTGCCGTATGCAGTTGGTGTATTTTTCTTTCGTTCTTCCTCTAGTTTTGCTTCACGTAAATCTTCAGTCTGAAAGAATTTATCTGCTTTACCTTCTGCTTTTACTTTACTCTCTTTACCTTTTAGATTAACCAGTTTAGAAATATTCTGGCGGAGCACATTCATATCACGTGCCATACCAGGTAGAACAATAGAGTTCTTAGCAATTACATTTAGAAATGGTAAAACATCTGCACTTATTCCACCAGCAGATTCGACTTGAGCACCTTCTGCGCCTTCTCTTGTGGGTGAATTTTTCTTATCTTGTTTAGATGGGGTTTTATCATTCTTACCCTTTTCATCCCCATAATCAATAAATTTACCCGCAGCAAAACCTGCGATTTTACCAAACATACCCGTACCAAAAACTTCTTGCACAGCATTTTGGATATCTTTTTCACTTGCTCGGCGCAAACCCTCTACTTCATCTTTACTGCCACCTGCGGCTTCAAGCAAATTGGCTAGAGTAGTCTTTGATAGTTTTAGTTTTGCCATTACTTTCTACTTTGTTTTTGTTGATTGATACGTTCTTTTTCCTCTTCAAGGTATTTTACTAATAACGAAATGTAAATGCTTCTTTCCCAAGGTATCATATTTTCAAGTTCAGACAAACTATACTTGTGGTGTTGCATCATCGCAAAGTTTGTCTGATAGTAATTACCTAGTGATTCATGACGAAATATTAAACGAAAAAATTTTGTAGACCTTTAATCTCAATGTCTTCCTCATATCCACACTTGCCGCATTTGAAGTGGACATCTTTTTTAATTTCAGGCATTGTATCAAAGAACTTTTTAATTTTTTCCAGGTCTTTCTGTTGCATAGAATCGATGAACTCCATCAACTCTTCTTTTGGGGTATCTTTGGCATAGTATACTTGTTCATCATCATAAAGATAATCAATACAATCAATCAGTACATTTACCAGAATTTGATTCTCGTCCATGTTCTCATAGTTCTGAATCATCTCAAATGTTGGATATCTCAAACAGATACCAACCTTATCATTTAACATAAACTTAGTTTCATGATCTTCATGTTTTGTCGGTTCGATTTCTAACAAATTCAAATTGAAATCTACCGAACCAGAACATTTCTTAGTCTCACCTTTGTCATCGATAATATCATTGTTGCACTTGTATTTGAGTTCGACAACTTCCTCTACTGACCGAGCACGAAGATTCATAAACAAATATTCAAGGTCAAATGTAGGTAAGTTATCAATATCAATTTCATCAATTACACAATTCTTTAATACTTGACGAATGGTATTGATTGTCTCTTTCGGGTCCTCTGATTCTGCTGCCATCAGAAACAACTTTTGTTCTTTTACTAGGAATGGACGAATGCGAACATCCTGACCATTTGAAATGAGTTTGATAGTATAAATTGGTACATCAAGTTTTGGTAACATAATTTCCTCTCAATTAGAATGATAATAATCTTGTTGCTGCACTGCCACCTAAAGAAGCAAGTGTTTGTCCAATATCATATTTACCTTCAAAGATAGAACGATATTTCTGATAACTGAATTGAACTGATAAACGGTGAAATGCATCGTCACCCCAACTTAATGCTTGAGGTGAAATACCAGTTGGGAATGCATCAATCAAATCCACTGCATAAATTTGACGAACTATATCGTCATATTGTATGACACGAATATTCGTCAAGTATCTTGATGCCGTACTTTTTGGAAAACGAGCATTGTTTGTGTCAGGTGGAATGATAGCATCCATCCAGCGTTCAAACAATTTACGTTCATAGAATTCATTGGTACAGATAAATGTTAATGTAGTTTCCGAATACTGCATACGATAAGGCACTTTGAAAGACGGACCATATATTCTTGCGTCTGCGGTTTCTAATGTTCGGCCTGGCAACTCTGCTGATTCACATTGAAGAGCAAGATATCGAGACACTGACGGATTAGATGATTGCATTCGATCAGACTCACTACCTATAGCACTATTGATTGCGTCCGACACATCAGAAAAAACTGAATTTGGAAAGTTCAATACTTTTTCCAAAAATGAATTTCCTATCGATTGACCAATATACGGTGGAATAGGTAATATAACTTCAAACCTATTTGACCTAGCGGGACCGCCTTTGCCATTGATGTTTGATAGAAATAGATTAGGTGAAAACGACATTAAAATTTATCCTCTGATTCTGACCATACTTTGTTTTTCTTTGCTTTGGCAAATGATTCAACTGGTAACATGACAGCGATATCCCATTCATCTGCTGTAATTTCTAAAAACCTAGATTGCACATGACTAAACAGATACCGTTTGATACATGGTTTAGCCTGATACATTTTTGATGCACGTGCTAGGTAATCATAACTGATTCTGAGTCTTGTTTTCTCATCATAGTTACGGTCAGTGAGTAATGTGCTTAACTTATCTAAAAGAAGTACACGCTGCTTTGGACTAATATAATGCAAGTTAAGTCCTAAAAAACCGTCTGGGTATCGTTCTATTGGTATGACCAATGGGAACTTATCGTAATATGGCAACGTATCCTTCGTTTTCGGATCATAAAAGTAAAAGTACATTCTACCAATCATGGACTTTTCTCTGAGTCTCTGCCTATCACGCATTAGATCACCTTTGGTAGGTTTCAATGCGCCAGTTTTTGCTTTTAACCAGTTACGTGCTTCACGGGAACGTGGTTCAAAACCCTTCTTGGTAAGAGAGTCTTTGATTCTGTCTATAAGTGTTTTGGTAGCCATTTAGTATTTATCTCAGATACCAAGATGCTTTTCAGTAATTACCTGGAATTCCCATCCGTGATCTTTGCAGAACTCGGTTGCTGCTTTCCACTTTGATTGATTGACGATATAGGTTGCTGCTTCTTGAAGATAACGTTTAGTCTTACGTGTTTGAGTTGGAGGTTTAGTCTGTGCCTCAGGTTTAACTTCAATTACAAAGGTCTTAATTATACCATTCTTTTGTCTGATCTTGGCCACAAAGTCTGGAAAGTACCGATGTTTCTTATTGTCAACTGGACTCCAATAAGGTATAACAAGTTCTTCAGACCCCCACCAGATGACATCAGGATGGTCATCTAAATATTTCATGACTTTGACTTCCCACGATGACCGATAGATGATGTTGGTCGCATCACCCTTGTATTTTTGTGGGTTTTTTGGTGTGAATTTACCTTTATATGACATAAATACTATCTAGTCAACCTACTTAGGACAACCATGGCATTTTTCGGTTTATCTGATATTACAATTTCTCAGCAAGAAAATATAAGAGGTCCGTTATCCCCACTCTTTGAAAGCAAAGAGGGAACAACTAATACATTTAGATATCCTCTTGACATTGGGAATTATGATAAAGGTCACTATATGATTTTTCATATACACCAACAAAAGAATTCTCAATTTAAAGGAATACAAAGAAGTCCTGAAAAAGAAGTAATGAAAAATTATAAGGGCGCTTCTAAACCAAGTACAAGTTTTGCATCACAGATTAACAGTAAGATTGATGCTGCCGTAAATAGTTTCACTAAAGGTAAAACACTATTTGGTAAAGAAATTTCCACATCATTTGGGACTTCATCTGCATCAGTTTCTCAGCAATCTTTTAGCAAAGATCAATATGTTGATAGCGTCAAAGATATTGAATATAAATCTCTCTTAGATACTACAGTTAAAACAACTGATTCTATTGTTCTGTATATGCCAGATACAATAAGTTTCGATCACTCTCAGGGTTACGGTGAGTTACAACTTGGTAATGAACTTGGTGGTAAAGCAGCGGTTGCAGGTAAATCTATAATTGAAGCAATACAGAAAGGTAGCGATGGTAAAGGTGCAGGCGATACCGCTATCGTTGCTGCCGCTCAATTAATAGGACAGAAAGCACTTGCTAAAGTAGTTGGGGAACAATCAGCAACAGCAGGCGCATTTTTAGCACTTGGTGGTGTTAATAATCCTATGTTAGAATTGATTTATCAATCTCCTTCGTTCCGTGAGTTTTCTTACGAATTTATGTTCTATCCTCGGGATGAAAGAGAAGCATTAGAAGTTCAAAATATTATTGAAAGATTCCGTTTTCATCAAGCGCCCGAAATTGATGCTGGTAGTTCGGGTTTGTTATTAATTCCACCATCACAGTTTGATATTCAATTCTATTATGGCGGTAAACCTAATCCAAATATACCTACGATTGGTCGTTGTGTAATGACAGGCATACAAGTCAATTATGCTCCGAATGGTTGGTCTGCATATGAGATGCCAGGTGAAGATACTCCTGCTTTAGGTCGCACAGGTATGCCAACAGCAATACAAATGACTTTAAATTTTAAAGAGACTGTTATTATCACTAAACAAAACTTCAGATTTGGACCTAATGGTTATAAACCTAGAAATGCTGGTTATAGCGATGGTCTTTCAGATTTGTACAGCAAAATGACAAAGAAATAAAATGGCAAAATATTTTAATTTCTTTCCAACCACCGCATACACAAACTCGGATAGATCATCCGCATATGATACCGTCACAAATATTATTTCTAGGTTTGCATTTGAGAAAAGTTTAAAGCAAAATTCTTCTTTATTTTATCCGTATGACATTCAAGATGGTGATACACCTGAAATAATTGCATCCAAATATTACGGTTCACCAGAAAAACATTGGATAGTATTGATGTTTAATGACATTATTGACCCCCAGTATGATTGGCCACTAAACCAAAGAACATTAATAAAATATATTAATGATAAGTATGCTGCAAATGGTGCCGCCAATAATCCTCCACAAAGTGGATTAGTATGGTCACAAGATGCCGGCAATGTAAAGGCATATTATAAAACTATTACTCGTTTGAGTTCCAAACCAACCAAAAATCAAATTGCTGAAAAAATTGAAATTGATTCTGACACATATACAAATTTATTAGTAACTACTACAACATATACATTACAAGATGGTAGTAGAGTTACACAAACAATTAATAAAGAAGCTCAAACATATTATGACTATGAAGTTGAATTAAACGATAACAAAAGAAAAATAAAATTACTAAGAGCTGAATACGTTACTGAATCGGGTTTAATGAATGAATTTAAACGTGTTATTACTGTGAGTGAATAATGTCTTTATCTATCCCACAACAAGCATCAAGATTTAATCTAAATGAACTTTCCATAGTTACGAAAAAAGGCGTATTAGATATTTCTAAAGCGTATGAAGAGATAAACATCTTCGATTCTATCCTTTCTCCTGTCATAACAGGCATCATAAGTATTAATGATTCGATAGGTCTTTCTGGTAAACTTATTTTTGATGGCTCGGAAGTGTTGCTGGTAAACATTGGTAAAGATACCGATTCTGCTTCATTCCGTTTGAAGAAGGCATTTAGAATATACAAGCAATCCGAGCGTAAGAATCTAACTCAAAACAGTGAGACATATAATTTGGAATTTGTGTCTGATGAATTTATTTTCTCAGATCAGCAAAGAATTAATCAAGCATATAAAACAACTTATACCGATATCGTTCAAAAGATACTGGTAAACTATCTTAAGGCACCAAGCACTAAACTGAATGGTGTATTTGAGAATACTTCAGGTATTCGTGATATTGTTATACCAAATCTAAAACCTCTTGAGGCAATTGAGTGGTGTGCTAAAAGATCGATAGATGAAAAGAAGTCGCCGAACTATGTGTTCTTTGAGAACAATCTTGGATATAACTATGCATCTCTATCCACATTATTATCACAAGATAGTTTATTCAATATAAGATTTTCGGCAAAAAATTTGAATAATGAAAATGCGGTAAGTGATTTATTGAGTCCAAGAAGTTATGAAGTAATTAGTCAGACCGACAAAATAGAACAAACACGATCTGGTGTAAATGCAGGTACATTTATTGGATTTGATCCTATCACTAGATCGATTGGAACAAAAAAGATAGGATTTGAAGATCATTACAATGCAATGAAGCATGGTAATAAAACTCCGAACTTAGCACAATCTACTAACCGTGGTGGTGAATTAGCAACTGAAGCATACAATTCCAAAAAAACTGTGAGTACGTTTGGTGCTAATAGAAGATATAGTAACTATGTGAAGAAATACGACCCAACGTCAATATCAAAAGTTGAGACACAAGAAGATTTTGTATTTCAACGTAAAGCTGTTATGACCAACTTGATGAATAAAAGAATCAAGTTAGTTATGCCTGGTAATTTTCAATTGACATCGGGATTTAATCTGAACATGAGAATACCTGATTTTTCTATAAAAGAATCTGGTGATGATGATAATGAAGATCGTGGATTGAGTGGTAAGTATTTGATTATTGCTACTCGTCATATTATTGGATTTGAGAAACATGAAACGATTTTAGAAGTTGCAACAACATCTAACGAACTTGGATTTATACCACAGGGTGTGGCAGATCAAAATCAAGCAATAAAGACCTATGGATCATACTGAAGATAATAAAGACTTTGCTGGTAAAAACGGATTCATTTGGTTCGTTGGTGTCGTTGAGGCAATCAATGATCCATTGAAATTAGGTCGGTGCCGTGTACGTTGTGTTGGTTGGCATACTGAGAATAAAGCATTGCTGCCCACAGATTCACTACCGTGGGCGCAAGTGATGCTACCAACAAATAATGCTAATCCATATCCACCAAGACAGTCTGATATGGTAGTAGGTTTCTTTTCTGATGGTAATAATGGACAAGATCCAATTATTATAGGCACACTTCCAGGCATTCCGTTATCTGCTGGAAATCCGCAGCAAGGCTTTTGTGATCCCAGAACATCTTCTGAACTTGCGGCAGCACCTGTAAAGCCTGATGAGTCTGCTACAAATTATCCAAGAAAGTTAGATGAACCAACAACATCACGTTTAGCAAGAAACGATTCTGATTATCCATCAGCAATTAATGCAGCAAAGAAAACAAAGAAGGCAAGCAAAGTTGAACCAGATTCGTATTATGCTGCCAAGTATCCATACAACAATGTGTATGAATCTGAATCTGGACATGCATTAGAGTTTGATGATACCAAAGATGCTGAACGAATACATCTATATCATCGCTCGGGTTCTTATGTTGAGTATGGTCCATTGGGTGACCGTTCAGAAAGAATACAACGCAATAAGTTTGAAGTTGTAATTGGCAATGAACAAGTATATGTGAAGGGTGATGTTACAGTTTTTATTGATGGAAATGCCACTGTAGATGTGGGTAAAAACGCAACTCTTAAAGTTGGCGGCAGTTTTCAAGCAGATATTAGTGGCACATGTAAGATAACATCAGGTGGAAATATGTCATTTAAAGCACCACGCATTGATTTGAACTAATATGAAACACGAATTCATTATTTTAGTAAAAGGTAAATTAAAAACCTACACTAACTGGGAAGATATTCCAGAAAAATTTGATAATGTAATCAAGTTTAATCCGTATATGCCTCCTCCTCCACACACAGAAAAGGAACATGAGGAGATAGAATCTTGGATGCCAAGGTTTAAAGAATTGATGAGTAGAGAAACAAAGTGACTCTATCAACGTATGGTAGACAATTTGTAGATGTGCCCGCAGGTGAAACCGTTACCATAACTGCATCTGCTTTAGTCAATCCAATAGTAATAACATATGTTGGCGCTACAGTTGATGGTAAATCTATCTCTAGTGTAACTATGTCAAATACTAGTTGTGTATTAACTGATCCTCTTACACAAATGTATACAACGACTTTTACATTAACTGGACAATACAGTTCTGATTTGGCGACAGAAGATGAATTTATTGCAATTAATACTAAAAATTATATTTCTTCATCAGAAGATTTTGAACAATTAACTTATCAATTATATGATCAATTAATTGCAGAAAAAGGAGTAAAATGGGATCAAATTATTAAATTTTATCCTGATAGGTCACCAGAAAAAACTGTAATCTATACATTTACTGGAGGCACTCCAACAACGACTACACAAAAAGTAAGTTTGATACCAACAAGACAATTTACTAGGTTACAGAGTATAATGCAATCTATATCACCTAATAGAGTTGTTACAGATGCATCGGGTAATATAATAACACCGGGTTATAGTTCCGATCCACCGGGTTTCACATAGGAGAAATTAATGCCAGCAGCAACTAGAATTGGAGATACAGATATCACTCATTGCTCAACACCGGCAAGGGCTCAAGGAGCTTCAAAGGTATTTGTAAATGGAATACCTTGGAGTTGTCAGAGTCACACAAATACTCCTCATTTAATTCCAGGTGGTAATCCATGTTCGGTTCATGCTGCCAGTATATCTTCTGGTTCGTCCACCGTTAAAGTGCAAGGACTTGGCGCTGGAAGAGTAGGAGACAGTATTTCAGGATGTACTGCTGTGGCATCCGGTTCTGGTAATGTTTTTGCTGGAGGTTGAATAAATAAACGATGTCAACAAAAATTACTTCAAATGATCCAACAATTACCGCAGAAAGGTCATTCAAAGACCTTGACCTGAACTTCACTTCACATCCTATTAGAAAAGATGTGAGTAGACATTACAATGAAAAAGCGATCATTAATGCAGTCAAGAACTTAGTTTCCACTAATTTTTATGAGAAACCATTTCAACCAGACTTTGGTGCAGGTATTAGAGGACTATTATTTGAACCTGTTGATTCGGTTTTTGGTGCATCAATTGAAAGAAAATTAAGTGAAACAATAAAAAATTATGAACCTAGGGTGGCAATTGAATCTATTACTGCTATACCAGCACCCGATGAGAATGGATATAAAGTTAGAATGGTGTTTTTCATCATCAACTCTCCAAATCCAATAACGATTAACTTCTTTTTAGAGCGTATAAGATAAAATGACAGATCGTCTAAGAGTAACTGAACTTGATTTTGATACAATCAAGCAGAATTTAAAAACATTTTTACAAGCGCAATCTGAATTTACAGACTATGATTTTGAAGGCTCTGGTCTAAATGTGTTGCTAGATATTCTAGCCTATAATACTCATTACAATGCTTATTATTTGAATATGGTTGCAAACGAAGCATTTATGGATACTGCCTTATTAAGAGATTCAGTTATCTCTCACGCAAAAGTTTTAGGTTATGTACCTTATTCTCGCAAAGCCGCTTCTGCAACTTTAAATTTTACCGTTTCTACTAGTTCAAATACTTTATCAACTGTAACTATACCAAAAGGTTTCAGTTTTTTATCCAATGAGATTGATGGTGTCAGTTATAATTTCGTAACTCTTGAAGAAACGACAGTTACGAAATCCAATACAGATTTTACATTTTTGGAATTGCCAATATATGAAGGACAGTTGGTAACATATAATTACACATACGATCAGCAAACAAATCCAAAACAAATATTTTCAATACCCGATTCTGATGTAGATGTTTCTACTATTTCTTTAACTGTACAGGCATCATCAAGTAATACAACGATTGAAACATTTATAAAAGGCACAGATGCAAGTAATGTTTCAACGACTTCTCCAGTGTTCTATCTACAGGAAGATAGGGGAGAAAAATATAGCGTCTATTTTGGAAATAATATTATTGGTAAATCAATAACAAATGGTAATATTGTATCTTTAAGTTATTTAATTACCAATGGAGATGCAGCAAACAAAGCAAATAATTTTGTGGCAACGGGAACGTTATCAGATTCTTTGGGTAATTCTTTAACAGACTTTACTATTAACCCTATAAGTCAAGCTGCAGGCGGATCTGAACGTGAGTCTGTAGATGAAATTAAATCTGCTGCTCCTCTTCAGTTTACAACTCAAAATCGTTTGATTACATTCAATGATTATGCCTCATATATTAAAAAAAATTATCCTGCGGTAGAATCAGTTTCCGTTTGGGGTGGAGAAGATGAAACTCCTCCAGTTTTTGGTCGTGTTTTTGTTTCATTAAAACCTAAACAAAACTATTACCTTTCTGATATTGAGAAACAAAGAATTATTGATGAAATTATTACACCAAAAGCTGTTGTAGCGGTACAAACAATTATTCGTGATCCAGAATTCTTATACCTATTAATAAATTCTGAAGTTTCATATGATCCTAAAAAAACCATTTTAACTAAAGATCAATTAACTTCTGCCATTCGCAGTTCTATTTTAAATTACAAAACACAAAATTTAGATAGGTTTGATTCAAAATTTATTCTATCTAGATTACAGGATGCGATTGATAATACAGATACAAATGCAATCATTGGATCTCAAACCGTCATTAAATTGCAAAAAAGATTTAAACCAACTTTAAATGCAAGTAAATCTTATAATATTATTTTTGGTGTTCCTCTACATAGAGGTACAATTACAAATAAGATGACCTCTACTCAATTTAAGGTGTATGATTCTCAAGGTATTGAGAGAGAAGTTATTTTTGAAGAAACACCACAATCATATACTGGTGTTTCTTCTATTGCCGTTTTAAATGGTGGTGTTGGATACACTTCAAATCCCACTATTACTATTCTAGGTGATGGTTATGGTGCGGAAGCAATCGCAACAATTGTTAATGGTAAAATTAAAGAAATTATCATAACAAAACCAGGTATTGAATATACTAAAGCTACCGTACAAATTAGTGGTGGTGGTGGATATGGAGCTCAGGCTATTGCTTCGGTTGATGCAAGAATTGGTACAGTAAGAGTCGTATATTTTGATCAGAATGCGGAAAGACAGATCATAAATGATGCAGCTGGTACAATAGATTATGATGATGGTATAATTTATATTAAGAACATTTTAATCAATTCAGTAAGTTCAATTGATGGAGATATGAGATTGACCATTGAATCGGATAAAGGTATTATTGGAACTTATAAAAATGTTATCATTACATTAGACCAAGATGATGCAACTTCTATTAGTACGATCTTAGAAACTGTATAATGACAACAGATTTAAAAACATCACTACTTGTTAATCAGCAAGTTCCCGAATATGTTAGGGATGAACATCCTACATTTATAGCTTTTCTTGAGGCTTACTATGAATTTTTGGAAACTAAGCAGGGAACACAAAATAATGATTTAGTTACACAGGCTAAGAAACTAAAAAATATTTCTGATGTTGATGATTCAATTGAAGAGTTTGAACAAAGTTTTTACAACACATACGGTTCACTTATACCTTTAGATGTCCAATCAGATAAAGCTCTTCTTTTTAAACATTTGTTACCTCTTTATAGAATAAAAGGTAGTGAAAGTTCTTTTAAACTTCTTTTCCGTTTGTTATTTGGAGAAGATATTGATATTATTTTACCTCGTAATAATGTTCTAAAAGTATCCAACAGTAAATGGGTAGTTGACAATAAACTTCGTATTAATACGGATGTTTATACACAATATGTTGGCGATGGATCAACTAAAGAATTTATTTTAGCGCAGGTTGTATCAGCTAGTGAAATCGCAGTTTATATTAATGATGTTGAGCAATCAAATTCTTTCTTTTTAAAACGAGAATATCGTAAAATAATCTTTAACACTGCGCCCGCAAATGGTTCGGTTATCAGAGTTGTTTATGAGAACTTTAATGAAAAATTACTTCAAAATAGAAAAGTTACCGGTTTAACTTCGGGCGCCTCTGCAATTATTGAATTATCAAGTCGCCGAATTATTTCTGATGCTTTGAATCTTGGATTACCTATTGAGTTGTTAATCAATACAGGTTCATTAGAAGGTGATTTCTTAAACGGTGAATTTGTAACTATTCCTATTATTGATGCTGATGGTATTTTATTGGATGTTCGTGCATCAACATTTTCTATAGTTAAACAAGTTAATATTATTAATCCTGGATTCAACTATAAAGTAGGCGATCCAGTTTCTATTAATGGTGGTAACGCAACATCAAATGCTGTTGCTACTGTTGAAAGTGTATTTTCTGGTGCAATTAATCGTGTTTTAGTTTTTCATGGTGGCGCCACATTTACAAATGCTTCAAGTATTTTAGTTTCAGGAAACGGTAATTCAGTTTTTACTTTTGTCGTTGATGGTATTGACCAGACTGGAGTTAATGCTGCCAACACATTTATAGTTTCAACAGACACGATTGCATCATTCAATGGAAGTATACATGCTGCAAACACACGAATTAATGCTGCGGATTATGGTTTCCCAAATGCAAATATTCCTACAGGTGAAAACGTAACTACACGAATTATTGATTCACTTTCATTTGATGTATTACAAGTTGGACCTATCACGAATGTTAAGGTGTTGTATGCTGATACATCAGAATCGACACCCATTTTGGATGCATTTGGTGCATCATATGGTAATCCTAGTGCGGTTAGAACAGTAAAAAGTTTAGGTACGATTGCTCGTTTTAAAATTAATGATGGTGGATTGGGGTATGAAGTTGGTGATGAGATTGTTTTTGGTGCAAATCCACCAATGACATTTGGGCAATCTGCAGCTGCCGTTGTAACTAGAGTTGCAGCTAATGGATATATTCAAAAAATTGAAGTTGCAAATACACGTGTTTCTGGTACAGCAACAATATCCACAAGTGGTGTTGTTGTATCGGGAACTGACACAAAATTTACTACAGAATTAAAAGTTGGTGACACAATTGATATTAATAACCAGTCTAGAGTAATTGCTACAATTACTGATCCAATAACAATGTCTGTAACACAGCCTTGGACTTATTCATCAACAAATAAAAAAATTGGTGTATTTAATTATTATCCAAAAGGTGGTTTTGGATATGTACAGAATAATTTTCCAAGAATAACAGTATCATCTGCTGGTGGTTCTAATGCAGATATACAAATTGATTCTATTGCGTCCGATAACGAACAGCTACAAGGTTCTGCTACATTTGTTCCCGGTGCGATTCTTAAAATTAAAGTTCTGGTACCTGGAAGTGGGTATCAATTTATTCCTATTGCAACTGCAATTAGTGCTACAGGTAGTGGTGCAATTCTTGCTCCTCAGATTGAACAATCTTATCTTTCTTCTGATGGTCGCTGGACAACTTCTGATTCTTTATTGTCAACACCAGAACGAAAAATTGCTGGTCGTGAATATTATGTTGATTACTCATATGTAATTTCGTCTAAAATTGAATTTTACAAGTATAAAAAAATACTTAAAGACTTACTACATCCGGTAGGATTTGTTAATTATGCGGAATATCAGAAATCAAATTCTTTCAGTTCCACTATTGATGTACAACCTTCAAAAGAAGTTACACTTTCAGGTAGAGTTAATGTTTCAAACGGAAGTGTAGTTGTTACAGGATTTTCCACTAAATTTAATATTGCAAATCAAAAAAATATTCTAACCCGAGGATCAAGAATCGCAGTTAATGGTGAACTCAGAGTAGTTAATACTATCGTTTCAAATACGGTACTTATAACTTCAGCAAACTTATCTGATATTTGGATTGCAAATTCAGGTTCAGGATATTCAAATGGTTATCTGAATATTTCTAATGGTGGTGGTACAATTACAAGTTTAACTATTGGTTATGAAGGTATTGGTTATTCTAATGGTATCTTATTGTTTACTGATGCGGATCAATCCATATCTGCTATAGCAAATTGTGAAGTTTTTCCTTCAAATGGTGCATTAAGAAAAGTTACATTAACAAAAGGTGGATTGTTTTCAAATAGACCTATTGCTTCACCTGATAGTTATCCGGCTAATGTAATCTATGCTAATACAATTACAATTACTAATCCTGGTGCAGGATATTCCAATGGTTTCTTAAATTTCTCGGATGGTGATCCACTTCGTATACCAAGAGTCAATATAGAAGTTTATCCTTCAAATGGTGGAATTAGAACAATTCTTACTACTGGAATTGATCCTGGTTTGTATAGAGGTCCTGGTTTTCCAACAGTTACACCAAATACAAGTCCAAATGTTGTTGTGTCTAATGTTATCACCACTAGTAATGGACTTGGACATTCAAATGGTGTATTGACATTTACTGGTGGAGGTACCTCAAATAGGGCAGCGCAAGTTGCAGTTGAAGTTAATGCTAATGGTAGTATTGTTAGTACCACTATTTTAGACTCTGGACTTTATACTTCAGCAGTTAATGTTGCAAGTATTACCGCTAATACTGGCGCAACAGGTGTAAACAGTTTTGTTATATTTACTGGTGGTGGAACAGGTAATACTGCGGCTAATGCCAGAATTTTTGTAAATACTGCTGGTTATATCGTTAATGTTGTTGTTGATGCTAATGGTACATACACCAGCTTACCAACTGCAACCGTAAATACTGGTAATGGAATTCTTACTATAACTGGAAATCCTACGATATATGCTACTGTAAATAATACTCCAAAACATCTATTATCAATTGCATCAAATACCGTAACACTCTTTAATGTTACGAACGTTTCAGCAAATGCTGCCGCAGTTGGTGCGAATGGTTATGTTACATTTACTGGTGGTGGAATATCTAATGTTGCTGCTAATGCACAAATTTATGTAAATACTGCTGGTTATATCCTTAATGTTGTTATTACTTCTAACGGTTCGTATACTAGCACTCCAACTGCAATTATACCAACATCATTTAATGTGACTAATATTACTGCTAATACTGGTGCAACGGGTAAAAACAGTTTTGTTGTATTTACTGAAGGAGGATCCTATATTACTCCTGCTAATGCAAGAATTTTTGTGAATACGGCTGGTTACATTATTAATGTTGTTATTACTTCTAATGGTTCATACACTAGCGCACCAATTGCAACACCAAATACCGGTAATGGAGTTCTCACTGTAACTACAAATACGGTTTTTACTAATGCATCACTTACTGTAACTACAAATACTAGGTTTTCTAATACTCCTGGTCGTGCAATTGCTAATGGATATCTTGTATTTACTGGAGGTAGTCCGGTAATTAATGCTAACGTGTCTTATGAAGTGTTTCCAAATACTGGTGCGATAAGATCATTTACCATTAATCAAGTTGGATTATATCGCACAACGCCTAATGTTGCTCCTAATTCGGTGCCTTATTCTATAACTGAGGTTTATCCAACTGATGGTGGTAGTGGTTATGCCAACGGTTATATTATTCTTCAAGGTGGTGAACCGATGATGAATGGTAATACTTCAATTAATGATTTTACATTAAACGTGGTAAGTATTATTGCAAATTCTGGTGCTGTAGGTGTAAACAGTTTTGTTATATTTTCTGGTGGTGGAGAAAGTAACACTCCTGCTAATGCAAGAATTTTTGTAAATACCCAAAATTATATCGTCAATGTTGTTGTTAATGCTAATGGTACATATAGCGGTCCACCAACTGCAACAGTGAATACCGGTAATGGTGTTCTTACTATATCCAGTAATATTTCTAGTAATGCTAACACTGGCTATGCAACAACAAATGCTAATGTGCAGATTATTGTTAATAGTACGGGTGCTATTATTAGAACTATTATTACAAACGTTGGTTTATATGCAAACGTTTTTAATGTTAATTTGAATGGTGCGGTTGAAAGTATTGTTGCTAATTCGGGTGCAAGAACTGTCAACAGTTGGATTACATTGTCTAATCCACGAACATATGGTAACACAAGACTTAATTCAAATGTAGCAAATGCCAGAATTTTTGTAAATACTGCCGGATATGTTGTTAATGTGGCTGTTTTTGCTAATGGCATTTACTATGGTACACCAATAGTTACCAATTTAAGGTATTATGAAAATACCGTATCAGTTCCATCAGGTTCAGGAGGCTTAAATGGACAGACATCAAATGCTGCCTTTACAATCACTATGGGACCAAGTACGATTTATGCTGCTAATGGTGTAAGTCAGAACGGTTCGGGTGCTCGTTTTAGAATTTCTTATAATGCCAATACGTTAAACGTTGCAAATATTGCGGCAACATTGATATCAAATACATTGTATACTGCTACGTTTGCTTTGACTGCAAATAGTAACTCTACGACAAATGCAGCATTTACAGTTTATCCAGTGTCTAATGTTCAAACAGTAGCTAATATTACAGTAGGGTTTACTGGACAGAATACGCCAGCAAACGTATCTGTTCAAGTTGATGCTAATGGATCAATTCAAAAACTAACCATTAATACACAAGGTAATTACTATTATCCGCCAGATATAACGCCAAATAGTGCAGGATTTATTACAAGTGTTACTGCAAACTCTGGCGCTGTGGGTGTAAACAGTTTTGTTATCTTTACTGGCGGTGGGACATCTAATGTTGCCGCTAATGCTAGAATTTTTGTAAACACAGAGGGATATATCGTTAATGTTGTTATTACATCTAACGGTACATATACTAGCACTCCAACTGCAACACCAAATACGGGTAATGGAGTTCTTACTGTAATTCGGAGTGGTGTTGATGCGGATTTGAGAATAAATAACAAAGGCATATTTACACAAACAGCCAATAATCAACCGTTGGTCGTCTTTAAAAAAGATCCTGTAGTATTTACAACAGAAGATTCAAATTATATGATCGCAACGGAAAAAGGTGCTATAATTATACTGGAATCTTAATTAGGAAAAAAAATGGCAGAGACAATAAAAATATCCGATCTACCCGAACTTACAACACCAACATCTAGTTTAACTGATAAGTATTTGCTTGTCACGGATGCTAGTGTAGCTACACCCGTATCCAAGAAAATATCTCTTAACACACTCGATACGTTGCTTGATATTTCACAAAACAAAGCAAATTTGGCGTTTAATCGTGCCAATAATTCTATCGATGCAAATAATGGAGGCACAATTACTGGCGATTTAAGGGTTACTAATAATCTTTTTGTCGGTAATGTATTCGTTACTGGTCAAACATTCAGTGTTAATGCTAGTACACTTGTTTCAAATGACACCGTTATTATTTTAGGTGAAGGTAATTATTTTCTTGATAGTCGGGACTTGGGATTTGCTGCACACTATAATAACGGAATAAATGCACATTCTGGTTTGATTCGAGATTCCGATTCTAAAGAATGGTATCTGTTTAAAGAATACACTCCCGAAGTCGGCACAAACAACAATATTAATATTAATGATGCTTCATTTATTGTTGACACATTAAATGCTAATGTAAAATCTACCGTTGTTCTGAGCAAAGGAATTGATCTTTTAATAAGAACAAATACAATATTTGATTTAGCAAATGGAACAGCAATTGCAGCAAATACACCATCTGATGTTGCCAACTCGGCAGCAATTTATGCCAATGGTGCTTTTGCTGCCGCTAATGCTGCTACTGCTACTGATCTAACACAAAATAATTCCATTACTGCTGCATTTAATCATGCCAATGCCTCATTTGCCAATTCTAATACCTATATCACATATAATGAAGCAGTTAATCTAACACAAAATAATTCCATTACTGCTGCATTTAATCATGCGAATGCTTCTTTTGCAAACTCCAACTCTTATATTACAAATGCAGAAGCCACTAATGTAACTCAAAATAATAGTATTGCGGCCGCATTTAATCATGCGAATGCTTCTTTTGCAAATTCTAACACATATATTACCAGTGCTGAAGCAGTCAATATAACACAGAATAATTCTATTATCGCATCTTTTAATCACGCTAATTCTAGTTTTAATTATTCCAACGCCGTATCAAATCTTGCGTTATCATTTAGTGCAACAACAATTTTAGAAGTATTAAATAGTGGCGCATCAGCATATAGATTCACTCAATATGGTGCTTTAGATAATCCAAATGTAACGACATTAAGCGCAACAACATTAGGATTTAAATTGAATGTTTCGGGACATCCATTTCATATACGAACAGGTGATAACACCGCAGATTATAATACAGGATTAGTTCATGTTTCAACAACTGGGGTTCTTTCTTATGATTCTGCCGCACAAGGTAAAGAAAGTGGAACATTGTTTTGGAGAATTCCACATACTTCTGTAGGTAACTACAAATATCGATGTGTGAATCATCCTGGAGCGATGCTTGGTGACATTAACATTGCAAATACAGCAGCAATTTATTTTGCCTATAATACATAATAAATAAACACTATGACATCAGTAATTTCTAAAAAATTAGGTTATTCCGTTGCTCAACAGTTTAAAGAAGGTTTCTATGAATCTTCTCCAACTGTTGGGTATGTTTATATTGGTAATCACTTAGTTTATCCAGATGAAAACAATCCAACATCCACCTCAGACAGCATTAAAGATGAAAAAACTGTCTGGGATAATATGATTGCTGCTAAAGAAATAACGTCCACGGATGTAGAACTTGTTGTTCCTAGAATTGATTGGACTGCAAATACCAAATATAAACAATATGATGATACAATTTCGGTATCAGAGTTGATTACTGCTTGCGCTGCAATATACAATGTGGCAAGTATTACAGCTAATGCTGGTGCTGTAGGAGTAAATAGTTATGTTACATTTAGTGATGGAGGAACAAGTAATACTTCTGCCAATGCAAGAATATATGTAAACACGGCTGGTTATATTGTGAATGTTGTTGTCATTGCTAATGGTGCATATGGATATGCATATGCCAGCGCACCAGTTGCAACAGCTAATACTGGTAATGCTGCACTTACTATAGTCACAAATACTGTATCTTCTTTTGTTCAACCGATGTACATTGTTACATCGTCACGGAATGTTTATAAATGTTTATCTAATAATGCCTCAGCAGATTCAACTGTAGAACCTGTTGGTGATTATACAACTTCAAATGGTAACATTTCTACTTCCGATGGTTATATTTGGAAGTATATGTATAATGTTAAACCATCAAACAAGTTTTTAACCGACACTTTTATTCCAGTACCTTCATCAGTAAAACAAATAGATTATTCAAGTAGTATATTGAACGTTATTGATGGTGAAGTTGCAACAATTGTAGTTGCGAATTCTGGTTCTGGGTATTATGAAAGTAATATTTCTATTCCTTTCACGTTTCAAACAGGTTGCACAGTTCTTACACTTTTAGGTACAGACATTATAAGTGGAAACATTTCTGTACAGTCCGCTAATATGTCAGTATCGGGAGTAGGAATTACTCCAGGTTCTCATATTTCAGCTATTGATATTCCAAATGCAAAACTGACATTATCAATACCTACTGTAGGTTCGGGTGGTGGTGGGACGGCTGCAAATACATTGTCTTTAACCACTAGAGTTTATGTGGATGGAGACGGTACAACTTTAGAAGGATATGCAACTCTTGGTGCCAGTGGATCAATAAGTAAAGTTACAGTTACGACTATTGGACTTGGTTATTCCAGAGCAAATGCTTACATATATGGAACAGGAAGTGGAGCTTCAGTTAGACCAATACTAGATCCAAAATATGGGCATGGTCATAATCCTGCTAAAGAATTAGGTTGTTCTAATGTAATGGTTGCGGTAAAAATTGGCGAAATTGACTCCACAGAAAATGGAATAATTTCAGCAAATACTACATTTAGGCAGTATGGTATTTTTGTGGATCCTCATAAATACGGTAGTTCTAATGTAGTTACACCCACAAATGCAAATTCGGTAATATCACAAACCACTGATGTTCAACTTCAGGGAGGTTTTACTTACGAATTAGATGAGTTTGTTTATCAGGGTACATCAGCAAATTCTGCGTATGCCTATGGATTTGTTTTAGACCAAACGTCAAATATAGTCAGACTAACTAATGTTCAAGGTGAATTTGTTATAGGTTCTCCTCTTGTTGGAGCAAACACAGGTACAAGTCGTCTTGTCGTTAGTTCTGCAAATCCTGAATATCAACCTTATAGTGGTGATATTTTATATACTGAAAATGCAGTTAAAACGACCAGAGCGGATGGTCAAGCTGAAAGTATTAAACTTGTTGTTAAATTTTAAAGGTTAAGAAATGCCACTTACTACGAATTTTAATGTTGATCCTTATTACGATGATTTTGATGATAATAAAGACTATCATCGCATATTGTATAAACCAGGTAATGCAGTTCAAGCTCGTGAATTAACTCAATCACAAACAATTCTTCAAGATCAAATTAAAAAATTTGGTGACCATATTTTTCAAAATGGTTCGGTTGTAACTGGTGGTCAAGTCACAATTCAAAATACGGCATATATTAATCTTGCATCAACATACGCAAATAACGATATTTCATATATTGGATTTGATAAAGTTAATATTTACAACTCCGCTAATACCAAACGTGCATATGTTTTAGCTGCGGAAGATGCAGATGCACTTGCCGATCAGCCAGTAACATTAGTGATTAATCAATTGTTTGGTGAACCATTTGTTGCTGGTGAAACAATTTACACATCAAACAACGATACAAATGCTGTTACTTATTATGCAAATGTGGCAACAACAAATCCAATAGGTAATAATCAAACATTCTCAATTAATGAGGGTGTGTTTTATTATGAAGGTTACTTTATAAAGAGTCAACCTCAATCAGTTGCGATAGACAAATATAGTCGTAATGGTAATGCAATTATTGGTTTTGAGGTTACTGAAGGTATTGTTGATTACACTCAAGACACTTCTCTTCTTGATCCAGCGCAAAGTTCATCCAACTTCCAAGCACCAGGTGCTGACCGATATAAAATTAGTTTAAATCTTTCAAAACGTAGTTTAACCAGCACAGACTTAACTCAGTTTATTGAGTTGGGCACCATAAAAAGTGGTTTGCCACAAAAAGTTGTTCAAACTCCAATTTATGGTCCGCTTGGTGATGAACTGGCTCGCCGAACGTTTGACGAATCTGGTGATTATGTAATTAAGAATTTTGAGATTGCTGTTACAGACAGTGAAGCAAATTCGGCGTTTGCAAACGTTACATTGAGTTCAGGTAAGGCTTATATTAAAGGTTATGAGTTTCAAACAATATCTCCTACAACGATTACTGTACCTAAACCTAGAACTGTAGAACCTCTTGTTAACCAACCTGTTACTGTTAATTATGGTTATTATATTTACGCTAATAGTTTATATGGTAATTTTGGAACTAATCAATTTAATAACGTAGAATTTTCCCTTTTAAATACGACACAAGCGACTAATTATTTAACTAGTGCCGCAACAGCAAATACCTCAGTTTATGCCAACACAATTATAGGTACTGGTAAAGTTAAAGGAACAACTTTTTATAGTTTTGGAGCTAACACTTTTGACAGTGGTGCATATACATACAAAGTTTTTTTAACTGATATTAATTCAACACAATGTGGTCACGCTAATGGTGCTGGCGTTCTTGCATTAGGAGGCGGTACAAGTACAGTTTTATTGCCTACAGGTTTTGCTGCAAACAATGATGTTTATAAAGGTCTGTTGCTAAAATTTACTGCTGGTACAACAGCTGATAATCCTTCTGATAATTCTGAAAGAACCATTACTGATTATACGTATAGTCCTGGTGGTTCACCTACAGGTGTTTCAATAACTAGCACAACAGGTGATTTTAGCTGTTCTCCAACATCTTTTGTTATGACACCCGGACAGCAAATTTCTGTTAGTGGTGCTTCTGCACTAGTCGTATTAGGAAATTTAACATCTAATGTAACGTCAATCACTGCTAATGGTAGAGCGGTTAATAGTTGGATTACATTTTCAACTTATGGTCTTAATCCCGGATCAAGTCCTGCCAACGCAAGGATATTTGTTTACGGTACTGGTTCTAGTGCTGGTTACGTTCAGAACGTTACTATTTTTGCTAACGGATCTTATAGTAATACACCAAACATAACTGGTTTGACATTTTATGAAAATACAATACCCGTTCCAGCAGGTACATCAAATGCCACATTTATTATACAAGGTTCAAGTAATGTTAGAGTAACTAGTGCCACCGGTGATTTTGTTTACCCAGCAGGATTTTCAGGATTAAGAGTTGGACAATCTATTACGCTTGCTAATACTCCCAACTCACAAGTAGGAATATTATCTACTCTTGTGGGAGGTGTATATTACACACCAGGTTTTGCTCCCGTAGGTACCTTTACTGGTAATGTTACTAATGGTTATGCAAATACATCACAAACCTATTTTATCATTGCTACTAATGGTTCAACAACATTTAGATTATCAGCAACTCCTGGCGGCTCTGCTATTACGACTTCAATCGGTTCGCTTTATGGTATGTCGTTTATTGTTTCTGGTCCTCCAATTACAAATTATGCGAATACATCAACATCAGCACAAACTTATTTTATTATTGCCACTAATGGTTCAACAACATTTCAGTTGGCAGCAAATATTGGCGATAGTACCAGTGTTCTTTCAACAACACCAAGCACACCTATTGGATTAACTTATACTGTCGGTGATGCTAGAATTGCGACTTTAAGTGATGCACTTTTAGGACCACCAGTTAGTAATAATCATCGTTTTGTGATGAACACTACTTTTGGTAGTGCAGAATCTTTATTTGTTAGAAATACTTTAGGTCAAGCTATTGCATATGCTAATGTATCTCCAGCATCAAAACTTATGACTTTGAATCCTCAGTTACTTGCAAGATACGGTCGTTTTCAACCAGTTATTATTCAAGAAGTGTCAAGTGAACCTTTGTTATTGCGTATTGGTAAAACTAATGTTGCTGATAACACAATATCAAATTTTGTTTATACTTATCAGAGACTATATCAAAGCATTCCGTTTACTGGTGGTGTTTCTTCAGCATTATCAATAGGTACTGGTGAAACTTTACTTGATCCTGGTAGTGCTTCTGCATCATCAACAGAATTACAATATTATGATATTATTGTGACTAACCCTGGTAGTAGTACAACAATGGTAAGAGGCCAACATGTACCAGCACAACAATTTAGTGTTGATACTGCATCACGTACTATTTCAGTGGATGGTGGTGCTGATATGACGGCAAACATTTATGCTACAATTAGTGCATCCAATCCTACATCAAAAACTAAAATATTTACTAAAGCAAACACTCGTTTAGTTGATGCTGTTGGTAGTGCAACTAAAGATATTTTTGGTAATGCTGCTGTTTATGTAGCTGTAGCAGATGGTCAAACACAAATTGCAGAAAATTTTGTTGTTAAGAGACCAAATTCTCCACAATACTTGTTTGTTTCAGATGTATATTCAATCAATGCAGTTTTTGATTTTAATGGTACATCTATTACTACAGCAAATTATAATGCATTAACTTCATCTGCTAATGTAACTGATCGTTATACTGTAAGTACAGGACAAAGAGACTCTTATTATGATTGGAGTGCAATTGTTTTGAAACCAGGAGTAACTGCTCCACGTGGACCTCTTCTTGTTCGGTATGATAGATTTAGATCAACAGGATCAGGGTTCTTTAATGTTGATTCGTATACACGGTTAGGTTCACAAGAAAATGGTGGAAATGGTATTGATTACGGTCAGATTCCAAATTACATTACACAAACAGGTGCAATATTAAAACTTAGTGACTATTTGGATTTTCGTCCTGTTCGCAAGGATGGAGTTGATTCGGCTACTGCAAATAATTTTGTTTTAGATATAGAAGAATCCGGAGTTGGTACAAAAATTCCTTTACCCGGTACGTCTATTATTATTAATTATTCTTACTATTTACCACGTATTGATAGAATCGTTTTAAACAAAAACCGACAGTTTAATGTTCTACAAGGCATTCCGGCAATTAATCCAGTGGTTCTTCCAGAACCATCGGATGCAATGACTCTTTATATTTTGAGTTACCCTCCTTATTTGACATTTCCCTCATCAACGCAAATTCAATCATTTAATAATCGTCGTTACACAATGAAGGATATTGGACTTCTGGAAAGAAGAATTCAAAATCTGGAATTATATACATCATTATCAATTGCCGAACTTACAGCAATACAGAAAAATGATAAAACGGTTCGTGATTCGGTTGGATTGTCTAGACCTAAAAATGGTATTTTTGTAGACTCGTTTGTTGATAAAGGTTCTGCTGCAATTACGGCTCCAGATTTTAGTGCAGCAATTGATATTGTGCGTAGAGAACTTCGTGGTTCTTATAATATTGCTTCAACATATTTTTATGCAGATACCAGATTAAATTATAATACTGATCTTGATGGCCCATTACTGATGATGGCATCAAGCAATACAACATTTGTTATGCAAAATAGAGCGTCAAAAACTCTTAATATTAATCCGTTTAATGTAGTTAATTTTCTTGGTTCAATTAGACTTGATCCTTCTTCAGATGTTTGGAAATCGGATGTTCGTTTAGAGTCGCAGAATATTGACCTATCTGGTGGTGATGCTGCAAGAGATGCGTGGTCCTCAATTCAAAGTACCTCATGGGGTGCATGGAATACTCAGTGGACTACCACAAGTGAAGATTTAGGTAGTTCTAGTTCACAGTCCGTCAGTAACCAAAGAAATACTAATGAAAGGTCTGGCCAAGGTAGAGGTCAAGCATTAGTTCAACGTGGTGATGTTACAACTACAACCACCACAACAACAAAAGAAACACAAACATTGAATGCTAGCCGTACAGGTATTCTTTCTCAAATTGTTCCTCAACAATTAACCAAATCAATGGGTGATCGTTTAGTTGACATAAGTGTAGTAAATTATATGAGAGAGAAAAATGTTTTAGTAGTTGCGGAAAAGTTTAAGCCATTTACAACTTTATATCCATTCTTTGATAATACAAGAGTATCAAAATATGTTGCAAAAGTTAATCGTTTTCAAATGACAACGAATAATTTGCAGTATAAAACTACAATTGGAAATTCTGAGACTGTAAAAATTTATGCAACTGCAGCTGATGGAACTTATAAAACAACTGATATTATAGGAACAGCCGGTGTTATTTTAACATCAAATGATAATGCATTCCTTGTTAATATAGTTCCAGAAGCAGGTTCAAATTGGTCAACAGCAGCAACAAATGGTATTACCATTGTAGGTAATGTTACAAACAAATCTTATATCTCTAAAAAATGGTATCATACAACAGGACGTGCAACTGGTGGTTCAGCTTCTTCAATTACTCTTGCACTACACGCAGGTGGAGCACAAAATGCGACCGCAGCCAACTTTATTGGTCAAACCATTTATATCGTTTATGGAACTGGTGCGGGTCAATCTGCCATTATTTCTGGGTATGATCCAGCAACCCGTGTTGTAACAATTACTGGAACTTGGTCAACACCAGCAGATTCAAATTCGGTTTATTCAATAGGCAATTTAGAAACAACCGCAGAAGGTGCTTGTGCTGGAGTATTCATTATTCCGGGAGATGTATTCCGAACTGGTGAAAAATTATTCCGTCTGATTGATGATCAAAATGGAAATATTGAAAATTCACGCACGAATGGTGATGCAAGTTTCTATGCTCAAGGTATGGTGCAAACTAAACAAGAGACCTCAATTACAGTATTCGTTCCAAATGTAGTAAGAAGTACAGTAACAGAATCGTTTACAGCATCAACATCATCTGTTAAATCTATAACTTCTGTTGATACTCAACAGAATGTTGTTGTTGGTTATTACGATCCTCTTGCACAAACATTCTTGATTAATCCAAAACAATATCCGCAAGGAACTGTTATTGATTCAGTTCGGGTATGTTTTAAAACTAAAGATGCTTCAGTTCCAGTTTCTTTACAACTTCGTCCAGTGGTTAATGGATATCCGTCATCATCAACAATATATCCGTATGCAGAAAAAATATTAACTCCAGATCAGGTTAATATTTGTGAAATTCCTGATATGAATGATTCAACCAAATACACGGAATTTAAATTTGATGTTCCTGTTTTATTATTACCTGGTGAACATTCGTTTGTTCTTGTATCCAATAGTAATGGATACGAAGCATTTGTTGCTGAAATTGGCGCAACAGATTTAAGAACTAGCGCTCAGATTTCTGAACAGCCGTATACTGGTTCATTATTCTTGTCACAAAATGGTTCTACTTGGTCAGCAGATCAACTGAATGATTTGATGTTCTCTATTCAAAAACGAGTATTTTCTACCGGTATTGGATATGCTTACTTTAATGCAGACGTATCGCAATACCCTGCAAATGTGCCATATGATGTATTACAATTAATGACAACTGATGCTGTTGTTGCTAACACTTCTCTTCAATATGATTTCTCGGCTGAGATGGATGTGGGTGGACAACACGATCTAATACCTATTTACCCAAATGATGATTATACTTGCAATGATGGATATGGTCGTAGAATTTTAAATCCAACAACAGGTAATACATCATTTATATTACGTGCGACATTAAATACAACTAACCCTGATATATCACCTATGGTTGATGTTAGTCGTTTGAATTTATTGACAATTGAAAATAAAATTAACAACATGCCATTACAAAATAATGGATTTGTTATTGTAAATGGTGGATCTGGATATACAGGAAATGCTGCTATCACTATCACACCAGGTGTTGGAGGTGGTTCGGGTGCCGCAGCAATGGGATATGTTGTGGGTGGTGTTGTCACACGTATTGATTTGACGACCAATGGAGGACTAGGTTATGTTACTTCACCAACAATTGCGGCAAATGCTCCAACTAGTGGTACAACTGCAATAATTACCTATAATGGTGAAGATAAAGCAGTTGGTGGTAATGGTAACATACGTTATCTTACTAAGAAAGTTCAACTTGCTTCCGGATTTGAATGTGGTGATTTACGTGTTTACATGGACGCATACCGACCAGCAAGTGCTGGAATTTTGGTGTACAATAAAGTCTTATCTCCATCCGATTCAAGTGCTTTTGAAACTAATAACTGGCAGTTGATGACAGAAATGGCAGATACTTTGAATTTTGCTTCAGCAAATGAAGATGATTATTCTGAATTAACCTTTGCACCCGGAGCATTTAGAACAGGCATTCCTGATAATAAGATTTCATATCTTGGATCAAATGGTGAAGGACCATATAATGTCTTTAACTTGTTTGCAGTTAAGATAGTTTTGTTTGGTTCAAATACATATGACGTTCCAAAGATATCAAATTTGCGTATTATTGCATTACCTGCTTCATCAGCGACACCAATAACTTCTCTTACTGTATAATAAAATAAGGTAAATTATGTACGTACAGATAGAATCTAATCCTAATTTAGTTAGAGATATTGATAATAGAGCACTGTTAAATACTAACCGTGAAGAGTTAATTGCTTATTATACTGAAAGAGATTTGAAACTTAAAGAACTTCAAGAAAAGCAAACCATGCAAGAAAAAGTAGTCAATCTAGAAAAAGATATAACAGAAATAAAAGATTTGTTAAAACAAATCGTACAAATGAGAACCCAAGATGGCAATTAATAACTTATCTACTGCTAATACGTTTCAAGAATGGTTAACAACAACATCAACGTTAGTTAATCTTTCTAATTTACTTACCGATAATATAGGCGGCGGTGGTGCTGGATTTATTGCTAATACATCTTTGTTTATTGAAGGTGGTGATGCATCTTTAAATGTACGAACTCGGGCAAATATTAATACGCTGCGAGCTAACACTGCTAACCTTGCTAACATTTCTTTAATTTCGGGTAGTGTTGTAGGTAACGGTAATTTAACATTTAGTGGTGCTACAATCAGTAATTTGACATTTGGTAATGTTGTAGTTACTGGAAATGTCAATACGTTAAATGTGACAAATACATTAGCCGTTGGTGGTGATACATTTATTTCAGGTAATCTAATTGTATCTGGGAACGTAACATTAGACACGTTTGGTTTTGATGATGTGAATGTTGCTGGTAGTGTACTTATTGCTAACACCCTAAATGTTACTCAAGGTACAACACTTACTGGCAATCTTATTGTTGTATCCAATGTTTCAATTAGTAATAACCTTATCGTTACTCGAAACACTTCAATTAGTGGTAATCTTGCTGTTACTCAAAATACCACTCTTGCTAATGTAACTGTAACCGCTAACATTTTAACTGTTAACGTTACTAATACTCTGAATGTCGGTAGTAGTATTGTAGCACCATTAGCCAATATTGCTAACATTGGATTACTCAACAGTAATCTTTCTGTGCCTAGTACCATAACAACTAACAATTTAATTATACTTAGCAATATTCTTCGTGCTAATATCTCCACAACACTAAACGTTGCTAATAGTATTGTAGCTCAGTCAGCTAACATCGCAAATGTTGCTATAATTAATAGTGATATTTTTGTACCTGATCTTATAACAACTAATAATATAACTGTAAACAGTAACATTACAACTGTCAACGTTACTAATACACTAAACGTTGGTAGTAGTATTGTAGCACCATTAGCTAATATTGCTAACATTGGATTACTCAACAGTAATCTTTCTGTACCTGGTATTTTAACCACTAATAATTTAACTATACTTAGTAATATTGTTCGTGCTAATATCTCCACAACACTAAATGTGGCTAACAGCATCGTAGCACAATCAGCTAACATTGCAAACATTGGACTCCTTAATAATAACCTTACGGTACCTGGTAATGTAACTGTAAGTGGTAATGTAACTGTAAGTGGTAATGTAACTATAAGTGGTAACATTCTTCGTGCTAATATTTCCACCACATTAAATGTGGCTAACAGTATTGTAGCTCAGTCTGCCAATATTGCTAACGTTGCTATAATTAATAGTGATATTTTTGTACCTGATCTCATAACAACCAATAATATAACTGTAACTAGTAACATTCTTCGTGCTAATATTTCCACCACATTAAATGTGGCTAACAGCATCGTAGCACAATCAGCTAACATTGCTAACGTTGCTATAATTAATAATGATATTTTTGTACCTGATCTCATAACAACCAATAATATAACTGTAACTAGTAACATTCTTCGTGCTAATATTTCTACTACACTGAATGTTGCTAATAGCATTGTAGCTCAGTCTGCCAATATTGCTAACGTTGCATTTCTTAATAGTAATGTGATAGTTCCAGGAACCGTAAATACTAGTAGTGTAAATACTAGTAGTTTGGTTGTAAGAGGCAATATTGCCGTAGTGAATGTCACAAGTAATGCATTCATTGGTGGTGATACATTCATCTACGGTAACCTGACGATTGCAGGCAATACTACGTTATCTGTCGGTGGGTTTGAGGACTTGAATGTTGGAGGCAGAATCAACGTTGGCACCAATTTAGATGTTTCTGGAAATGCTAATGTTGTAAGTAATATTTCTGCTGGTAACGTTAATGTAACAGGAAAAATTACTGGTGTGACACAGATTACGGGTGCAGCAAATAATGCAATTTATACCACAATTTCGGCGGCTATTGACTCCTCAATTGCCTTTGCGATTGCACTTGGTTGATATAAATAGATAAATAAAGAAAAACAGAGGATTCAATGGCTAATACTTTTAAGAATTTCACTTTAAAGTCAGTAGGAACTACATCAACAAATGTCTATGCTGCTGCAGCGGGTGTTCAAGCTACCGTTATTGGTATGTCAATAGCGAACATGATTACTACTCCTATTACCGCTAGTGTTATTTTGAGTGGTGGATCAATTACGAGTAACGTATTCATGATTAAAGATGCGACAATCGCACCCGGTGGTGCATTGGTGCCTATTGGTGGTGATCAGAAATTTGTTTTGGAAGCAGGAGATTACTTACAGGTAAATACTTCAGTTGCTTCCTCAGGTGATGTCATTTTATCGGTTCTGGAGATAAGTTAATGGCCTACCTAGGTAATCCACCAGAGATTAATAACTATACACTGTTGGCTCAAAAGTTTAGTGGTACAGGTGCCTGCACTCAATTTACCTTGAGTAGAAATATTAGTGATGCTAATACTCTGGCTGTTGTAGTTAATGGTGTCTTGCAAACTCCAGGCGATTCTTATTCGGCCACAAATGGCATTCTAACTTTTACTGAACCACCTAGTCTAAGTGAAAATAATATTACAATTACTTATTTGGCAACAAGTGTTATAACATATAGTCTAGTATCTGCAAGTCAATTGTTGGCCGGTTCTGTAACTACTACTGCACTTGCTGCTGGTTCAGTGACAGATGATAAATTAGCCAGTACAGCAACTTTTGATGATGTATTTCTATTCGGTGGAATGTAAACAAAGGAAAATAAAAAAATGGCAAGAACATATAGAATACTTGGGCAATCTAATCCAAATGCAAATGTACTGACAACGTTATACACCGTTCCAGCAAGTAACTCTGCAATCATATCTTCATTGGTAATTGCAAATTTAAATGAAACAGATGGCACAGGAAATTCATTTACTTTATCCGTTAATACTGCTGGTGTTGGAGTTTCTAACTCAAGTTACATTGCTTATCGTGTTAATTGTCCAGTTAAAGATACTGTTAAATTGACTTTAGGTATAACTCTAAACGCTGGATCAGTTCTTTCAGCAAACGCTAATTCCGGTAATTTTGCATTTACTGCTTTTGGTACTGAAATTTATTAATATTTTTATTTTAAAGGTGATTGAATGAATAACAAAGAAATTGAATATGCACATTTTCTAATTGGCAACAACAACAAATTAGTTTGTGGTATTGACACAGCAATTAAAGCATTACGCCCAACAGCACGTTACGATATGTCAGCATCAGGTGGACATTTTGAGTTCACACGTTGGGAAGATGATGCTAAAACAGAAGCACCAACAAAAGCAGAAATTATGGCAGAGTTGGAATATCAGAATAAGTTTATTGAACACAATCAATATTTTTTAGATCGTGCAGCAAACTATCCTGATATTACAGTTCTTGTAAACTCACTTTGGGAAGCAATGGACAATAGTGAGATACCAGGTAAAGGAACAAAGTTTTATAACATGATTAAAGAAGTGAATGATGAGTTTCCTAAACCCGAAGGTGATGCACCAGTAAGACCAGAATAAACAAGGAAATAAATGGCATATATTGGAAATCAAGTTACATCAGTACCATTCGTTACAGATGTTTTTAGTGGTGATGGACTGACGAGTTCGTTTGGACCAATGATTCGTATTCCTGCAACCGCTGCATCTATTTTGGTGCATATTGCAGGAATATATCAACGTCCAACTATTGATTATACTGTAACATCTGATACACTTATACTCACTTCTATTCCAGCATCTGGTACAAATAATATTGTGGTTCATCACATAGGCATCGGATTCATGGCAACACAAGTACCAGGAGATGGTACAGTAACACCATCAAAATTTTCTAGTTCTACAAACACATCGATCACAGGAAAATCAGTAGCAATGTCTATTGTATTCGGAGGATAATAAATGGCTGCGCCAAACATCGTAAGTGTAACAAATATTTTAGGTAAAAGTAATGTCGCTAACATTACAAGTGTTTCTTCGTCAGTCATTGTTAATGCTGTCAATTCGGGTAAAGTGTTTAAGATTAACACGATGCTCGTATCAAATGTTGACGGAACAAGTGCTGGTAACGTTTCAGTAGAACTGTTTAAATTTGGCGCACAAAACACGAGCACTGGTACTGGCAATGCAACTTATGCTATTGCTAATACTATGACTGTACCTGCTAAATCAACATTAGATATTCTTTCCAAATCACTTTACTTAGAAGAGGGTGACCAAATCAAAGTTAAAGCTGATGCAAACAATCGTCTACACTTCATTTCATCGTTTGAAGAGATAAGTTAATGCCATTAGGATTGAATGGTAGTATCATTGGACTTGTTAATTCCGCCAAACAGTTAGGCGCAGGTGACACAGTTGGTATATGGTCAATGAGCGAACATTTTGCAAATAGATTGAATGCTTTATATGGTCCTATTCCTAACGTAACATTTACGAGCACTTCATCATGGACTGTTCCTGAAGGAATTACTGCTGTAGATTATTTTATTGTTGCAGGTGGTGGTGGAGGATCCGCAGGTGGTGGTGGAGCTGGCGGTGTGCGGCAAGGTACAAGTCTTTCAGTTACACCAGGCGGCACTCTTAATATAGTAATAGGTGCAGGCGGCGCACTGGGTTCATCAAACGGTTCAAACTCTGGCATATATTCATCTTATCCGTTTCCCGCATTGTGGGGTACAGGTGGTGGTAGAGGTGGTGTAAATGGTCCTAATAATACCGGCACCAACATTGGATATTCTGGCGGTTCTGGTGGTGGCGGTTCTTGTGATGGATTTCCAAGTAATCCGAAAGGTGCGGGACTAGGTAATTTAGGAAATTATACTCCTTCGGAAGGAAGTAATGGCGGAACGGGTACGGGATTCTGGTCTGGTGCTAGTGGCGGTGGCGGCGGCGGTGGCGGCGGTGGCATTGGAATTGGTGGATTATCTTTTTCACCTGGTAACGGACCAGGTGGTCCTCCAGCAGCAGCACCTTATGGTGGTAATGGCGGCGTTGGAATTTTCTCTACGATATCAGGTGCAAATGTTGGTTATGCTGGAGGTGGTGGAGGTGTTGGTTATTCTTCTACTGTTGCTACTGTTTTTGGATATGGAGCAAATACTACTGGTGGTGCAAACGGTGCATTTGCTGGACCATTTACTCCTTCTGTGGTTGGTGCAAATGCCGCTTCCAACTTCGGTGGCGGAGGTGGTGGTGGCACTGTAGCTCCAACCACTCTTTATGGTTCGGGTGGTTCAGGTATTGTGATCATTAAACTTTACGGTATACAATAAATGGCTAGAAGATTTAACGGTGGTTTAATTGGTGCCCTCAACGCTGCTAAGTTTAGTGGTGTTACTACAGGTATATGGACATCAAATGAAGTTGGTCTGAGTAAACTTGCTGGGTTATGGCCGGATAGTATTTTTTCTGTGGTGCAATCATTCACAACATCTCAATTAGTAACAATTCCTGCTGGTGTTAATGAAGTAGATTATCTTATTGTTGGTGGTGGCGGTGGTGGTGGTGGTTATAGAGGTGGTGGAGGTGGCGCTGGAGGAGTTCTTCAAGGAACAAATTTACAGGTAACACCGGGAACAACATATACGATTGCAATTGGATCAGGTGGTGCTGGAGGTACAAGTGGAGGTGCTCCAGACGGTGCCACTGGTACTAATGGCACTAATACTGTAATTTTTACTGGCGCAACGTATCTCACTGCAAATGCGCTTGGCGGTGGTGGCGGTGCGGGTGGATCAAAAAATGGTAATGCTGGCGGTTCTGGTGGAGGTGCTGGCGGTGGTGGTGGTGGACTTACAACAGACTTTCTTGCAGGTGCAGGAACACCAGGAATGGGAAATTCTGGTGGAGATAATGCTAGTCCTGGTGCATTAGCAACATCTGCAAGAGCCGCAGGCGGCGGTGGTGCTGGTGGTGTCGGACAATCAATTACAACACAACCAGCAACTTCAAGTGCTCCTGAAGGTTATGGAGGCATAGGAATAATTTCTTCACTTTCTGGAACACCAACTTACTATGCTGGTGGTGGAGGAGGCGGTGGTCCAGCAAATTATGCTGCGCTTGGTGGTACTGGAGGTGGAGGTAATGGTGCGTTCAGTCCGACAACTCCTGCTGTTGCAGGAACAAGTGGATTAGGTGGTGGTGGAGGTGGCGGGAATGGTGTAAATCCATATCCCCTTGGTGATCCTGCTTCGTTTAGGAATGGTGCCGCTGGCGGTTCAGGTATTGTTATTATTAAATACAACGAAGTGCCATCACAAGGTGCTGTAATAATATTTAGAAGCACGGGTTCAATTACAATTCCTGATGGCACCACAACAGTTGATTATCTTGTTGTTGGTGGTGGAGGTGGTGGTGGTGCTGACAGCGGAGGTGGTGGTGGTGCCGGTGGTTATAGATCAGGAACAGGTTTTAGTGTAACACCAGGTCAATTATACACAGTTACAGTTGGTGGTGGTGGTGCTGGTTCCGTTGCAACAGTACCATCATCTCCAGCGGGTTCAAATGGGGAAAACTCAATATTCAGTACCATCACATCTGCTGGTGGTGGCGGTGGAGGTTCTCCTGTTTCTGCCGGTAATGCTGGCGGTTCTGGTGGTGGAGCTTTCGGAGGACCTAATTCTGTGTTTAGAGTTGGAGGACAAGGAAATTGGTGGTCAAGTAATAACACAATATCCACAATATCTCCACCAATGGGATACGGTGGAGGTGCGGGGTTTTTTGCTCCAGGAACACCCTCAAAGCAGTCTGCTGGTGGCGGTGGTGGTGCCAGTGCAAACGGTACGGCCGGCACATCAACAGCAGCAGGTAATGGTGGTATAGGAATATATTCTACTCTGTCGGGTGCTAATGTTGCTTATGCTGGTGGAGGTGGAGGTGCAGGTTGGAGTCCCGCATCAGTTGAAAAAGGATACGGTGCAACTGCTTATGGTGGAGCAAATGGTTCGTTTAACTCTGGCGTAGTAGGCGACAATGCACCAAGTAATCAAGGTGCTGGCGGCGGTGGTGGTTCTATTGTTCCCGGCGTCGGTGGTGGAGGAGGTGGTGCCGGTGGCTCAGGAATTGTCATACTTAAATTGACATAAATAACTAAATATATTAAATAGGAGAGTATTGAATGGCACATTTTGCACAACTTGATGAAAATAACGTTGTTACTCAAGTGATTGTTGTAGGTAACAATGAACTACTTGACGCAAATGGTCGAGAACGTGAAGAACTTGGTGTAGCGTTTTGCCAACGACTGTTTGGTGGTAACTGGAAACAAACATCATACAATCATAATATGCGTGTTCGCTACGCCGGTATTGGTTATTCGTACAATGCTGATATTGATGCATTTGTTCCACCAAAACCATTTGCTTCATGGGTATTAAATAACACTACTGCTAATTGGGAAGCTCCTATTCCAATGCCTGTGGTTGAAGGTAAAATGTATTACTGGGATGAAGCAACAACATCTTGGGTAGAAAATGGAACTGCACCTGCGTAAGTTATTTTCATTCAAAAAACCCTGCTTCGGCAGGGTTTTTTATTTGCGGTATAAGATTGACTAAATACAGCATTAAAAGGAGAAAATCTTGGCTGCTTATGTAGAACTTACAATAGAACAAGGTGCGAATTTAGTTTCAACTGTTTCTGTCAATGACAATCAAGGTGATGCTGTAAATTTAACCACTTACTCCGCATCTTCTCAGTTACGCAAGTCTTATTATTCCTCATCTGCAAATACTATGTTGGCTACCATTACTGGTAATGCCAATGGTGAGATTACTCTTTCAATGACCGCAGCAAATACTGCTAATCTTACTCCAGGTCGGTATGTCTATGATTTGACTATTCGTAATTCCGTAGACAATTCTGTTACCCGTGTAGTAGAAGGCACGGCAGTTGTATTACCATCAGTTACGAGGTAAGAAATGGCAGATATCGGTAAGGTTGTAATATCGCAACCCAACAGAACAACAATAACATCACCCAATTATCGTCCTAAACCTAATGTATCATTTGCTGAAATTAATGATGTATCGACGGAAGGTTTAGAAGATGGTTATACAATCATCTTTAGTGCTTCAAATAATAGATATGAAACTAAACCTATAGCGAACTTAACAGCATCGGTTACAAATATAGTTGGTGGATTTTTCTAAGAATTATAAATGGCTAATACACTCATTCAAATAAAACGTTCGTTAGTAACTGATGTGCCAGTCACATTAAATATTGCTGAACCTGCATATTCCTACTCAAGTAATACACTGTATATTGGTGCGCCAGATAGTATTGGTTCTATTGTAATTGGTGGTT
>Ga0315902_10001146_pt1 | contig 43107 bp, 41 predicted proteins | sample LakEriMetagenome_9_FD_203523 | JGI IMG/M metagenome (GOLD analysis project Ga0315902, IMG submission 203523) | Freshwater fungal communities from buoy surface, Lake Erie, Ohio, United States - Buoy 12 MA117 | ecosystem: Environmental > Aquatic > Freshwater > Lake > Lake biofilm | place: USA...
CAATCATTAAGGGGATGAGTTTCTCCGGAAACTGAAGTGGGCCATAGTTATTTGAACAATTCGTTGTGAGTACTGGCAGTCCATAGGTGTGGTGCCAGGCCCGAACCAGATGGTCGCTGGCCGCCTTACTTGCGGAGTAGGGGCTATTGGGCTGATAAGGCGTTGCCTCGGTAAACGCGGAATCATTGGGGCCAAGCGAGCCATAGACCTCATCGGTACTGACATGCAGAAATCGAAATCGCCGTGCTTCGGCTTCTGGCAGGCCTGACCAATAGGCCCGAGCGCATTCCAAAAGATTGAATGTGCCTTGAATATTTGTTTGGATGAAGTCTGCTGGACCATGAATAGAGCGGTCGACATGAGATTCAGCCGCAAAATGGACAATCGCCCTGGGCTGTGATTCTGTTAACAGTGAGCGGATGAGCTCTCGATCACCAATATCTCCCCGTATAAAGCGGTGATTCTTTTGGGCATCAAGGCTTCGAAGATTCTCGAGATTGCCGGCATATGTCAGCGCATCTAACATGATGACGGGCTCAGCAGCCGCGCCGGCCTTAAACCACTCGAGGACAAAGTTGGAGCCGATAAAGCCGGCTCCTCCGGTGACAAGAATCAAATTTTGAAATCGTCTAACTTCTTGCCGCTTCTGATCGCAGCAGCAAGCCACCTGGGCTGCTTCCCGCGGCCTGTCCAGGTAGTACCGGTAGCGGAATCGCGGTACTTCGGTTCGACAACACTGCGCTTATCACCACCACCAGATTTTCGTCCGGCTTTGCGACCCTCCTTCTGCGAGACACCTGATTTAGGCGGCCTGCCACGGCGCTTGGCTATTGCTGCACCTCCGATTTCAGATTTGTTTCCGACTCTTCCAACAGGGCGGCTAGGATTGGTGCCCGACAGTCCAAGATCCTCTGAAGAAAGTTCGAAGGCGGCAATCGCTTCTTTAATCTTAGCGATGGTCTCGTTGCGCTCCCGTTTGCGGAGAATTTCTGCCTCTTTTTGTAGTTTTTGGATTTGATTTTTGATTTGGATATAGTTGGGCATTATATTTTTGAATAGTTTTAAAGTTAGACAATACACCAAGGTTAATTTGAAAATTAATTAGTAGTTAGACTTTCTAGAATTTCTTGGGTAACGACTTTGCGACTAATTTAATAGTAAGCACACACTTTTTAATAGAGGCGCTGTGCGATGATTAAATTTCCAGGTTTTTTTCGTCGATTTCTGTTATCTTTGTTCAGTTTTAAACAAACCTTCAGCCAAACCTGAAAGTTTCCCCAACCTGCTGACACCTTGAGCGTGGCACAGCATGGCGGTAGCATGCCTTCAAACCAATGAATCGTCGAGCAAAGACCCAAGAAGACACTAACTTCCGTGTGATGCGGTTGCTCGAAGAAAATCCTGACCTGACCCAGCGTGAGTTGGCCGAGAAATTGGGTATCAGTGTTGGTGGGCTGAATTACTGCTTGAAAGCCTTGATGCAAAAAGGATTGGTGAAGATGAGGAACTTTGCCCACTCCAAAAACAAGTTCGGATATGTCTATATGTTGACCCCGAGCGGTATGGCAGAGAAGGCAGCGATCACGCAACGTTTCCTGCGGCGGAAAATCGAAGAATATGAGTCACTTAAGGCTGAGATCGATGCCTTGAAGCAAGATCTTGGTAGCTTGCGGTGATGAACCAGACCAACCCGATAAACTTAACAAATCGCGGTATCGCTGTCATTGGCCTCGGCTATGTAGGGCTGCCGCTGGCGGTTGAATTTGGCAAAATCAGAACCGTCATTGGCTTTGACATCAAGGCTCAGCGTATCGCCGAGTTGCGAACCGGGCGTGATCACACCCTCGAGGTATCTGAGGAAGAACTCCGGAAAGCGCGGTACCTGACGTTTGCAGACGACACCGAATCACTTCGCTCCGCTCGAGGCGGCGCGGCTATGATCTTTATAATCACCGTCCCGACCCCTGTTGACAAATCAAATCGTCCCGATCTGACCCCGCTGACACAGGCCAGCGAAACTGTGGGCCGATTGCTTAATGCTGGGGACGTCGTGATTTACGAGTCTACGGTTTATCCGGGAGCGACTGAGGAGATTTGCGTGCCGATTCTCGAGCGTGAGTCTGGGCTGGCTTTCAACAGGGACTTCTACGTCGGTTACTCCCCCGAACGCATCAATCCCGGCGATAAATCACACCGCCTGCCAGACATTAAAAAAGTAACCAGCGGCTCAACACCCCAAGTTGCGCAAACGGTCGACAACCTCTACCGAGAAATCATAACCGCTGGAACGCACAAGGCTAGCTCCATCAGGGTAGCTGAGGCCGCCAAGGTCATTGAAAATGCCCAGCGCGACTTAAACATTGCCTTTGTCAACGAGCTCTCCGTGGTTTTTAATCGCATGGGCATTGACACCACCGAGGTGCTCACGGCCGCTGCCACCAAGTGGAACTTCCTGCCCTTTAAGCCAGGCTTGGTGGGTGGGCACTGCATTGGCGTAGACCCTTATTACCTGACGCATAAGGCCCAAGAGTTGGGCTACCGTCCACAGGTGATCCTATCCGGCCGCACCATTAACGACAATATGGGCCGCTACGCAGCGCGCAACGTGATTCGCCTTATGCTGAAAAACGGCATCAACGTGGCGCAGTCCACCGTGGGCATCCTGGGCATTACCTTTAAAGAAAACTGCCCCGACGCGCGGAACAGCAAGGTCCTCAGCATTATTCAAGAGTTCCAAAACTGGGGGCTCAACGCGAAGGTGATGGATCCTTGGGCAGATCCGCACGAAGTGCAGGAACAGTATGGCCTAACCCTCACCCAAATTACCCCGCAGGCACCGGTAGATTCGCTGGTTATTGCCGTGGCCCATACTCAGTTTGCCCAGCTATCGCCAGATCAGCTTAAGGCAATGTGCGCCCCACACGCCAAGCCCGTCATCGCCGACCTCAAAGCGCTGCACAATCGCCATGCGCTTGAGGCCCAGGGCTTTGAGGTATTTCGATTTTAAGGGTTGGCGCTGAAGTGGAGATAAATCAATTGACATTAATCCACATATGTCCACCCCTAAAACCGCCACAATTGTCGGTATCGTCGGCCAAGATGCAGTGGCCAAGCTTAAGCCCTCTGAATTGTGGCGAACTACCGTGAAGCCCACAGCCGATCCGCCTGTAATGGCTTTTGTTTAACCACGAAATCCCTTGCCGGGGCGAACTTTCGTTACTAGCAAGATTACCCTCTGGATTGTGCATTTGGGTTGCAGACCGGGGTGCGCATCGACCCGCGATACTTTCGCCCCACCGAGGTAGACACGCTGGTGGGCAATTCTGGAATGAAAAGAGCTGCGCAGCACTAAATCGAGCCTAAACCGTGCCTTCACAGGACCTGTTTACCATCAAACAAATCCGTCGTCTTTGGGGTCATTTATCTCTCCGAAGAAAAAAACAGCTTGCTGTTTTGGCGGTGCTGATGATTATTACTGCATTTGCTGAGGTAGTAAGCATTGGCGCGGCATTACCGTTTCTTGGGGTGCTTACATCTCCTGAAAAGATCTTCGCCCATCACCTTGCGCAGCCCCTTATTCAACTTCTGCAAATTCAGTCTACCCAAGAGGTGCTTCTGCCCTTCACCATAGTTTTCATAGCAGCAGCAGTTTTTGCAGGCTTGGCCCGAGTAGCCCTTTTATGGGTTCAAACGCGCCTCTCTATAGCTATTGGCGCAGACTTCAGCGTTCAGGTGTATGAGCGTACGCTTTATCAGCCTTACAGCTTGCATGTGTCGCGCAATAGCAGCGAGATTATTGCTGGTGCTCAAAAGGCCAATGGCCTCGTTGCAACTCTCGTTCAGCCGACCCTCACGATTTTGGGATCTATGATTATTCTAATGGCAGTAATCGCTACCCTTATGGCTATTCATCCCGTTGTCGCCCTTATAGCGTTGTTAGGCTTTGGGCTTATCTATGCAGTCGTCGTGTTTATTACCAAGCGTCACATCGCAAAGAACAGCCAGATCATTGCCTCCCAGAATAGCAGGGTAACAAAGGCTATACAAGAAGGGCTGGGCGGTATTCGCGACGTTCTTATCGACGGCACCCAATCCGTGTATTCCAAGCTATACAAAGCCGCCTTTATACCCCTGCAGACAGCCTCTGCTAGTAATCAGGTGGTAGCCTCAAGCCCGAGGTATGGGGTCGAGGCATTGGGCATGGTGCTTATTGCGGGCCTGGCTTACATGCTGGCTGCAGCAAGTCGGGCAGAAGGGGAGGTTACCAACGCCATACCTGTTCTAGGCGCATTGGCTCTGGGCGCTCAGCGGCTTTTGCCGGTGCTGCAGCAGATCTATGGCGGCTACATCAGTATTAAGGGCAATCAGGCCAGCACTCAAGATGCGTTGGATTTGCTTGACCAGCCCATGCCGCTACACGCCAATGCCCAACCCTCTAAGCCTATGGACTTTCAGGCAGCAATTACGCTGAAAGACTTTGGTTTTCGCTACACCCCGCAAGGGCCCTGGGTGTTGCGGCACCTAAACCTACAGATTCCCATAGGCAGTAGAGTGGGTTTCGTTGGGGTTACCGGCAGTGGCAAGAGTACCTTGCTAGATATCGTTATGGGCCTGCTTACCCCAACCGAAGGCTCGCTACTAGTTGATGGCACTGCCGTTAATTCGCAAAACACTCGGGCCTGGCAGGCCCATATTTCGCATGTTCCCCAAGTAATCTATTTATCGGACACCAGCATTGCTGAAAATATTGCATTCGGCGTGCCGGTGGAGCTAATAGAATTGCCGCGGGTCAAGAAGGCCGCCCAGCAGGCACAGATTTCTGAGACCATTGAACGCTGGAGCAAGGGATACGAGACTCTAGTGGGTGAACGCGGGGTGAGGCTTTCGGGCGGGCAGCGTCAGCGCATTGGTATAGCGCGCGCGCTCTATAAGCGCTCTGACGTAATTATTTTTGATGAAGCAACTAGTGCGCTTGACAACGAAACTGAATTGGCCGTTATGCAGGCAATTGAGACCTTGGGTCGCGACATTACTATTTTGATCATTGCACATCGTCTTACCACACTTAAGAACTGTGAGCAGATCGTGGAACTCGCTAATGGCGGAATCAAGGCTATAAGCAGTTACGAACAGATGATTCTTAGAGCGGCACAAATGCCCTCATTTTCCTCAGCAACAACTTGTTATCCGTAGTTAATATCCCAAATGATGATAAATGCCTCCTTATCATGAGAAACGACTCTTCGAATCACATTGAGACCTTTTTTTTGCAGGTCGGAAAGATTGCAGCTCAGATTTCAATCCACGAAGTACAAGCTATAGCCGATCGCTTGATTAATGTTCGAACGGCGGGCGGCAGGCTCTTTATTCTCGGGGTCGGCGGAAGTGCTGCGAATTGCTCGCACGCTGTGAACGACTTCCGAAAGCTTTGCGGCATTGAGTGCTACGCACCAACCGACAATGTTGCAGAGCTAACTGCACGGATTAACGATGAGGGTTGGGACGGCGCCTTCGCCTCCTGGCTCGAGGGAAGCCGGCTTCGTTCGAAAGACGCGCTGCTAATTTTTTCGGTTGGCGGTGGAAATTCTGAGAAACAGGTCAGCGTGAATCTTATTCGCGCAATTGAGTATGCGAAGCTGCGTGGCTCAACTATTCTGGGGATCGTTGGCCGTGACGGTGGCTTCACGAAGCGCATGGGTGATGCAGTGGTCCTCATACCAACTATCGACGACCGGCTAGTGACACCGCATGCCGAAGCTTTTCAAGCGGTCGTCTGGCACTGCCTTGTGTCACACCCGCAACTCCAGATATGCTCGACGAAATGGTAGCTGATGCGATCCGCAGTCTTTCTTGACCGTGACGGGGTTCTCTCTCGAAGTCTTGTCAAGGATGGTAAAGCCTATGCGCCCCGAACGCTCAAGGATTTTCGGCTTATGCCGCGGGCGGCGGATTGCGTCAAGCGACTCCAGAGTGCAGGTTTTCTAGTGGTGGTCGTCACCAATCAACCAGACATCGGCAACGGACTCGTCAGCCGCGCCGTTGTCGACGCTATGAATAACCGGTTACAGAGTTTCACATCCATAGATGATTTAGAGATGTGCCCGCACAGACAGGACGAGGCATGTTCGTGCCGGAAGCCAAAGCCAGGAATGCTGCTCAATGCTGCCCGGCACCATGACATTGATCTTACGCGCAGCTTTATTGTCGGCGACCGTGCAAGTGATGTCGCCGCGGGTGAGGCCGTCGGCTGCCGCTCGGTGTTCATCGATCGTGGGTATCGTGAATCGCCCCCCCCCGCACCTAATGCAGTTGTTCGCTCGCTTGCTGCCGCTGTTGATTTCATCATTAACCAAAACACTCCGCTATGACTAAGACCCCGGACATAACAAGACTCAAAATAAAGATATTCGGCGATGGTGCTGACCTCTTGAGTATCAAAGCGCTGTACTCGCAGCCGTATATTAAAGGATTCACTACCAATCCTACCCTGATGCATCAGGCGGGGGTATCCGACTACAAGGCATTTGCGCTAGAGATGCTCGCGAGTGTGACCGACCGCCCCGTGTCATTTGAGGTTTTTGCTGACGACATCGCGACGATGGAGTCGCAGGCGCACGAGATTGCTTCATGGGGCAGGAATGTGAATGTGAAGGTGCCGATTACGACCACGCGCGGTGAAAGTACGGCAGAGCTGGTCGGTCGCCTCTCCGCCGCCGGGGTCGTATGCAACGTTACGGCGATATTTACGCTTGATCAGGTGCGCGCGATCATAGAAGTATTAGACACGGATACTCCCGCGATCTTATCGATCTTTGCCGGTCGTATCGCAGACACGGGCATAGATCCGGTGCCGCTGGTGCGTGACGCTGTCTTAATCGCCCGCGCGAAACCGAAGGCTGAAGTGCTATGGGCGAGTCCGCGGGAGTTGTTGAATATTTTTCAAGCTGACGAAGTTGGTTGCCATATCATTACGGTTACTACGGAAGTTCTAAAGAAGCTTTCTGGAGTTGGTAAGAGTCTTGAGAAGTTTTCCTTAGAGACGGTTGCGATGTTCTACAATGATGCGCGCGCCGCGGGCTACTCTATCGAGCGGACAGTAACCGCCCATCACCGATCGGAGAAACTAAATGCTAGTTAAGTCAATTCTCGTAACTGGTGGTGCAGGCTATTGCGGAAGCCGGCTCGTCCCCCAGCTGTTGTCACGCGGTCACAAGGTCACCGTCTATGACATTATGTACTTTGGCAGCGCCTTTCTGCCGAAGGAGAACCCTCACCTGAGGCTCGTCCAGGGTGATATTCGGGATACAGCTTTGTTGGAGAAGGCCGCGCGCGGGCACGATACACTCATAAGCCTAGCGTGTATCTCGAACGATGCCAGCTTTGAGCTTGACGAGCATCTATCAACCAGTGTGAATCTCGATGCCTTCGAACCGATGGTTATGGCTGCGAAGCGCGCAGGCGTGCGCCGGTTCGTGTATGCCTCGTCGAGTTCAGTCTACGGGGTCTCGGACGCACCCGACGTGACTGAGGATCATCCGCTCGTCCCACTGACTTTGTATAACAAGTACAAAGGTATGTGTGAGCCGCTGCTCTCAAGGCACACTGACAGTGATTTCGTTGGCGTCACGTTTAGGCCTGCGACCGTTTGTGGGTATGCGCCACGACAGCGCCTCGATCTTTCAGTCAACATCCTGACGAACCACGCGGTCAACAACAATAAAATTACCGTGTTTGGAGGCGATCAGCTCCGGCCCAACCTCCACGTACAAGATTATTGCGACGTTGTTGAGGTGCTAATGAATGCTCCAGTCGAAAAGGTGCAGAATGAGATTTTTAATGTCGGCTATCAGAATATGTCGATTTCAAGTATCGCGAAGCTGGTGAGACAAGTGGTGATGGAGGAGTTTCCCGAGAAGCGGGATATCCCGATTCTGACAACACCGAGCGATGACAATCGCTCGTACCACATAAACTCCGACAAGATCAAGCGTGTCCTCGGCTTCGAGCCAAAATGCTCGATTGAGGACGCAATTCGCGACCTCTGCGAGGCCTTTCGCGATGGCCGCCTTCAAAACACTATCGACGATGATTCGTACTTTAACGTACGTCGTCTTAAGCGACTACAAGCGGCGTGATGAGTCGCATTACTAGTAAGCGAGTGGCTGTGGTTACTGGCGGTGCCGGCTTCATAGGCAGCCATATGGTAGACCTGCTTCTTGAGCGTGACTACGAAGTGCGGGTCATCGACAATCTAACGGGCGGTCATGAGCGTAATCTCGCACACCACGTAGGCAACACGCGGCTGAGTTTCACTAACCAAGATATTAATGCCCTTGAACCTAATGACATCGCGTTTGAGGATGCCGACTATGTGTTTCACTTTGCAGGGATCGGGGACATAGTTCCATCAATCGATCAGCCGATTGCTTATATGCAAACCAACGTGGAAGGTACGGTGCGTGTTCTGGAGGCGGCAAGGAATCGCGGTGTTAAAAAGTTCGTTTATGCCGCATCCTCTTCTTGCTACGGTCTGGCAGATACCCCTACGCGCGAGGATCATCCCATCCGGCCGCAGTACCCCTATGCGCTGAGCAAGCTTCAGGGTGAACAAGCGGCGATGCACTGGCAATACGTTTACGGACTGCCAGCAAACTCGATCCGTATCTTTAACGCCTACGGTACGCGTGTGCGTACTACCGGCGTTTACGGAGCCGTATTCGGCGTGTTCTTCAAGCAGAAGCTCGCTGGCAAGCCTTACACGGTGGTCGGCGACGGAACGCAGATGCGTGATTTCCTCTACGTGACGGACGTAGCACGTGCGTTTCTCGCGGCGGCGGAGACTGACCGCGTGGGAGAAATATATAACCTGGGTGCAGGCGCCCCTCAAAGTATTAATGGTCTCATAGAGCTGCTCGGCGGGTCGGTAGTGCATGTGCCGAAGCGCCCGGGAGAGCCGGACTGCACTTGGGCTGATATAACAAAAATCACAACTCAGCTTGGTTGGAAGCCAACCGTGAGTTTCCCAGAGGGCGTTACGCGTATGCTGACTGAAATAAACAATTGGCGAGATGCGCCGCTGTGGGATCCGGAATCGATCGGAGAAGCCACGAAGACCTGGTTTCACTACATGACGCCTAGAGAAACCGCGCGATGAGTGCCGAGTTCTTCGAGAAGTATGAGGACAAGCTGAAGACGGTTCCTGAGCTTTTGGAGCTCGTTGGTCCCTTCCCGCGCGACAAGCGCGTGATCCTCTGCCATGGCGTATTCGACGTGGTGCATCCTGGACATGTGCGGCATCTTGCATTTGCAAAGACGAAGGCCGACGTGCTTATTGTGAGCCTAACGGCAGACAGGCATATTAAAAAAGGCGCATATCGTCCACACATTCCGGAGCGGCTAAGGGCGCTGAATCTTGCCGCGTTTGAGATGGTGGATTATGTGCTGATTGACGAGGAGGCAACGCCGATCCGAAATTTAGCCGAGCTGCAGCCGGACTTTTTCGCTAAGGGGTTTGAATACACCTCGAATGGCCTACCAAAGGCGACGCAGGAAGAAGCTGACGTCATTTCGGCATACGGCGGCCAAATGATTTTCACACCGGGGGACGTGGTTTTCTCATCGTCCAAAATCCTTAACTTGTCGCTACCGCAAGTACAGCTCGAAAAGTTACTTTTACTCATGCACCACAACGGGATTGCCTTTGACACTCTGCGTACTGCGCTCAATAAGTTAGCAAATTATCATGTACATGTAGTTGGCGACACCATTGTAGACTCTTATACGCGTACGGCCCTTATCGGTGGTCAGACTAAGACGCCAACGTTAAGCGTATTGCACCAGGGCGTGGACGAGTACATCGGCGGCGCAGCGATTGTGGCGCAACATCTGCGCGCGGCCGGCGCAGAGGTCACCTTCTCGACGGTGCTTGGCGAAGACCGGCTTAAGGATTTTGTGATCGAGGGATTACAGGCGTCAGGCATCAAGGTGAATGCGACGATCGATGCCACTCGGCCAACTACGAATAAGAATGCGTTTATTGCCGGGGGCTACCGCCTCCTCAAGGTAGACACGCTCGACAATCGGCCGATCTCAGGGGAAGTCATCGGCATGCTCGTCAGCGAGATTCGTCGCACTACGGCAGACGCTGTAGTGCTCAGTGATTTTCGGCACGGCATATTCAATCGCCTAAGCGTACCGGCGATCACGGAGGCGCTCCCGTCGAGAGCCTTCAAGGTAGCCGACAGCCAAGTGGCGAGCCGATGGGGCAACATCACCGAGTTTAAGGGGTTTGACTTAATTACACCGAACGAGCGAGAGGCGCGTTTCGCGCTGGGCGACCAGGATTCGACTGTCGGTCGGCTAGCGGCATTGCTTCAAGAGGCCGCGAACTTTAAAAATCTTATTCTGAAGCTCGGTGACCGGGGTGTTTTCTGCATGATCCAAAGCATCGACGCTAAGGACTCTTACTTCTCGATCGATTCATTTGCCGCGAACGTTGTCGACCCCGTAGGCGCAGGTGACGCGCTACTAGCCTATGCTTCTCTGACTATGCTGGCGACAGGGGACCTCGTCACGTCATCAATCCTCGGGTCGATGGCCGCGGCGGCGGAGTGCGAGTACGACGGTAATATTCCGATCACGCCGGAGAAAGTAATGGCGAAGATCGATGCTGTGGAGCGGATGGCCGGTTACGGCGGAGCGATTACGTCTTGAGATGTGTCGTCGCCGGACTTGGCGTGCAGGGGCTCAAGCGCCGCCATCATGCTGGGCATGATTACGTGGCAAGCGTCGATCCGATCAATGCCGAAGCGAAGTTCCGGGATTTGAAGGAGGTCCCGCTTAATTCATACGACGCGGTGTTGGCGTGTATCCCAGACCAGCCCAAATTGGAACTTCTGCGATACTGCCTTAATAATGGTAAACACGTGCTTGTCGAAAAGCCATTGTGGGTAGATTGCGACGACGAGATCCTGGCGTTAGAGCGACTGGCACGCGAGCGCAACATCGTTCTATACACAGCATACAATCATCGATTTGAGCCGCATTTCGTGCAGATGCGCGACCTTATAAACTCTGGGGAGTTAGGGCGTATTTATTCCTGCCGAATGTTCTATGGCAATGGGACGGCGCGTCTGGTGCGGGACAGCCTGTGGCGAGACCAAGGTGCGGGTGTTCTCCCGGACCTTGGCTCGCACCTGTTAGACACCTGCCGGTTTTGGTTCGGCGATCAGTTCGGAGAATTCTCTGTTACTGCAGCGCATTGTTTCGAGAATCGAGCACCGGATCACGTGATCATTAGTACCGAGCACGGGGAGCTGCGCATCGAGCTAGAAATGACGCTGTGTATGTGGCGCAACCACTTCACTTGTGACATTCTGGCTGAGAAAGGTACGGCGCATATCGAGTCGCTATGCAAATGGGGGCCAAGCACTTTCAGTGTGCGCAGGCGGATACTGCCCGCAGGGCGTCCACCAGAACGTCACGTTACGCTCGTTCAGTCCGATCCGACTTGGGAGGCGGAATACTCACACTTTAAGAACCTAGTGAAGCGTGGGGCGCAGACTGACCTTGGAACCGACTTTTGGTTGCAGACGAATTTGCGGCGGATGAGCGAGAGCGTGATCTCATGAAGCGACCCGTGATCGGCTTTGCTGGTCTGACCCATCTCGGACTGAATTCTGCAGTGGCGAGCGCTGCGCGCGGTTTCGATGTGGTTGGTTATCATGATGACGCGGCGCTGGTGAAACAACTTACGAGGGGTATACCTCACGTGACGGAGCCACGGCTGGCGGAGCTCATGCGTGAGAATGTCGCGCGCTTAAGTTTTACGGCAAGTAGTGAGGATCTCGCTGTTTGCAACATCGTGTACATTTCTGTTGACGTACCGACAGATGATGAGGGTGGAAGCGATTTAATGCCGGTTCACGGTATGATCGAACGCGCCACCGCAGCGATGAATCCGGGCGCGCTGCTCGTAATTCTCTGCCAAGTGCCGCCGGGATTTACCCGGAAGATAGGTTGGTCGGCCGCTCGACTAATCTATCAGGTAGAGACACTTGTGTTCGGGCGCGCCATTGAGCGTGCGATGCACCCCGAGCGGTTCATCATCGGCGTAGCTGACACAAATGCACCGCTGCCGGAAGCCCTTGTGACTTACCTCGGTGCCTTCGGTTGTCCGCTGCTGCGGATGCGCTACGAAAGTGCGGAGTTGGCGAAGATTTCAATCAATATGTATCTGATGGCGTCGGTGAGCGTAGCTAACACATTAGCCGAAGTCTGCGAGAATATCGGGGCTGATTGGGCGGAGATTGCGCCGGCACTAAAGTTGGATAAGCGTATTGGCCAGCATGCGTATCTGAGTCCTGGTTTGGGAATCTCGGGGGGGAATCTCGAGCGCGACTTGGCCACAATCCTGCGATTTACTAAACGATATGAGACCGATGGTGGCGTGGTGGCGGCATTCGTTGCGAACTCACGCCACCGGCGAGACTGGGCTATGCAGACGTTACGCCGGTTTGTACTTAATCAAAGGCCAGATGCTAACGTGGCGATACTCGGCCTTACGTACAAGGAAAACACGCACTCACTGAAAAACTCCCCGGCGATCTCGCTGGTAAACGCGCTCGCGCCGAGCCCGCTTACGGCTTACGACCCAGCTGCAGCATCAGATGCAGGTGGGCCTCATGTGACGCGCAAGGCGACGGCAGTTGACGCGACAAACGGGGCGGATGTTCTTGCAATCATGACACCGTGGCCCGAGTTCCGGTCGATTACGACCCAGCAGCTCAAGAAGCGTATGCGCGGACACGTGGTGCTTGACCCCTACCGCTTACTCGACGGCAAGGCGCTTATGGCAGCGGGGTTCACCTACGCGACACTGGGTGCTCCCGTCACGATTCCAGAGGGCCTGTAATGTTCAAACACGGATACACAGAACCTGTTACGCCGACTCGTGTCGTTGTGCTTGGCGCAACCGGGTTCGTCGCGGCAGCCACCGTGCGAAACCTCTTGGCACGCAGCGTATCAGTACTCGGCCTGCCGCGTACGACTCTTGACCTTGCTCAAACGGGGGCAGGTGAAAAGCTAGCGCGTACTCTTCGACCCTCCGATGCGTTGCTCTTCGTGGCAGCGAAAGCACCGGTGAAGAACGAGGAGATGCTGATCGAGAATCTGCGTATGGCCGCGGCCGTGATTGAGGCGATCCGGCAGACGCCTGTAAAGCATTTAGTGTACGTAAGTTCAGACGCAGTGTACGCTGACAGCGATGCACCGTTAACCGAGCAATCGTGCGCGCAGCCGGCATCGCTGCACGGTGTGATGCACCTGGCGCGAGAAGTGATGCTTGCCAATGCATTCATGGGACCACTTTGCTTGCTGAGGCCCACACTCATTTATGGGGCGGATGATCCGCACAATGGCTACGGACCGAATCGTTTTATGCGTCTAGCGGTGGCGGGGCGGCCGATTGAGATCTTTGGTGAAGGCGAGGAACAGCGTGACCACATATGGATCGAAGACGTTGCGGAAATCGTAGCTCGAGTTCTAATGCATCAGAGTCGTGGTGTGCTTAATGTTGCGACCGGAACTGTTGCTTCGTTCGCGAAACTAGCCCGGACTGCTGCGACACTCTTCCCTTGCGAGGGGGTCAAGTCGAGTCCGCGCAGTGGTGTTATGCCTCACAATGGGTTCCGCCCATTCGATACAACGGCTTTACGCCGAGCTTTCCCAAATTATCAATTCCTCACCGCATGCGAGGGTATTAAGCACCTGTGCGACGCATATAAAGGCAAATCTCTGCAATGACGATTTTTTCTATTTAAGAGAGAGTGCGCATCCGCCATTCCATTGCTATACCACTTGATAGCCATTTAGAATCTCACGCCTCTCGCTAAGCGAGCGAAGAATGTAACGTGAACTATCTATTCAGATACCCATGACTACACCTGCAATGAAAATTCCGTACACTGCGTTCGATCGGCTGCATGCATCGATTCGCAACGAGATGGTTAAGGCCTTCGAAAAGGTGCTCGACAGCGGCCGCTACATTCAGGGACCGGAGTGCGCGGCGTTCGAGCGAGAGTTTGCGGAATACTGTGGCGCCCCATTTGCGACTGGCATCGCAAATGGCACTTGCTCCCTGCATCTAACCCTTCGGGCTATTGGTATTGGCCCGGGTGATGAGGTCATCACGACCCCAAACTCTTTCATTGCTTCAGCATCGACCATCGCTCTTGCCGGCGCCCGCCCCGTATTCGTAGACGTGCGAAGTGATCTAAACATTGATCCGAATCAGATCGAACAGGCGATTACGCCGCGCACTAAGGCAATCGTGCCGGTTCATCTGACCGGCCGACCGGCTCGAATGCACGAGATCAACGATATCGCAAAACGCCACAAACTCTTTGTGCTAGAAGATGCAGCACAGTCAGTTGGTGCGAGTCTTGAAGGAAAACGTGTCGGCGCGTGGGGTGACGCTGCAAGCTTTAGTCTACATCCGCTAAAAAATTTGCATGCTATAGGCGATGCCGGCATTATGACGGCACAGGATCCTGACCTCCTAAAACAGCTCTCGATTAGTAAGAATCATGGCTTAAGCAGCCGCGATCGATGCGAGTTCTGGAGTTTCAATTGTCGGCTCGACGAGATACAGGCTGCACTACTCCGTATCCAACTTCTTGAGCTTGACAAATGGAACTCGGAACGCCGTCGGCTTGCTTTCCGGTATAACTCACTCCTCGAAGCCTTTGTCGACGTTCCGAAAGAAGGGCGGGACGAGCATCATGTATATCAGACGTACGTGGTGCAGGCAGATCGCCGAGACGGACTTCAGACATTTCTCCGAGCTCAGGGCGTCGAGGCGCTTGTTCATTACCCTACACCGATTCATCTCCAGCCTGCCGCCAAAGGATTAGGCTACTCTGCAAGGGATTTTCCGGAAACAATGAAACTGAGCGGTCGCATTCTGAGCTTGCCGCTCTACCCCGGTATGACAGATGAGCAACAAGTCTACGTGGCGGACATGTTCGCGAGGTTTTATTCCTGATGCGCGTTCCTTATAACTATTTGCCCATGCAGTTTGCAGATACGAGCGCTATCTTTCGCGATTGGGAGTCGTTGATTCGCTCTACTGAGTTTACCCTCGGCCCTGTTATGGAAGCGTTTGAGCGTAAGTTCGCCGATTACGTCGGTGTAAGGCACTGCGTCGCCACCAACAACGGGACTGACGCGCTCATACTCGCATACAAGTCACTTGGTATTGGCATTGGTGACGAAGTCATCACTGTCTGTAATACCTTTTACGCTACCGTTGGGGCAATCGTGGCGGTTGGCGCAACGCCAGTCTTTGTTGACTGCGATGATCGCTACCAGATTGACGCAAAAAAGATTGAAAGTGTTATTACAAAGCGGACGAAAGCTATCGTTCCGGTGCACTGGGGTGGAGCATCCCCGGATATGCATGCCATTATGGACATCGCCATAGGCCATAATCTCCCCGTCATTGAAGACGCTTGTATGGGGATTGGAGGTTGTATCGAGGGCCGCAGCCCTGGAACATTTGGACGAGTGAATGCAGTCAGTATGCATCCGTTGAAGTCCCTGAACGTTATGGGTGATGGCGGCATGGTTGTTACTAACGACGATGAACTTGCGACGTGGATGCGCAAATATCGCAATCACGGAATGGTTGATAGAGACCATATTGAGTTCTGGGGCGTAAATATGCGACTACAACCCCTGCAAGCCATTGTTGCGAGCCATGGTCTCGACGATCTTTCTCGTGTTATCGCTAAGCGAAATAATAATGCAGCCTATCTCGATGACCGTCTCCGCTCGCTCTATCATTACGTAAAACTTCCCCGTCGGTTATCGGGTTACGTGGAGACTTTTGCCCTTTATATGCTCTTAGTGGAGCGTCGTGACGACTTGCTTCGTTTTCTTATCGACCACGAGATCGAAGCTAAGATTCACTACCCGACCCCGCTACATTTACAGCAAGCTGCAGTCGAGCTTGGATACCGTAAAGGCAGCTTTCCCAAAGCAGAATATCAAGCTCATCACCTTCTTACGCTACCAATTCATCAGTTCGTCGAGCGGGAGCAGTTAAATTATATGGTGGACACTATTCAGGCTTTCTATGGCGCGTGTTGATCTCCTCCGATCCCTACCCAAAGGCAGGCGCAATGTCGCTGCGCGGGCGGAAGCGAAGACGGCGGAGCACATACGAATTTCGCGGGAGTATGGTGAGATGTATTTCGATGGCCCCCGTGAGTTCGGATACGGTGGATATAGATATGATGGGCGCTGGCGTCCTGTGGCTCGCGACATCGTCGATCATTTTCAGCTCAATCCAGGCGAGAGAATTCTGGACGTCGGGTGTGCAAAGGGATTTCTCGTAAAAGACTTACTTGAACTGGGGATCGACGCTTATGGCCTCGACATTTCTCGCTACGCACTTTTAAAGTGCGAGCGGGAGGTTGTTGGTCGATTGCATCAGGGAAGTGCTGACGCGCTCCCATTCCCAGACGGAAGTTTCTCCGCTGTATTGTCAATAAATACTATTCATAACCTTTCGCGGGATCGCTGTGTTGAGGCGTTGCGCGAGATTCAACGAGTAGCCTCAGGACGGGCATTTGTTCAGGTGGATTCGTATCGGACACCTGAGGAAGCCGCTTTTTTCAACAGTTGGGTACTGACCGCGCAGCATCACGATTATCCCGAAGGGTGGGAAAGGCTTTTTCGTGATGCTGGCTACACCGGGGACTGGGACTGGACCATTTTCAATTTGGATGGCTCTAATGCTTAAAACAAAGGAAATTCAGGGAAGCGACTTAAGTTGGTCTGGTGTGAGCATGGCTACAGACCCGCTAGGGCTATTTTGTCAGATGCTCTTTATTCGGCAGGTCGAAGAGGCGATTGCGGCTCGTTATACCGAGCAGGAGATGCGTTGCCCCGTTCATCTCTCCGTGGGCCAGGAATCGGCTGCCGTGGGCGTCTGCGCGGCTCTTCAGAGAGCGGATCGTGTTTTCAGCACTCATAGGTGTCACGCTCACTATTTGGCCAAGGGCGGTGATTTAAAACGGATGCTAGCCGAGATTTACGGGAAGGCCGCGGGGTGTTGCCGCGGCCGCGGTGGTTCGATGCATCTTTTCGATGTCGAGGCGGGCATAATTGCTAGCGTCCCTATCGTCGCGAGCTCAATACCGCTTGCTGTTGGGTCAGCTCTTTCCTCAAAGATCGACGCAGATGGGGCGGTCTCTGTGGCCTTCCTCGGAGACGGTAGTCTCGAAGAGGGTGTATTTCACGAGAGCGCAAACTTTGCCAGCCTGAACATGCTGCCAATGATTTTTGCGTGCGAAAACAATCTCTATTCGGTCTATACGCCACTTTGTGAGCGGCAACCAGATCGCCCGATTAGCCGTCTCGCTGCAGCCCATGGAATGGCTTATTTTGATGTCGACGGTGATGACGTTCTAGCTGTTTTCGACGCAGCTTCGAATGCTGTCGCGCATGCGAGATCTGCTAGAGGGCCGGTATTTCTGAACATCAACACCTATAGATGGCGCGAGCATTGTGGCCCGAACTATGACAACCACATCGGATATCGCACTGAGGCAGAATTTGAAAAATGGCGCAATCGTGATGCAGTAGTTCGGCTCCGAGCTCAGTTGGTAAGGGAGGGGGTATTGACTGCGGCTAGTGAAGCAAGAATGATCTCAAACTTTCAAACAAAAATTGAAGACGCGATTGCATTTGCCAAATCATCCCCACTACCAAATCCCTCCGACGCGAGCAAGTATGTTTACGCCGAGATGGTCTCATGAGCGAGAAGCGGATAATTAACTGCGGTGCGGCGATTCGAGAAGGGCTGATAGAGGCTGCGCTTGCTGATTCCTCAGTGATATTCTTCGCGGAAGGTATTGCCGACCCTTCCTCGGTCTACGGTACGACGGAAGGTCTTCGGAGACATATCTCGGCAGATCGTGTCATTGAAATGCCATTATCTGAAAATGCGCTTACGGGCGTTGCTATTGGTGCCGCAATGGCCGGCAAGCGGGCTGTGCTGAGCTTCCATCGTGTGGAGTTCGCGTTGCTGGCGATGGAGCAAATCGTAAATAATGCAGCAAAGACCCACTATATCAGTGCCGGACGACATCGGGTGCCGATCGTAATACGGCTAATTGTCGGTCGTGGCTGGGGGCAGGGTCCGGAGCATTCGCAAAGCCTGGAGTCTATGTTTGCTCTGATTCCAGGAGTCAAGGTCATCATGCCAACGTTTCCTGCGGATGCGAAGGGGATGATCATAGCTGCAATTCAGGATGATAGTCCGGTGATCGTCATTGAGCATCGATGGTGTCATTACGTGCAGGGTGATGTGCCCAATGGAATATATACTGCGAGTATCAATGGGCCGTTACAGTTGCGGCAGGGTAATGATCTCACAATCGTATCCACTTCATTCATGACGCTTGAGGCGATGCGAGCAGCGGACCAACTCGCGGAAAACGGGATTACCGTCGACTTGTTCGACCTTCGTGTAGTTCGCCCGTTAAAAACTGCAGAAATCAAGCAGTCAGTTCGGAGAACTGGGCGTCTCATCACGATCGATACCGGTTTTCAAATGTTTGGTATCGGTGCAGAGATAGTTGCGCAGGTTGCGGACGAGTGTTTTTCGTCGCTCAGATCGCCGCCGGCTCGAATCGGTTTACCGGAGCATCCCAACCCTAGTTCTCGCGGTTACTTGCCCGGTCTTTATCCTGATTCAACAACGATTATTAAAACCATTGCGCCGATGTTTGACTGGGATGTCGGCAAACTTCAAAAAATACTTGAGACCATCGATCTGAAGAAGCCCGCACATGCACTGGATATTCCCGATCCAAGCTTCACGGGGCCCTTCTAAGAGCCTTCTCACACTTCGCCTTAGTCCGTATCGTGACCCTTTTCACATAGATGTACTACCTTGTGCGCCAGACGATCTCAAGAGGCTAGCGCTTAGCCAGAAGATCGAGTTAAGCAGGGGAAAAAATACCAGTGATAAAAATTAAGATTGTTTTTTGTACAATAATTTTATTCTCGATTGCGGGATACATTCTCCGCTCAGTGAACGAAAAACGAAACGTCGTTCGCACAGATGAATTCGAAAGGATAATAGAAGAGAGGAAAGGATTATCAAACTTTCCGATTGAAGATTTATCGAAGTATCGAAAAAAAATTAGATTTACTGAGGAGCAGATTTTAAAGACAAAGCCCCTCGATCGAATGTCAAGTTTATTAAAGCCGATCTACTCTTTCGGCCATGACGATGAGGGAAAACTAAGTGCAGCCGTATTCTGCGGTGAGGCTGTTTTCTTCGCATCAACCACTGGAAATATTTACGAAATAAATTTGAAGGAAGACCAAGCAAAAGGTAGATTAAAATTAAAACTTGGAAAGTACTCGCCAGTTGCGAAAAGAGGGGTTTCATGTCAAGAAAAAAATGGAAAATATTACTTAACTATGGGAGGTATGAACTCCGTTTTAATTGTCGACCTAGAATCGTCTGAGCAAAAAACGATCAAGACCAACGGCATAGTTGCGGTTCCCCCTGTGGGCTACGACGACAGCATAATATTCGCAACTATGAATCCATCTAGGATTATATCTGTTGATCGCCTAGCGGGTACGATAAACTGGGAATTGCGAGTGAGTCGGAATTATGGATCTAACATATGGTCTACATTCGTTCTAACTGAGGATAAACGCTACGTTATTGCTGCGACCGGAAGCCCCTTCAATTGGGAACAGCGAAAAGAAAAATACTCTCCGGACTCTGGCGCCGCGAACAAAATCCTCATTCTCAACCCAGCCACGGGTAAAGTTATTTTCGAGGAGCAAATTGTCGAGAGTGATTCTTGGGATTGGGATAACGTAGGCGTTCCTATTGTTCTTGAGAGCAGTATGAATATACTTGATTTTATTTTTTTTAATAAGGGTAAAGGAATTTTTCGGAGACGAATAAATATTTCGGATGAAGGTGTCTTTGTTATTAGGTCTTTGAATACCCCAACTTTGAGCGCTCACCTTGAACGGAAAATTGTATTTGACCGTGAAAACAATGCGAGTTATGTATTCGGCGATCTTCCCCCGCAATTAAAAAAAACAAGAGTGATTGACAACTATAGTGGCGGGCCGGCGTGGTATGGCGCAGCTTACTCAGATGATCGAAAAAGTATTTTTATACTCGAGAACAAGAATTTATTATTGGGACAATACTTTGATTTAATTCCAGATGCTCGGATATACAGTCAAGCGACCGCTCCGCTTAAAAATCTAAAAAATTGCTTTGGTTGCCACTCACCGCTGGGTAAGGTGGAAAAGTCAAAGTATGGCTTCGTTCCCAGCTTATCTTTAACTTCCCATCTTCACTCACTGGATAGTTTTAAAGCTTTCATGGAGCACTCTCACGCACCATCAAAATTTCGAGCGGATACAGCCGGATTGAAAGACTTATACGATTCACTCAAAATTTTAGATGATAAAGTTTCTAAAAATGGTTATACGCCTTATTATGAATTTGACTTTTCTTTTTACATAAACAATGAAAATTATGAGCCTCGCACGCGGGGTATTAGAAATATGTCTTCATTATTCGGTACAGTATCTCGAATTAATGTAAACTCGCTGAGAAGAGAGTGGGTTGTCCCGGCAGGGCGGTACGATAACCTATTAAAGTTTGGGGAGGATGATTTCGGACCCGACATTAGCATTGGGGTTGGGTCACTAAGTTGGGGTGGACTAATTGCACACGAGAATATCTTGATTTTATCTGGCACGTTAGACAGCCGGCTCTGGTTGTTAAATGCAGAGACCGGCGCATATTTTGGCTACCAGCCCCTTCCGGGAGTTGGTACGGCCCCTCCGACAAAATTCTCCTTAAATCAGAAGAGATTCGTTGCCGTTCCGAGCAAAAACGACCGGCGTATCAGTATGACAATATTTCAGTTTGCCGGCGCAAATTAGAATCTGATAGCTTCATATTCTCTGCATTTCATCTAAATATTTGAATCGCCTGGGATATTCTGGGTGTAATAGTTTTCTTTAACTAATTTTTTATTGCATACTTAAGTCGAGGAGTTAGAAAATATGCAAAATACGCAATATCATTCCGCTCGCTTAAAGCATCGCGAAATTAATTTCCAAAATAATGCCCCACCCAATCGGTTTGTCTTCGTTTTAACTAACAAATGTAACCTTAGCTGTGACTTTTGTTTTCAACATCGAAAAACGCTTGACGGGCAGTTAACTGCAGACGAGTGGATTCGGTTCTCAAATAGCCTTCCGAAAGGTAGCCATGTAACGCTGACTGGAGGGGAGCCTCTTATTTTCCGTGAATTCGGGCGAGTTTTTCACGAGATAAACGCAAGACACACGACCAATATCATCACTAATGGAACCAAGTTCTCTCAAGAGAACATTCGCATGATGGCCAGCGAGCCAAATTTTTTAACACTTTCAGTTTCTATTGACACAATCGGAAATCATAATCGCAAAGTCTCGGACGTTGTATATCAACAGATGTTGGCTCATTTAGATCTTCTTAGAATGCTTCGGGCAGACCTATATGGTGACCGTCCCACGATTGACGCTAAATGTGTGGTGACAGACGATAACGCAAACAATCTTGTTAGTATTTTTAATCACGTTTTTAGGGATTTAAAGGTTGATACATTGGCATTTCAGTTTCTCAAAGGGTCTTCTCTTCAGCACGCGGACCGTTGCTTTCCTTTCGAGAGTATTTTCTTTAAGCCTACCCCGCATATTTATAACAATTCGAGACTGATCTTTGAGCAGTTCGAATCAATCAGGACAATCTTAGCTTCCGATAGATTAGGCAATAGACGCGTTTATACTCATCCTCAGATTTATCTCTTCGACGAGGGAGCTCAAAATAACACTGAGCGTTTTTGTGAATATTTGACAACAGCGCAATTTTCGAGTGAGGCTCATGACCGGTGTTATGCTCCGTGGGAGTCCGTTCACATAAATGCTAACGGTGATATGTTCCCGTGCCTTGCCGTTAAGATCGGCAACGTAAGACAATTCGTAGATATTCAAGAAGTGTATAAGGGGGAGCCAGCTGTTAAATTTTTAGACACAATCAGAGATTATGGATCAGTGCCCGCTTGCTCGAGATGCGGCTACTTAAATCCGAAAGGTCTGTGCTCTAAACGGATATAGTGGTTTTAATTTTTTTAGTAGACTACGCTGAGCTTGGGAACCAAATCCGATTTGAGTTTATGACAGCGCATTTTTTGGCACAAATAATCCAAACTATGATTTGGCTGGCCGCCAGTGAATTCTAGTAACTAATTATAGTGCGATGTTAAAAATAACAAAAACTCAGCTCATAGCTTCGATTAAATCTGCAGGCGACAGGCTCAGACTTGGCTTGGCTTGGCTCTAATGGTGGATGATTGACTATCCTTGTAACCGGGGCGGGCTCATACGTAGCGAACGCAATAATAAGGCACCTTTGTGCAAGGAATTTTGAAGTTACTGCCACCTATAGAACGCACCGCCCACGCGACCTCGGCGGGGCAGAGCTTTTGCAACTAGACCTTTGCGAGCAATCTGGATTTCGCAGGTTACCTCGGAGCGCCGACGCTATTATTCACATTGCTGCCGGAACCCCTAGACATACGGTGGATGAGATCGTCAAATCCGCTGCTCAGGGAGCTATTAATCTGCAACGCTATGCGCTAGATTCCGGAGCAAGCGCATTAGTTCTTACTTCCTCGGTCTCGATTTATGGTCAAATCAGAAGCGCAATTGTCGACGAGACCACGCCAATTTTAGAGCCGGATATCTATGGAGCCAGTAAGTTTTTGGTAGAACGTACTTTTGCTACAACGGCAGATACCCTACCTGTGATCGCATTCCGCCTACCGAGCGTGCTCGGCTGTCTCGAATCGGGGGCTTGGGTTCCTTCGCTTACGCGAAGGCTTCTTAAGCACGAGAACGTTACTATATTCAACCCAGAGGCAACGTTCAATAATGCTATTGATGTCGATGAGTTGTCGCGATTCATTGTTTCTTTGATCGCGAAATCGTTCAGAGGATTCCATGCGTTTCCCATAGCAGCTTCTGGTTCGATCGCCGTTACAGACGTCGTAGAAATTCTCCGCAGTTCCATTAAATCACAATCAGCTATTTCAATCGATAAAATATCGCGACGGTCATTTACCCTTTCATCCGAATACGCAACCCGACTCTTTGGCTACGAGCCCATCTGCATACGTGAGACCTTGCATCGGTTCGCTCGACGTGTTGCGGATCTTACTAAATGAACGATCTATTCGTAAGCCATCAAATAGTGAAATGAAAGTGCAACTCGATTTAAAATCAAAGGATAGATTGTACGTTCATCATGTGGGAGGACGAGCAGGAAGCATAGGGTTCCCTGATATCCATAATTTCAGAGATGACGTTTTCCACGTTATCTACGATGCAGATGAAAGTTGTCTTGCTCAGATTAAAGATAAATGGAACGGCCAACATGTAAGCGTATTGCTTTATTGCCTATTCAGTAAGAACGGTACTGCATCATTTCATATAGACTATTGTCCTTATATAAGTTCGCTCTATCCAGCAGATCCCGTGTATGGCAATTATTATCATAAGGGGCAGGGAAGCCGTGACACCGATTACGTCTATTTCGGCGCATTAAAGACCGAGAAAGTTGTGAGGGTTGAGACTTTCCCCTAGATTACCTAATCGAACGGAATTTGGTCCCCCCGCCTGACCTCATCTCAATTGACACTCAAGGTGCAGAGCTCCCAATTCTCGAGGGTGCGGTAAAAGGATTGCGAATTTATATTGTCGCTGTTTTAGTCGAAATAAACTTCGCCCCTTTGTATAAAGGGGCTCAACTTTTCGGCGAATTGGACGACTTCTTGAGAAAGAATAGTTTCTTGCTGGCATCGATAGAAACAATTGACCTCGGCTACAAGCGAATAGGCAAGGGTTGCAGAGGCGCAGGCATTCCATTGCAAGGTGAGGCCCTTTACCTTTTGCGACCTGAATGCGTCACGGGCCCTGACGCTGCCACTACTGCCTAACGTCTGGAAAAGCTGGCCTTTGCCGCTTTAACCTTCGGTTATACAGAACTTGCTTTTGAAGCTGTCGAGCGTGCGCTGTCTATGGATAAGCGCGCTGAAAGCGAAATCAGGATACACTCTTTTTTGTTAGATTTTCGTCGTGAAGTGGAAAAAAGACACTGACATTCCACCACTTTGGCATGAGGTTTTTTTGAAGAGAGTAAACAGCGGTTCACTCTGCCGAATGGCAGGAAAAAAACATCACCTGCATATGTTGTTAAAACACCCCTTAAAATATTTTCTAGTTATTATTAAAAAAATTTTCAGTAAATTATTTTATCGTTTTGCTTTGACGATACAAAATATTTTATTAACCCTCAGGATGAGTCTGCCATCAAAGCCCCGAAAAGCTCTTTTGAAGATTTCATGCGTCGGTCTGGTTTTAATTTGGCGGTTAATCGAACTAGACAAAGGCGACTATTAGTTAGTGTTCTATCCCGTATTGAGAGTCTTAGCGGTCCAGTGTTCATTGAAAAGTTAGTTTGCTTTGTTTCAAATTTTAGAATCCTACCTGAAAAGCACGGCACGTAGAGCGAGCATCTATCTGGGGTTTATTGTTACCTCCCCGATTGTGATTTTCATTGTTTTATTGCGGCCATGGGTATTAATTCGGTTTGGGGCGTTAAGAAGTGAAAGAATCGGTCATTTCGCTGCGGACACTGAGGCATACGTCCAGGAGCGACGCTTACGCCAAAGTAAAAAGGTGATAGATATTATTGGATGCACTGAACCCGTTTGTAATCGACAATTGGAATTAATGTGGAGGCGAGTTTTTCCAATCACATCTAGGTATAGCTTCGCTATAAAAAGTCTCGAACGTGCGTGCAGCGCCTGGACCCAATCATCCGTGCACTCCGTGAGCTTGCGCGACCGTTCGTCGGAATATCGAAGGTTTGTAGATACAACTCCGAGTCTAGAGTTCACTGAGGAAGAAGAGCGTCTCGGGAGGCAAGTATTGCTGACACTCGGTCTACCTCCCGACGCTGAGTGGGTCTGCATCCACAACCGTGACAGTGCGTATTTAGAAAAGACTTTTCAGAGACGGTTTTCGTATCATGACTATCGAGACTACAATATTGAGTCAATGCTTGCTGCTGCTGAGGAACTCGCAGCGCGGGATTACTATGTATTTCGTATGGGCGCGATCGTAAAGGATGAAATGCCTTCATCGAATACTCGAATAATCGACTACGCGAACAGTACACTGCGTAGTGATTTCTTGGACATCTACCTTCTTGCGCGCTCGAAGTTTTTCCTCGGAAACGATTCTGGAATCTATGGTATACCGCTGATTTTTCGTCGGCCGATCGCAATGACTAATTTCCTATTTTTGGCGAATTTTTATGAAAAGGATTATGGCCCGTGGCTATTTACGCCAAAGCGAATTCGGGATCCTCTCTCGGGCCGCTTTTTGACTCTACGTGAGACACTTCTCGCTGGCTTAGGGGACGCGGACCGAACAGAAGTTTTCTCCGCAGCAGGGGTGGAACTGATCAGTAATTCGGGCGAGGAAATTCTTGAGCTTGCGGTGGAGCTTGACGATCGGGGCAAGGGAACATGGAAGCCTGATCCAGTTGATGAAGGGCTACAACAAAAGTTCTGGGAAATTTTCGTCGAGCACGCGAATGGTCGTGATATCCCCAACCGAAGAGCTCGCATTGGCGCAGGATTTTTGCGACGGCATACGGATTTTCTCACGTGAAAAATATCATGCGCTGTGTAATCCGGGTCTGTATGCTCTGAAAGTTATCCAAAGTACTGTTTTAGCGTGCACCAAAAGATCGATCTTCTGTACTTCCATTGGCCGCAAATGTGACCAATTGAAATGAAAATTAAGCCGATAGAGCTTGTGTCGTAATATAAATGCGAATCATTTATTAAGGTAAGAAGTGGCCTATAGAAACTAACTGGGTCAATTTCGCTTAGATAGAATGTGTTTTTATTTCTCTACCTGCGCGCAAGGAAGGCTCTTTATCTTGGCTTTGCTGATGATCCCCCTTCATTTGCCGGTGTAGTAAGTATTGGTGCGCTATTACCCTTGGGCGAACCTACGTCTCCGAAATAGATCTTAGCGTGCTAGCTTTTACAGCCTTTTGTCAAGGTATTAAGGATTTAGTCTTTCTAAGCCCTGCTTCTGTATTTAACACTGGTCTTGATGGGGCCGCATATTTTACATGCCTTATCCGAACAGCCCTGCTGTGGTGGTAAATACAATTGTCTCTGTTCACAGGTTCAGATGTTTGTGTGCAGGTTTATTCACTCACGCTCTATCAACCATAAAGTCTGGAATCAATAGGATCAACTTAAGAGACCTAGGTTTTCACTAAACCCGGATAACCTTTAAGTGTTAAGGCACTTAAGTCCACAAATTCCGAAAGACGATCGTGCGGATGCTATAGGAGCAACCGATAGTGGTAAAAGCACCTTACTAGGCATTGTTCTGGCTTTGCATAACCTAACCAAAGACGCTTTTTATTGATAAGACTGATGTGACTATCGAGGAAAATCTTGCTGATCAGGTACATATCGAGAATGTGTCGCAGGCACTTTATTAATTAGATACTAGCTTTGCAAGAAATATTGCTTTTGGCATTCCACTAGAACAGATTTACTTGCGACATGTTAAGAAGGTCACCCAGCGGGCAAATATTTCCGACCCTTTTGAGAGTTAGCGTAAAGGTTACACTGCGTTGGCGGGTGAATGCGGTGTCCCGACTTCAAAAGGGCGGCGTCAGCGCATTTGTATTGCGCACACACTTTATAAACGTGCTAACGTGATTATGTTTAATGAAGCAACCAGTGCATTTCACAACGACACCGAAGCTATGGCTGTGAAGGTCGTAGAGACCATCAGACGCGAAACCACTATTTTAATTGTCGAGCGTCTACTTTACCACGCACAAGAGTCGCGATCAGATTCAAGGACTCGCTAATGGCCGAATCAAGGCGGTCAGTTGTGATACTCGGATGATATCAGGAACGACTTAGTATAAATTCAGAAAAATCAGTAGACTTTTAGTATTAAAATTTGATTTCAACAGTTTTGTCTCGGTCCCAAATCCAAAATATGATCCCCGAGCCGAAGTCGATCAACACAACTTAAGGCTAAGTTCCAAAAATATTTATGCAAGGACAAGTAATTCTTCTAACTGGCGGCACTGGGTCCTTCGGTCATGCGTTTGTCCCAATGACCCTCCAACGACATAATCCTAAGCGCATCATCGTTTACTCGCGAGATGAGATGAAGCAGTGGGACATGGCCCAAAAGTTTTCAGGTGATTCGAGGGTGAGCTTCATTATTGGGGATGTTAGAGACAAAGAAAGGCTCATGCGTGCACTCGATGGTGTTGATTATGTCATTCATGCTGCAGCCACAAAAATCGTACCAACAGCGGAATATAATCCCTTTGAATGTGTAAAGACGAATATAAACGGTGCAATGAATCTGATTGACGCCTGCCTTGACAGAGGCATAAAGCGGGTTGTTGCCTTATCGACAGACAAAGCTAGTAACCCTATTAACTTATACGGTGCAACAAAGCTCGCCTCTGACAAGCTGTTCGTGTCTGCTAACGCATCCGCGGGAGCTCATGATACTCGTTTTTCGGTGGTGCGCTATGGAAATGTAATGGGTTCCAGAGGATCAGTCATTCCATTCTTTATGTCTTTAGCTCATACGGGCGAACTGCCCATTACAGACCCGCTAATGACGCGCTTCATGATTACCCTGGAGCAGGGGGTTGAGCTCGTTTGGCATGCGTTTGAAGACATGAACGGAGGTGAAATATACGTGAAAAAAATACCCTCTATGAGCATACTCGACATCGCGCGAGCTGTTGATTCAGAAGCGAAACATAAGCTAATTGGTATTCGTCCCGGCGAGAAGATTCATGAACAAATGATTGGCTACGAAGACGCTCCCTATACTTATGAGTATGCTGATCATTACAAAATTCTGCCGGCAATCTATAACTGGTCAGCGGACCCAGCTCGAATTAAGGGGGGGCTAAAAGTGGCACCGGATTTCACTTACACGTCGAGAAACAACCGAGACTGGATGCCAGTCGAGGTGCTAACAGCCTGGATTGAAAGCCACCGCAGCAAGCTTGGCAGAATCTAAACTTGAGTAGAGTTCTTATTACTGGTGGTTCTGGTTTACTTGGGTTGAATTGGGCGGCATCTACCCGCAGTCAATCTGAGGTTTACCTAGGTATACATTCTCGAGATGTGTCCTTAAGGGGAACGATAGCGAGCCCGATAGATATCGATTCATTTGACAGCACTCTTCGTAGTTTCGACTCACTTCAACTCGACTTAGTTATTCATACAGCAGGACTCACGAGTGTTGAGCAATGCGAAGCCAATCCAAGCAAGGCCCGTTATCAAAACGTCACACTAGCGCGCAATGTCGCCAAAGCTTGCGAAAAGCAAGGCATTAAGCTTGTACATATTTCTACCGACCACCTTTTTGATGGCGCCTACTCTCTCGCAGATGAACGCGCTTTGCTCTGCCCTAGAAACATCTACGGAAAGACTAAAGCCGAAGGTGAGTTGTGTGTACTTGATGCAAATCCAAATAGTCTTGTGATTCGTACAAACTTTTTCGGCTGGGGCACTTCTTATCGCTCGTCTCTCAGCGACTATATTATTCAATCCCTAAGAGCAGGTAAGCCTATAAAGCTGTTCGAGGATGTTTTCTACACACCAATTCTTGCCGAATCTCTTGCGTATACAGCAGCGCAGTTAGTGAAGATCAATCACTCGGGAGTCGTCAATTTAGTAGGTGATACAAGAATCTCAAAGTTTGATTTCGGGGTTAGGCTCGCTGAAGACTTTAGGCTTGATAAGAGCCTCATTAGACCGGTTAAGCTCGCGTCACGCCCCGATCTGGTTAGACGCCCCTTAGATATGAGTCTTAGCAATAAGTGCGCGACTAGCCTACTGAGTAGACCCCCTAGCTTTTTGGAGAGCGACATAAAACGGCTCCGAAAGCAAGAAGAGCAAGGGCTGGCAAAGGAGCTATTAGCCTTATGATTCCCTACGGTAGACACGATATTGACGAGGATGACATTCAGGCCGTCGTAGATCTATTGCGAAGCGGATCCCTTACCCAAGGCCCAACCATTAGATTATTTGAACAAGCTGTAGCAGAATATGTAGGCGCCAAGTACGCGGTGGCTGTTTCTAGCTGCACCGCAGCCCTTCATCTTTCCACTATGGTGGCTGGGGCGGGGCCGGGCTCAACATTGGTGACATCTCCAATTACATTCGTAGCATCGGCCAATGCTGGCCTTTATGTGGGCGCGAAGGTGGCATTTGCAGATGTTGACCCGCTGACTATTAATATGAGTCCTGCATCTTTAGAGGAAGTTCTGAAGAAGAATCCAAGCACAAAGGCGGTGGTTCCCGTTCATTTCGCTGGATTGCCATGCGATGTGGAGGCCATTAAGAAGCTGGCAGAAAAGACTGGTGCAATTGTTATTGAAGATGCAGCTCATGCGCTCGGTGCAATCTATCCTAGTGGCCGGCGAGTGGGTAGTTGCGAGAATTCGGAGATGACTTGCTTTTCATTTCATCCCGTAAAGGCTATTGCTGCTGGCGAGGGCGGGATTGTTACCACCAATGACGAAGCTATTTATCGTAAGCTAATGCGTTTGCGAAGCCATGGTATTAATAAGTTAGATGATCGTTTCTTGTTAACCGAGCAGGCAAATGACAACACAGGCCCCAACCCCTGGTATTACGAAATGCAGGAGTTGGGCTTTCATTATCGAATTACTGATATTCAGTCGGCTCTTGCGGTTTCACAGATGAAAAGGCTCGACACGTTTATTGCGCATCGTAAAGCACTGGCAGGACGTTATGACCAAGCATTTTCCGATGAAGACTTTATACGCCCTGCACAGGTCATCCGCAAGACCAGCAGTGGCAATCACATCTATCCAGTACGTATCGATTTTAAGGCGATTGGCAAGACACGACGTCAAGTAATGCTTGCGCTGCGAGAGAAGGGCGTCGGGACGCAAGTGCACTACATTCCCGTTCCCATGCATCCGCTCTATCACCGCATGGGCCATAAGCCGGCCGATCAACCAGAGGCAATGAGATACTACAGCGAGGCCCTCACGATCCCACTTTTTTTTAACCTCAGCTTTGACGAGCAGGATTCTGTGATTGCAACGCTTCTTGGGGTCTTACGCAGTTGAATCTGGGCCTCGGCACAGTTCAGTTCGGCTTGCCTTACGGGATCAGCAACAGGTCCGGTCAAGTACCGGCCGACGAGGCCAAGAGAATTCTGCAGATTGCCGAGAGCAGTGGCTTGAAAGTAGTTGATACGGCTGCCGCCTATGGGGACTCTGAGACCGTCTTGGGTTCTCGCTTAGTGCCGCAACACAATTTTTCGATCGTTACTAAGACTCTGCCGCTCAAGACCGATAGGGTGCGTCCGGCGGACGTGGTAAAGGTAAAAGCCGCTTTCCATAACTCACTGCATAACCTCGGCCAGGCATCAGTTTATGGATTACTGGTTCATCACGCTGTTGACCTTCTCATTCCTGGCGGCGAGCAGCTCTATGCATTATTGCAGCGTTGGAAAAGTGAGGGGATGGTCAGAAAAATTGGGGTGTCCGTTTATGACAAGGAAGAAGCCGTTTACCTGTTTGACAGATACGAATTTGATATCGTCCAGTTACCGTTGAATGTGTTCGATCAGCGGTTTGTACGAGATGGAACTCTAAGGCAACTGTATGCATCAGGCGTTGAGGTGCATGTTCGATCGGCCTTCCTTCAGGGACTCTTGCTTATGCCTAGCAGCAATTTGCCGCCGCATTTTGAGAGCCTTAGAAAGCACTACATGGCATACCTTGCGGAATTGGAGAATGCTGGGATGTCTGCGTTGACAGGCGCCCTAGGATACTTTCACGACCGTCCGGAAGTATCAACGGTGTTGGTCGGGGTTGAGTCCAGTGCGCAGCTGCAGGAATGCCTTAACGCAGTTAGACATCGGCCGACCATTGACTTTACTCAGTTTGCTGTCGATGATCCTCAAATGCTAGACCCTAGACTTTGGGTTTAGATACTTAGTAAATCTTACAACCCTTTCCAATCTACCCTCTCTTACACCTCTTGAAAGATAATTCAACGTGAGCACTGGCCAAGACCTCTGGCAACGAGCAAAGCAACTCATCCCCGGCGGCAACATGCTGCTTTCGAAGCGAGCAGAGATGTTTCTGCCCAACAAATGGCCCGCCTATTTTAGCAAGGCAAAGGGTTGCAAGGTGTGGGATCTAGACGGCAAGGAATACACTGATATGTGCATCATGGGTATCGGGACTAATACGCTCGGTTATGGCCATCATGAAGTCGATGCAGCTGTTCTTAGTACTGTTTCAAACGGTAATATGTCTACCCTTAATTGCCCTGAGGAAGTTTACCTAGCAGAAAAATTAATTGAATTGCATCCTTGGGCTGACATGGCACGATTTGCACGTTCTGGTGGTGAGGCTAACGCTATAGCTGTCAGGATAGCGCGAGCAGCATCTGGCAAGGATAAGGTTGCCATCTGTGGTTATCACGGTTGGCACGACTGGTATTTGAGCGCGAATCTCTCTGATGACAGTAGCTTAGATGGGCACCTGTTACCTGGGCTGCAGCCGAAGGGTGTCCCCAGAACGTTAGCGGGTACAACCTTGCCGTTTTTCTATAACGACTTACAGGCGTTAGAGGAATTGCTTCGGTCAAACCCCGATGTAGGCGTTATCAAAATGGAGGTCTCCCGCAATGAAGGTCCGACTCCGGGTTATCTTGAGGGGGTACGCAGCCTGGCTAACCGTCATGGTGCAGTGCTAATTTTTGATGAATGCACCTCAGGCTTCCGCGAAACCTTTGGCGGTCTCCACAAGAGATACGGGGTAGAACCGGACATGGCGATGTTTGGAAAGGCATTAGGAAATGGATACGCTATTACCGCAACAATTGGGCGCCGTGAAGTGATGGAGGCCGCGCAGTCTACATTTATCAGCAGCACGTTTTGGACTGAGCGCATCGGACCAACCGCAGCGTTAAAAACTCTGGAAGTTATGGGTAGAGAAAAGTCTTGGGAGACAATTATTGATTTAGGCCAAAAGATGAAAGCGGGATGGCTAGCTCTAGCAACAAAGTACGATATTCCTATTGATGTTTTTGGATTAGACGCGATACCGAGTTTCAGTTTTAGTGGGGCTAACGCTCTCGCATACAAAACCCTTCTAACGCAAGAAATGCTCTCTGAAGGATTTCTGGCGAGTAATGTATTCTTTAGTAGTACCGCCCATTCTGAGAAAATCTTTAATCGTTATTTTGAGGCGTTAGACCCGATATTCTCAAAAATTAGAAAATGCGAGCAGGGCCTTGATATACTGTCTCTACTTAATGGACCTGTATGTCATGCGGGTTTTAAACGATTGAACTGAGTACTGCGCGGCACAAAGACCGTTTATACGACTCCTGTAAAGACTACTCTTGCGCGATGAACTTTAGAATTGGCGATGTAAGTGTCGGATCAGATCAACCGTGTTTTATCGTTGCGGAAATGTCCGGAAATCACGGTGGTAACTTTGATCGCGCAATCGAAATTGTGCGCGCTGCTGCTGAGTCTGGTGCGAACGCGCTAAAACTTCAGACTTACACAGCTGATACGATTACGCTTAAAAGTGATTTGCCGGATTTCCAACTTCCTTCGGGGCCATGGGAGTCACATCGGCGGATGTGGGACTTATACGATGTTGCACATACCCCCTGGGAGTGGCACGAACCGATTTATGCAGAGGCTCAACGATTAGGCCTTGAGGTCTTCTCGAGCCCATTCGACGAGTCGGCGGTTGATTTCCTAGAGTCTCTTGGTACCCCAGCCTATAAAATCGCTTCGCCCGAGATTAACCACATTCCCTTGCTTAGAAGAGTTGCGAAAACAGGCAAGCCGATAATTCTGTCAACAGGTCTTGCTCGCCTCTACGATATTGAACTTGCGTTGAGCACGCTGCGTAACAATGGCGCCGAAAATATTGCATTATTGAAATGCACGACAGCATATCCTGCACCTTTTAACGAGATGAACTTGCTCACCATCCCGGATATGGTGCAACGCTTCGAAGTCATTTCTGGTCTTTCGGATCATTCGATGGGTACGGCCGTCTCCGTGGCCGCAGTAGCTCTTGGCGCGAACATAATTGAAAAACATTTCACGCTGGGCGGGGACGAAAACACTGTTGACTCTTTTTTCTCGAACGACAAGCAGGAATTCGCTCGGCTAGTTGCTGATATTCGGACAGTCGAACAAGCGTTCGGGCGCATAAATTACGATGTCTCGCGGAGTGCACAGGCCAATTTGCGTGGAATGCGTTCGATCTATATTTCAGCACCTGTATCAGCGGGAGAGAAACTGTCGTCCGCAAATGTCCGATGTGTGCGCCCGGCATTTGGCCTACATCCGCAACATTACGACGAAGTTCTTGGTCGTGTCGTAAAGCGAAATCTCTCTGTTGGAGAGCGGTTGCAGCTAGAGGACCTCGAATGAGGAAAGTAGAGGTTGAGTTAGTTTGTGACGGGGGGCCCGAAATAGGGTATGGGCACATTAGGCGTACGTTAACCCTGGCGGACGCGTTGCGCAGATCTGGCATAAGCTCTTACATAACCGCAATTTCGGATTGCGCTAAATCCTTCTTGCCATTGCAACCGCGGATGGAAGCTTCGGCGAAGGTCTTAGTACTTGATTCACCGCGTGGCGTAGATCTCAGAATAAAACGCGCCCGAGATAATGGGCAGCGTGTAATCGCCTTGGATTGGTTCGGTCAATTAGCGCCCGACATCGCGGTAGTTGTTTATCCCCACTCTAAGGTTCGTGCGCGTTTACGTAGTTATGTTGGTCTCGAGTTTCAAATTATTCGGCCTGAAATTCTAAACGTACCACGACTTCGGGAAGGTGATGGCGTAGTGATACTTCTTGGGGGGGGTGATTTACTCGGACAGGGCCATCAAGCAGCAACCCAACTAACTAAATTGGGGTTGCGGGTTAGTTTAATTCAAGGCCCATTGGCCGCTAACTGCGAAGCGTCTGGGCCCTATGAGGTCCTAGTCGCCCCCCCGGATTTACCTTCGCGGCTAGCTGCAAGTGCATGGTTGGTCACTAACGGAGGCTCTTGTATGTTTGAAGCAATGTGTCTTGGTAAAGCCACCGTGGTTTTGCCGCAGACACGCAAAGAGGAAGCATTAGCTAATTTTGTGTTTGAACGTGGAGCGCTCCTAGGGGTAGGTGCCTCATATCTCAATATTCAGGATGAAAAAATGTGCCTCACGATTGCGAGCAGAGCATCTGAACTCTCGGATGGACAAGGCGCAAATCGCATAACGAAAATAGTAGAGTCACTCCTTTGAGTGCCTGTTGGGGAAGAATTTAGTAACAGTTACCATATGACCTGTTTAAAGATTTTTCATTAATTATCAACCTAGAGAAGCGTGAAATTTCGTATAGCAAATACTTTTAAGATAACAGAAAGAGGACGGCGTGAGACCAGTAAAAACAAAAGAAAGACATTTGGAAATTCAACCGAGGCCAAGCCAGAATGATTTGTCACTTTTTTAAAAGAACATTCCGTTAGGATCTGCCACTGAATATATAACCGAGATTGATGAAGAGGAATATTTTCATCGCGGAACAGGTTGTCTCGAAGCCGAATTTTTGTTCGGGGATAGGTTAGAAACTGCGAGAAAAACGCTCGAAGTGGGCTGTGAAAAGGTTTTTCTTAAAAATTTTTAAAAAAAGGGATTTGGAGGTCTCTGGTATAAATTTCAATAAAGGGGTCATTCAATGCTTTTTTCCACATCTCGTAGAGCATGTTTATGAAGGCGATTTGATGGAATGTATTAAGAAGCTTTCGCAGCAAAAGAAGCAATATGATTTTATAAATTTAACTAATGTTATTGAGCATGTTGTTGATCCCTCTGGAGCGTTGGGATGCATAAAGGAAATTCTTTCCAATGATGGTATTTTACGAATATCCGTGCCTAATGACTTTTCTAAACTTCAACTTGATGCGGTGAGCAGAGGTTGTGCGAGGGACCAGTATTGGGTGTCAATTCCCGTTCACTTGAACTATTTTTCCATCTAAAATTTTCAAAAATTTCCCACCAAGAATGGCCTTAGAGTTACTCATTTGCTAGCGGAATTTCCTATTGAATTTTTTCTATATAACACTGGGAGTAACTATCTGAAAGATAGAAATATGGATACTCTCGCTCATCGTGCTCGAATCGAAATAGAGAACATGCTGGCAAAACGTGACATCCGCGAGTTAGTCGCTTTTCGGCAAGGTTGTTGTCAGGCGGGCTTTGGCAGAACAGTCACAGCCTACTGCTCGCTTAGTATGACGGCAGATTGAGGTTTGGAGGTAGTCAAATGCGAAAAGTGAAAGAGGTTGAAGGTATTCAGCATGAGAAATGTATTCAAACATACGGGTACACCATAGTCCCCGGATTTGTGCCGAAAGATCTTGTGGAAGCCCTCCTGGGTCGTGTTAATGAGTTATACAGGTTGGAAAGTACCAAAAGATACGAGGGAGTTCCTGAACGGGATGGTAAAGATAAGATAGTTTACAATATTCAAAATAAAGATTTAATCTTCATTAAGTTGCTCTCAGATTCATTCCTTCGAAATTTACTTATAAAAAAACTAAATGACCCTTTTTATCGATTCTTGCCAGTAGATGTACCGAACTATATTTTGAGTTACTATAATGCTCGCTCTAGCGGTAATGCCCTCGACCTTCATATCGATTCTCACATCCCCGCTATAAGCTCTTATCCGTGGGCAATGCAGGTAGCGTTCGTCCTTGAGGAGCAGAACGAGTCTAATGGTTGTACGATCGTGGTACCAGGAAGTCATCAGTCTGGAAAGTTCACGGACAGAGAGCTACAGGATGTCAAGCCGATCTTAAGCAAGCCAGGCGACTTGGTCATTTGGGATAGTCGCCTTTGGCATGGAACGTTAGAAAATAAAGCTAATGCATCTCGTTGGGCATTGATTGCAACGTTTACCTCGTGGTGGGTGAAACAGTCGATGGACATTACCAGATCATTACCGGAGAAGATCTACGAATCTCTTTCTAATGAAGAAAAGTCGATACTCGGATTTTGTTCAATTCCGCCGGCAACTGAGTTGGATCGTATAAATACGAAAAGTGGTTACGAAACATTAAAAAAGTCAGTAAAGGAATACTATTCAAGTTAATTACTATTTAGCGGGGTTGAGGTTTTGATGGATAACTGGTTTGCCGTAGTTACTGCAGGTCGGTGGCAGGTTAACGGTATTCTTGCAGCGCGTAACCTGGGGTACAAGGTGGTGGCAATTGATGCAGATCCGCATGCGGAAGGGTTTAGTCATGCTGATCATATTATTAATTTACCGTTGACTAATGTTGAAGTCGTTCTCAGTGAACTCAAGGCACTGACAGGAGATCTTCGAGGCGCGGTTAGTTTTGCATCGGATGCGGGCGTTCCTTTAGCGGCAGAAATCAGACAGTATTTTAACTTGCCAGGTGCTCATCCTGAATTATGTTCTCGACTGGTCAACAAGGCCCAGCAGCGACGTGTTTGGGCTGAGCACAGGGTACCGGGCCCAAGAGTCGAGGTAGTAACTACGCCGCAAGCGGCGCTTGTTGCAATTGAGAATTTTGGTTTCCCGCTAGTAATCAAGCCTGCCGACTCATCGGGTAGTCGTGGAGTGACAAAATTAGAATCCTCCGACGACGATGTTCTCGAAGCTGTAAACCGAGCTTTTCATTTCTCAAAGACGAAAGAGGTACTTTTAGAGTCATTCATGGATGGAGTGGAGTTTACCGTAGAGTCTTTTTCTGTGCGAGGTAAGCACCATATCCTTGCAGTTACGGAGAAACTAAAGGTGGAAGGGACGCGTGGTACGGTCGCGCGCGAACTAGCTACGCCACAACGATCACCGGCGGTGATAGACAGTATAGAGAAGGTGGTAATGTCTGCCTACCGGGCTCTAGGCTACGAAGACGGTCCGGGCCATGCCGAAGTAATACTTATGAAAGATGGGAAAATTGGCCTTGTGGAGGTGGCCGGCCGTGGTGGTGGATTCCTGGTGTTTGATCGCTTAGTGCCCTCCGTAAGTGGCATCGACATTGCTCGACTCACAGCGATGCAAGCAGTCGGAATGCAATTGCATAACATACGTCCTGAATGTAACCCGACGGTATTGCGCTTTTTTCCTTCGCGACAAGGAAAGCTGATTGCAATACGCGGCCTTGAGTTAGCAAATGAACTTGAGGGAGTAGAAGCCGGCGCTATTGCGAAAATAGGAGATCTTTTCACGGGAGCTGCAACTGATGGCGACCGACTTGGATGGATCCTAAGCCGTGGGGATACGCCCCAGATTGCTCAGCAAAAAGCAGATCAGGCAGAGAGCCTGATAAGTTTTGTTCTCGTAGAGCAGTAAGGCAAAGGAGATAGTTCGATGATTATTGACGCGCATGTTCATCTTGACGAACGCATTGACGGAACGGTAGAAGGCGCCGTACGAGAACTTGTGCGACAAGCGCGGGAGGCTGGTATTACTCGGGTGGTCGCCCTGCATTTAGATACTCAACCATGGTCACTTGAGGAAGTTTCGGAGGCAGTCGCTCCTTACAAGGAAATCAAGGCTTTTGCCAACGTTCACCCAGAGAGTCCAAATGCCGAGCGAATCTTAGAAAATGCAATCCAAAAACTTGGCTTTATAGGTCTTAAGCTTCATCCACGACTACAAGAATTCGCAGTAGATAGTGCACAAACTGTTAATCTCGTACAGATTGCCGGCGAAATAGGAATACCCGTTCTTTTGGATGCCTTTCCAGATGGAACTCATTTGATGCAAGGTTTTAGTCCCCTGCGATATGCGGCTCTAGCGCGGCAATGCCCGAGGACAAATATTATCTGGGCTCACATGGGAGGGCACCATGTGATCGACTTCATGATGCTTGCGAAACGGCTGCCGAATGTGTACATGGATGTGTCATATTCTTTACTCTATTACCGTGGAAGCTCGGTGCCTATGAACATGGTTTACGCCATGCGTAGCATGAGATTTGAGCGGGTATTTTATGGTTCCGACTATCCTGACCGACCTCTAGGTGATTCCTTAAGAAGCTCCCTAGAAGTTCTTCGCGTCTACGGTCTCGATGACACCGAGCTCCAAAAATTGCTTTTCACAAATATCGTGCGCTTTTTCGGGTGGAATGATCTTTGAGTCCTCGGCATAATTTATTTAAGACTGCCGCTCATCTATATAACGAGCGTTTTGATCGTTTCGGGCGAGACGTGCGTACCGTTGGTTGGGGAGGCCGCGCAGATCAGGTACTTCGCTTCGATGTGCTATTTAGAGGGCTTGACCCTACGGGAAAAAAGATACTTGACGTTGGCTGTGGTTTAGGTGATTTGATCCCGTTCTTAGAAGAACGCACCGGTGGGAATTTTAGTTATATTGGTGTCGATATTGCGGAACGTCTCGTCGAAGATGCACGGAAACTGCACGGTAGAGAAGATCGTCTATTCTTTCATGGGGATGTTTTTCTAGCAGACCTTCCAAGGGTGGATATCGCAGTGTTATCAGGAGCATTGTCATATCGCGTTAAGGGCATTACCATTTACGCTAGACGAACTTTGGAGCGAATGTACGCTTTGGCGAAGGAGGCCGCGTGCCTTAATTTTTTAAGTAAATATGTAGACTATGAATTAGAAAAAAACAAGCATTACAACCCAGAAACAATTCTTAGTTGGGGTCTTCAAGCCGCGCGTAAAGTAAGCTTTTATCATGACTACCCGCTGTATGAGTTCACTATTCAGCTTTGGCGGGGTGAGGATACAAAAAATTGAACTATTCAGAACAGATAATCGACTTCTGCAAAAAAAATCGTGTATCTACAACCGAAGTTGCGGATGCATTAGGAAAATCTGGTGTATTTTCTGGGGTACTACCGATCAGCGCAAATCTATACAAGGTTGGTCCTATCCGTTGTGTATTTTCAGCAAATAATTCTAACTGGGATGTGCACGAACAAGTTCGTCAAGTAGAAGAGGGCGAAGTAGCGCTAATTCTTACTCACGGTTGTGAAAGTAATCGCGCGATAATCGGAGATCTTATTTCAAAGTATGTTCTACTTTATCGCGGTGCTGCAGCCATCATAGTTCAAGGACCAGTACGCGATGTTGCAGCATTGAGACGTGAAGGTTACGCACTCTGGTCTATTGGTGTTAGCCCGCTAGGTTGCTTCAATAAACGAGTGGAACCATATCCTCCTGAATTAGAGACTGAGATGCGGGCAAAGTACGAAGGTGGATTGGCTATTTGCGATGATGGTGGCGTCACGATTATCGAGAGCTCACTATTAACCGAAGATACACTGCAAAAGTTAAAACGCATAGAGATTCAAGAAGATATTTGGTTCTATTGTCTAGATACGCTTAAATGGGACACCAAAAAGATCGTGTGTGACAAAGCATATTTAAGCGAAACAGATTTGTTATCAAAGGTACATATGCAGCAGCTTATTGAGTTAAAGAAATCGCTGGATGAGAACTAAGGTGTCTTGTGGATAGCAAACTTTTAAATATTTCTCAGTCCATCTCTGTTTCTTTTGCTGACTATGTACGTAGACTGGAAGCAGAGGGTCGCGCACTGATAAAGATGCAGACAGGAGATCCAGATTTTCCGACTCACGAGGCCGTTATAAAAAAAGCTCAAGAAGCAATTACTGGCGGGCAAACAAAATATTGCGATAGTCGTGGACTGTTAGTGTTGCGCGAAGCACTAGCCGAAAAGCTAAGAGAGAAAAATAACATCACAGCTGACCCTTTGCGAGAAATTCTTGTGACGCATGGTGCCGTGCATGGCATTGGTCTGGTAATTCGAGCGTTAGTAGAGCCCGGTGACGAAGTTATCTTATGCGAGCCTTTTTGGCGGGTGTATCGAGCCGATATCGTACTTGCTGGCGCAATACCGGTGACTATAAGATTAGATGGAGAAAAGGGTTTCCAGCTAGAGGCTGAAGAGGTCCTAGCGGCAATCTCCCCGAAAACGCAGGCAATTATTATCAATTCGCCGAATAATCCAAGCGGCGCCGTGTACGACAAGGAGCAACTGCGCCGGTTAGCTCTCGGTGCGGCAGAACGCGGTGTCTTTCTAATTTGTGATGAAGTCTATGAAAACATTCTGTTCGACGATCAGCAGCACTACAGTCCAAGATCAGATATAAATCTAGCGAAGTGGATCATTAGCGTTTTCAGTTTTTCTAAAACACATGCGATGACGGGATGGCGCATCGGATATGTGGTCGCCGATGGAGCGCTTGTTGATGAACTGCTCAAATTAAGCCAGTTTTCGGTGACTAGTCTGGCACCGTTTAGTCAAATTGCGGCACTCGCTGCTTTAACAAACTCTGAAGCGCAGGCCTATTCGGAGCAAATGCTCGCAACTTACGAGGCTAGACGGAACTTCATAGCCCGCCGTTCGATTGGTAGCTGGCTTGAGCAAGCCATAACACCACCAAGCGGTACTTTTTACGCTCTAGTGGATTGTCGTGAATTCGGTCTTAATTCAACGGAACTAGCGCAGTTGATTGTCGATCGTTGGGGTGTTGCCTTCACTCCCGGCATTGCATTCGGTAATTCGATGGATGGATACCTAAGGCTGTGCTTTGCCACTTCAGAGAGTAACATCGCGCAAGCACTTGAAGCTCTAAAGTGTCTGAGTAAATAGATGTTTTCTAGATCGCCGTCGAGAAATTGAATAATAATGATCTTGGATGGACGTCGTAAGTTGAATTTATTAAGATAGCAACGTGAAGAGACTGGCTATAATTCCCGCACGAGGTGGTTCTAAACGCATTCCGAAAAAAAATATCCGGGAATTTTGCGGTCAGCCGATGATTACACACGTTCTTGATGCTGCGAGTGAGAGCGGTTTATTTGACTTGATCCATGTTTCAACCGAAAGTGACGCCATTCGTAGTGTTGTCGAGCAATTCGGGTTTCCGATTGATTTTATGCGACCGATAGATCTTGCTGACGACCACACACCGATCATGCCCATCCTTAAATACGTGCTCGAGGAATATCGTAATCGCGGAGTTAGGTTCGAGCGTGTCGCGTTGCTTATGGCCTGTGCGCCAATGATCACTCCAAATGACTTGTGTGGCGCGGCAGCGTTGTTCGATGCGCATCATGGCAAAAAGGCCGTGCTTGGGGTGGCTGAGTATCCGTGTCCCGTTGAATGGGCTTTCCGTCGCGGCTCGAGTGGTGAGTTAGTGCCGATGCAGCCGGGAATGTTTTCTGTCCGCTCACAGGACCTAGCAACAGCGTACTACGATGCCGGGCAGTTTTGCTTCATGCCGAGTGAACGTGTGCTTGCTGCGGTGGGAGCAGGGAGTGACGAAGGCTTTCTGGGCTATCCGCTTAAGGGCCATCAGGCGATTGATATTGACACGCTAGAGGATTGGAGATTTGCCGAGTTAATCTTTCAAAGCATTCGCCAGGATGCGCAGCGGAAATGATCCATCTGGTTCGAAAGACGGATGGAGCATTCGCGGATCTGTTGAAGCACCTGCTGGCTAGTGGAAACCATTTTGACGCACTTTATGGCGAAGCTAATCTGTCCTACTATCGAGAGCAGTGTAGGGAGAGCGACTCAGAAGATTTGTCGTTTGTGGTAGTTGATGGTTCAGTTCCTATATGCGGTCTTAGAGTATTTAGTCGTCGGCTTAAGACCGCAGATATTGAGATTGCATGTTTCGGTCTTCCAATGCTTTACGCTGAACAGCCTCAAGCGAATCAAGTGGCCCTAACTAATGCGAGACGCATTGTTAGAACCACAGTAGAGCGCATAATTAAGGCGCAGCACCATGTTAATACAACTGTTTTTTACAAGGACAGACTCTTGAGGGGTTCTCTATCTCCGATTAGTCGCTGCCTGTTAGATCTGGGTGCAGAGGCGACTCCTAGTATTAGTCAGATTATCGATTTGTCGCTTCCTGAGGAAATCATTTTTAATGGATTAACCAAAGCATACAAATTCTCAGTTAAGTGGGGGAAAAAGAACCAGGTACTTAGTGTAATAGACGCCGACTCGATTACAGATCAGGATGTTGAGGAGTTCCGACTACTTCATGCCGAGGCAGCAGGACGAGAGACGAGATCGCGCCAGACTTGGAGTCTGCAGCACGATATGGTGCGTGAAGGTGAAGCATTTTGTGTGTTTGCCAAGATGGGGGGGGCGTTGGTAAGCGCTGCATTATTCCCGCATTCGAAATCGCATTGCTTCTATGGGATAAGCGCCTCACGCAGGGATTTGTTTGATAAACCCATCAGCCATAGTGTGATATGGACTGCACTCCTACATGCAAAAAAGCTAGGCTTGAAGTATTTTGAAATGGGGGAGCAATTATTTCCGATGTGTCCCCGCAAAAATCCATCAAAGAAGGAGTTGGGTATCAGCTTCTTCAAGCGGGCCTTCGGGGGGGAGCCTCGGGTGTTTCTCGACGTATGCCTGAAGCTGAGTAATCACCCCGCTAGAGTGCCGCTTTAATGACTCCCCCACATTTTCTGTGGCCTAAACCGAATATCCGACGAACCTTTACTTGTTCCGTGAATTACGTGTCGGTTGAGGAAATTGAGGAAAAGCTAGCAAATATGTTTCCTGTTGGTTTTCCTGTTCTTTTTTCCTCAGGTCGGGCCGCGCTTTACCATTCACTTCTTTACAGCGGACTGAGGCGAGAGGACAGAGTTGGCGTTTTTCCATTTGCCAGCCACTGTATATTGGATGCGGTGAGCCGGATCACTACCCCTACCCAGATTGGCAGGGACGCCCGTCTAAATGTTGTGTTCCAGCAGTGGGGATACATTCAGTATCGCGATATATCCTCGTGTGACATTGAAGACTGTGTGG
>Ga0315902_10001147_pt1 | contig 43101 bp, 32 predicted proteins | sample LakEriMetagenome_9_FD_203523 | JGI IMG/M metagenome (GOLD analysis project Ga0315902, IMG submission 203523) | Freshwater fungal communities from buoy surface, Lake Erie, Ohio, United States - Buoy 12 MA117 | ecosystem: Environmental > Aquatic > Freshwater > Lake > Lake biofilm | place: USA...
TCGGCGAATATAGGAGATTTAAAGCGCACAGCCATAGCAATGGCATCGCTGGTTCGACTGTCGATCACTTCTTCGGCACCACTTTCCGAGCGGCAAACGAGGTTGGCGTAAAACACACCTTCTTCCAACCGGGTGATCACCACGCGCAGCAGGCTGATGCCAAAATTCTGCATCAGCGTGGCGAACAGGTCGTGTGTGAGCGGCCGGGTAGGTTTGATATGTTCCAGCTCGATGGCGATGGCCTGGGCTTCGTAGCCGCCGATCATCACCGGAAGTTTGCGTTTCCCGTTTTTTTCAGCAAGGATGACAGAATAGGAACCCTGGGCATGGCCGGGCACCAACGAGAAAACTTCCAGTTCAATGGCAGGCATAGCGCGGTATCAATGCTGGGAAGCTGAACGCGCCGCTTCGATCAGTCGCGGGAGCACATCGAAAGCATCGCCGACGATGCCGTAATCAGCAGCCTTGAAGAAAGGCGCTTCGGGGTCTTTGTTGATGGCAACGATCACCTTCGAACTGCTCACGCCGGCCAGGTGCTGGATGGCACCTGAAATGCCAATTGCGATGTACAGGTTCGGCTTGATGGTGATACCTGTCTGGCCTACGTGTTCGCTGTGCGGACGCCAGCCCATATCGCTCACCGGCTTGCTGCAGGCAGTGGCCGCGTTGAGGGCTGTTGCGAGGTCTTCGATCAGGTTCCAGTTTTCCGGACCTTTCAGACCACGGCCGCCGCTTACAACTACTTCAGCCTCGGTCAGCGGAATTTTACCGGTCACTTTATTTACAGCTACAGATTTCAGGGCATCGTCTGAGGCTTCAGCCGCAAAATCCATGGTTTCGATGCTCGCCGTAATGGCTGTTTCCTGCACGCTCACCGAATTGGGTGTCAGCGCGTAGATACAGATAGCTGTTTCTGGCTTCACCCAGGCAAAAGCTTTTCCGGAGAAGGCTCCGCGTTTCACCACCGGTTCGCCGCTTTCCGGATAATCCACCACATTGCTGATGAGGGAAGCACCGGTTTGCACGGCGAGGGCGGGTGCGATGAGCTTACCGCCGTAGGTATTGCTGATCACGATGGCCGAGGCATTTTCGTTTTTGGCGGCTGCTGCCAGGGCACGGGTGAGGTAACGGCTGCTGTTGCCGCCATTCACCACCAGCACGCGGTTTGCGCCTGCTTTGCCAAGGCTGGCAAGTTCGGCTGCGTCTGCCTGCACGCTGAGGGCGATGACTGTATCGGCATTGCGATCGGCCAGCACGCGGGCATAGCTGATGGCTTCGAGGGTGCTTTTCTTGAAGCGACCGTCTGAATTTTCTGCGTAAACGAGTATGGGCATGGTGCGGGTCAGATTACTTTGGCTTCGTTGCGGAGGCGGTGGATGAGGTCGGCGGCGCGCTCTGGTTCAATGAGTTGCACACCTTGTCTGGGGGCTGGCAGTTCGTACCGTGCGAAGCTGGTGCCGGCAGCGCGGCCCGAAGGCTCAACCACCTGCAGGGGCTTGGTGCGGGCGGCCATGATGCCACGCATGTTGGGGATGCGGGGTTCGCAGAGATCTTTCTGTGCGCTCATTACCATAGGCAGGGCGCATGAAACCGTTTCGCGTCCGCCATCGATATCGCAGTCCAGGGTGGCGGTGCCATTGCTTACATCGACGGCAGTCACCACATTTACGAAAGGCAGGTTGAGCATTTCAGCGAGGAGTCCGCCGGTGATGCCGCCGTTGTAGTCGATGCTTTCGCGACCGGTCATGATCATATCGAAACCTTTGTCGGCAGCCCAGGCTGCGATTTCAGCGGCTACGCTCTGGGCGTCGGCGGGTTCGGTATTGATGCGCACGGCGTCGTGGGCGCCGATGCTGAGTGCTTTGCGGATGGAAGCTTCGCTATCGGCCGCACCAACGTGGATTACGGTCACGGTGCCACCGGCGGCTTCTGTCAGTTCAAGTGCGCGGGTAAGCGCCAATTCGTCGTAAGGATTGATGATGAACTGTACGCCCTGGGTATTGAAACGCGTATTGCCATCGCTGAAGCTGATTTTGGTGGTGGTATCGGGCACCACGCTCATGCACACGAGGATCTTCATGGGAGCTGCAAAATTAGGGCAAAAATGCGGCTTGCGATGCGGGAAATTCCAAGGGGAAGGCGCGGGTTTGGAAAATGAAAAAGTGAAGTATTGCCATGGATACCTTTCATCGCAGATTAGACTGAAGCATGCCACTCAGGTCTAAACGCTTTCACTCGCCGAACTCCAACATCCTGTTTTTCAAGCGCTTGCGATTCAAGCACAAGCACAAATTCCCCGCTGGTGGTACGCTTCCGACCTATCCGGGAACATGAGACTGCGCAAGGGATTCCGGCTGTCGGTGCTATGTCAAAGTTCAGCCCTGGGGTTTTGAAGCCCAGCTGTGTAGTTGTCCCTTGAACGGCCTTTTTCGGTGGATTGAACTGTTTGTTCAGATTGAGCATAACATGCCACTGAGGTCTAAACGTTTTCACACGCTGAACTCCAACAACCTGTTTTTCAACCACTTGCGATTCAAGCACAAGCACAAATTCCGCGCTGGTGGTAAGCTTCCGACTTATCCGGGAACATGAGACTGCGCAAGGGATTCCGGCCGTCGGAGCTGTGTCAAAGTTCAATCCTGGGGTTTTGAAGCCCGGCTGTTAAAACGACCCAGGAACGTCGGATTTCGGTGGATTGAACTGTTTGTTCAGATTGAGCATAACATGCCACTGAGATCTAAACGTTTTCACACGCTGAACTCCAACAACCTGTTTTTCAACCACTTGCGATTCAAGCACAAGCACAAATTCCGCGCTGGTGGTAAGCTTCCGACTTATCCGGGAACATGAGACTGCGCCAGGGATTCCGGCTGTCGGAGCTGTGTCAAAGTTCAGCCCAGAGGTTTTGAAGCACGGCTGTGTAGTTGTCCCTTGACCGGCTTATTTCGGTGGATTGAACTGATTCGTCAGATTGAGCATAACATGCCACTGGGGTCTAAACGTTTTCACACGCTGAACTCCAACATCCTGTTTTTCAACCACTTGCGATTCAAGCACAAGCACAAATTCCCCGCTGGTGGTAAGCTTCCGACCTATCCGGGAACATGAGACTGCACAAGGGATTCCGGCCGTCGGAGCTGTGTCAAAGTTCAGCCCAGGGGTTTTGAAGCCCGGCTGCTACTTCTACCCTTGAACAACTTATGTAGGTAGATTGGCCCCTATTGTCAGATTAGGCTGATGCGTGCCACTCAGGCCTAAAACCCCTGGCACTAAAATTCACAACTACTTGTTTTTCAAGAAGTTACAACCCGAGCTGAGCCATTATTCCGTGCCTGTGGTAAGCTTCCGTCCAATCTGGAAAGTTGAGGTACGGCGAGGCTGTCTGACAGCGGCTTTTACTGCTGCTTCAACACCCGCACGCGGTATTCCACGCCCTCCACCTTCATCAGCAACAGATAATGGCCGGGAGCCAGGTCGCTGGTTTGTATCGTCCAGCCCGAATGGCCTGCAACAGCCAGGTTTGGAAGACTGCGGCCATCCATCGCCAGCAATGACGCCTCTGAAATTCCCTGACCCTGTATTTGCAGGTAATCCACAAAGGGGTTCGGACCGATGCGCAAACCGATGCGGCGCAAATCTGCCAACGATGTACCGGCGGGTTGGATGGTCAGGCGCAGGGTATCCCTTCCCGAACAGCCATGCTGAAAATCTGTGACATCAACCCAAATCAGGTGCTGACCGAGGCCCAATCGCTGCAAATCAACCTGTCGGTAGCGATCGACTGAATTGTTGTCCCAGCGATACGTGGCAAAATTGCCTGCATCGAGGTTGAAGACATTGTCGATATTCAGGCTTGTGTCTTTGCCGAGATCCGGACGTGGAGCCTGGAAGACCGGCAACACGATACTGTCTGTCCGGATGCAGCGGGTGGATGATTCCGTAAAACGCAGCAACCAGTCTCCGGCATTGCGGCCACGGAACCACCGGCCGGCGTCGACAGCAGTTGCCAGTGCGGCGCTGTTGCGGTTGCCATCGAGCGCTACGGCCTGCCAATGGAACTGTGGGTTTGAAATCTGAACACTGAGCAACGAATGCAAGTCCAACGCTTCTGAATTGCTGCAAACCGTCGGGATTGTTTTTATGCTTACCACCGGTGCCGACACGGCCAGCAAGCGGAAGCTGTCGCGTGAAAAGCAGGCATTCGACCTGTTCTGCGTTAGCAACACAAAATCGTAAGAGCCGAATGCGCTGATATTGGCCTGGTTTCCGCTGACAACATTGGCCGGATTTACTGCAGAAGCGGCGAAGCAGGCATAGTTCCAGGTATGACGCCCGGGATCCGGATTATTCAAACGGGAATTCAGGTTGTACCGGTTATTGAATTCGCAGAAGGTATCACTGCTCACGGTTCGTTCGGGGCTTTGCTTGATTTCGACGGAAAAGCTGTCTGCACGCGAGCAAGACAAGGAATCTGTAATCCGGATCAACACCCAAGCCAGCGTATCCCGATCCGTTGCTATGCGCTTAGGCACCACATACCGGTTTCCTGCCATCCGAACCAGGTTCGGGAAACGCGAAGAAAACACAGCGTTGGCGGGTGTCGCATTGGTGAGCATCGACCAATCGGCACCATCGGATTCAGAACAGAGATATTGGGTAGGTGGCGTAAAGACCAATGCAGGCAAATAGGTGCGGATATTCAAGGTATCCAGGCCATAACAGCCGAAGGTATCGTCTACCCGAAGCCGCAGCAAGGTATCCTGCAGCGGCATGAAGCTGAGCCTGTTGCCATTGCCCAGAAGCTGGCCTTGTTTGTTCCGCCAGCTATAACTCAGCCGGCCTGCGGCATTGCTGGTTTGCACAGCCAGGTTAACAGCCGAAGAGCGACAAAGCGGTTGACTGCCAGGTAAGTCAATTTTCACCTGTACGCAACCGCTGAGGGTAAAGGTGTCAATCAGATCGAACTGACAACGGCCGGGTTGGGTGGTAACGGTGCGAACCTGATAGAACCCCGCCTGTAAGAGCTGCAATGTATCTCCCCTTAATCGCGTTAGTGTTGGGATGGACGGGCCGCTGATGAAAAAGCGTATATCTGCTGAGGTATCCGGATTGCTCGCCTGCAACAGCAGGCGTGAGCCCGGAAGTTTGCTGTGCTGTGTTACCGTCTGAGGCTTGTTCCGCACGAATATGCGGTAGGTGCGTTGGGTAAAGGCCGGCACATCACAATTTCCATCGCTGGCCCAAACCGAAAGAAAATAATGCCCTTTTACGGCATCTGCACTCTTGGTGCTCCAACAAAACTCCAGTTCTTTTTCGCGCAGCGTGGTATCCACAATGCGCAATGACGCGCCGTTTGCGTCGGTATACCACCTCAATCGGGGTGTGTCGGGAGCGGTTTGCGCACCCGTTTTGGTATCGCTGCTGCGAATTTTAAAGCAAACCCGGTCGCCGGCACAAACCTGTACCGTTTGGCTGCCGGTGAAAGCAGTCGGCAAATTGGAACCTGCGGGCAAAACACTCAGGAAGTGTTCGTACATGCTCTTGCCTACGGAATGATACTTGCCGCTTGAATCTCTTCTAAATTCTTCTATCTGCACCAGGGCCATGCTGGTCTGGTTGGCGGTGGTCGGGTAGAACACCACATCGCCGCTCACCGGATTCAGGAAGAAACCCCTGGGCGGATTAGCCGTTGGCGCCGGAGAACAATCTGAACCACAAGCCACTGTAAGGGGTTTATCCGCACTCAAACCCGTCGGGTAGCTCACATTGGCAGCTGCGGAAGTACGGGCAGGCAGCAGGGTATATGACAACGAATCGCCGTCGCGGTCTGTCGCAAAAAACGAACCCGCTGTTGTGCTGTTCTGGATCACGTAATGAGGCAGGGCAAAGACCCTTCCCGGACTGGAGTTGCCGCGCTTTAAACCCTTGGTGGCACAAAGCGACAGATTCGCCTCGAGGTATAAATCCGTATTTCCACCGGCACTCCAATTGCTCGGCCGGCAGCAATAAGCGGATGAAAAAACCACCTCACAGCATGAAGAACCCAGAAAGGCACTGTAAGCTGTAGCTGAAAAATCAACTTCCAGTTCGTAAACCACTTCCTCCAACAAGCCGCAGCCTGTGGCTCCCGGGCATCTTTGTACCTGCTGGTTGACTGCAACCCTTTGCATGGTCAGATTAACACTTGTGGCACAACCCCTGGAACTCAGCGTGGCGGTTCGTGTGGCCGGAAATGCGATCGAAGTGCATAACTTGTAATACACCAATCTGAATACATAGGTGTTGCCGCTTTTGTGGTCGTAGTTGGCATAGCCTCCGTGAGGGCTCGCCTCAGCGTGTTCGGATATAAAAACTAAAGCCAAGGCAAGCAGCCAATATCTGAATGGTTTCATATAGTTGATTTAATGCGTTCTGAGTTCGGTTTTCGTTGATTATGCCATCATCGCAACACGGTCACTGTGCTGCGGTAGCGATAGGTGCGGCCACGGCGGTCTTCAAGTTCGAGGAGGAGCACGTAAACGCCTTGCGGTACCTGGGGGCCGGGTGTCCAGCCCACTTGTCCGCCGGCGCTCGATTCATCGTGTAAAAGCTCGCCCCAGCGGTTGTAAATCCACAGCCGGGCCCGGGTGTGGTTGGCAACAAATGGCTGAAGACGCGGATTCTGCCCGGTCGGGCCCGCTGTGAGCGCATCGGGCAGGTATACCAGCGGACTCAGACTGACGTAGAAGTGTCCACCGATACTGTCAGTGCAGCCGTGAATATTTTGTACCGTCTGCAACATCCGGTAATGGCCTGTATCTGCAGCCAGCCAACGGAAGCGAGCGCCCGTTGCAAGCTGCCCGGCCAGCCTCCAGGTTGTCAGGTTGCTCCCTGTGCTGCGGTCTTCAAAACTGACCAGTTCGCCTTTGTCGGGCATATCCGGACGAATATCAAAACCTGCCCTCGGCCGCGGATACAGTTCTACCAGCGTGTCGCCGGAGAAGCAGGTGCGGCCAGCCATCTGCAACTTCCAGCCCAGCCGGTAACTGCCAGCCGACGCGTACGGCATGCTTTGCAGGTTCGCAGCTCCGGCCGGCAAGGTAAACATATTGCCGAGTCCGTCGCTCAGTTCCCAGCTACCGCTTTCGTTGACGGCAGGAACTTGCCAGTGCAGCGTATCGGGTGCACAGCCAAGGGCCGGATGGAAGCGGTAAACACCTTGCGGTGCCCGCATCACCTTCACCTGCTGTGTATGTTGTGTATCTGTGCAGGCATCGCGGTAGTGCAGGCGGATGGTTCCACTGCTGTCAAGCACCCTGCTGTAGCTTGTGTTGTTGCTCACCGCCCGGTCATTCCAATACCAGGTCTGGCTGACAGCGCCAGTTCCGGGGAACAGCTCACCGTCCCAGCGTTCACCGGCGCAATAGCTTGTAGTTGATGGCAGTTGCCATCTTACAGACTGCCGCACCACGACCTCACGCCAGTTGCTGTCGATCTTGCCGCAGCCATCGTCGGCCGTAAACAACAGGCGGTGATTGCCTTCGGGAAGGGTCAGATTGATGGGGTTAATGCCTGCAGAGACCCTGGCATTGTAAACCCGGTTTCCGGCCACTTCTATGGCAAGGGAGGCGTCGGCAGACAGGTTCAGGTTGATGGACTGCCGGCCCGGGCAAAACGTATCTCCTTCCTGCCAGCCAGCCAGAAGTTCAGGTGCGGGCACAAGTAGGTGTAAGGTGTCGCGCAAGACGGTTTGTTCACAAGCATTGAACAGCGTCATGCGGTAGGTTCCCGGTCGCAGCCAGCTGACAAAACCTGGCGTGGTGATGCCGATTAGGCTGATAGACGGGCCTGTGAGCGTCCACGCATGGGCACTGCTGTCGGCTCCCGAAGTTTGCCATGACACCCGCAGGCTGTCGTTGCGGCAGAGCAAGGTATCGCGCGGCGTCTGTTGCCAGCGCAGCGGGGAGCGCAGGTGCACACGCACAGCAGCAGTGTCTTCTCTGGAACAGCCGTCGTAGGCGATCCAGTAGAGGGTGGTATCCTGTTGCGGCATGAGTTGCAGGCTGTCGCCCGGCGCTTGTTGTGCCCAGCGGCCTTGAAGCGGATAAAATGCTGAGCCCCCGCCGCTTGTGCCGCGCAGCCATACCGGCACCTGGCGGCAAAGCAGCGTATCGGACGGGGCCTGCGCTCGCAGGGCGGGCAGCACTTTCAAGTTGAAAATATGGTTCAGGCTGTCGTTGCAGCCGTGGCGCAGGGTGAATAGCCAGGCCGTATCGCCGGTGAGCAAAGGCGTTTGCAGGCTGTCTGCCCCTTCGTTGCCGTTCCAGAAGTAGCGGTAGCCGGAATCCAGACCGCCGGAGGGCAGCACCTTCAACTTTGCCGCGTTGCCATTGCAAAGCAGGCTGTCGAAAGAAGTGCTCAGTTGCAAAGGCCTGGATACTTTCACTGTGAGCGTATCGGGACGCACAGCGCAATCGCGGTAGGTGGTTCTGAACACAAAACGACTGGTGCTGTCGGGCCAGGCTTTGGGAGCGGGGCATTGCAGACAAGACAGCGCCGGCGATGCCTCCCATTGCACCCTCAGCGGTCCGCGGTCTGCTGACACCCTGAGGCTTGCCGTATCGCCTGCGCAGAGGTTTTGGCTGCGCGCAAACTGCAGGGCAGGTGCGGCATACACTTCATAAGGAACCACCAGCGTATCGGCCCAGGGACGGCCTTCGCAATCGCGCTCCTGTCTGAAGGCTATCAGGCGCAGGCTGAACCTGCCGGTATCCTTGAATATGCGTACCGGGTTTACCACCGTCGCGGTATCGCCACCCCCAAACTCCCAACGTATACGGGTTGGTGGATAGTGTTCGGTGATGCTTCTGAAGTTTACCGGACTTCCGGCGCAGAAGCGGTAGATCGGTTTGCGGCCGCCCAGGCTCGTGTTCACCTCTCCATTGGCTGCCATCCGAACGCTGAGTTTCGGAAACTCGTGGTATTGGATGCGCATGGGTATGGTGCCAAAACTTAACAAATTGCTATCTAAAGTTCTGGAATGCATCTCTGAATTCGATGTGAAATTGGACTGTACCAAAAGCCCTTGGGGATTCCACAATTTATCAGCCACTTGGCCTACTCCCACTTTCAACCAAAAAGTATCCCAAACCCAGGCATTACCAGAATTGGGGACCACGTATCGCAACCTTCTTGTTTTTCCCCTGCTACTGATATAGAGACTGTCTCTGCCTTCAATTTTGGTGAAAACAAAAGCCAAATGTGCTGAACCAATGGGTTGAAATGATGCTGCAAACGCACGGGGGTCCTTCCTTATAGTCTGATGGGTATAGGCGGTGGTATTGGCCCAAATGGTATCAAAAATCAACCCTTCGGCCCGCATTGCATGTTCCAACCCAAATGGTATCCCTTGATAATAACCCCTGGTATTTTCATTCACCAATACCAGTTGAAATGGCTTGGTCCCTGTAATTAAGCTCGTACGATGGACAGTGTCTACCACGCAATCACCTATGTTTTGCAGTGTATGAACGCGGTTCCCAATGCGCACTTGTGTATTGGGTTGAATAGCGGTACACAATAACCCAACCCATTTGCCCGCGTAGTCGTAACCGGGTTCCATAATTTCGGGCACCCGCCAAAGCGGCACCAAATAACTCCTGGAACTTCTTTCGGTTGGCAACAATTGGAGATAGGTGGATAATGGACGCCTACCACTGGTAGTGATTATATCTCCGATATTTCCCCAAACAAACCCCATGTCATCCATGCCAAACAAAAATCCGGATTGCCCGCACTCAGCCTTGACAGTTGAAAACATTTTTTTTGAATAGCCATGCCCATACAACCAGTAAACAGAATCAGTTGAAAGCTCCAGATTATAGGAAACTCCTGCCTTCAAACCATTTCTGGTATCGCCATATGGAACAAAATTTGTTTTTGCATTTGCATTAGTTGCCAACAGGTTGTAGGTTATTGCCTTGGAGGCATATTGAAGGGGTAAATCAAATCGGGGTGATATGTACTCGGAACCCCAATATTCTGAGCTAAGAGTCGTTCGTACAAGCCTTGAGTAAATGGATCCGACGAATATATCGCTCCAATAGGTATAAAATACTTTTATCGGTATCTTGGATTCAACATAAATATAATTCACATAATCCCCATCATGAATGCCATTGGCAATAAAGTACAGCTCCTTAATTCTCACATGCAAGAATCCTGACTGAGGAATGATAGTATCCAATGACAATGGGTTCAACTTAATACTGTCCTCATTTCGCATCAGCGGCCTGTAGAAGTAAACCGCTTGTTCATTATACATTCTAACACTGGTACCAGGTCTTCCATAAATATAAATGTTCACATTGCTATCAATGAACCTACGATTCTCAAACGAATCATCACCCCAAGGCCAATAAGAGTGGCTACCGATGGATTTATAGGCAAGTGAGATTACGTGTCGTGAAGTCTGACCGAATGATGTTGTGCTGACTCCCACAAGCGCAAACAACAGAAAAACACATGCAATCAGGCTATTTAGCGTTATCCTTGATTGTATGTTGTTTTGCGAAGTAGTATTCATTTTCTTATTACTGGCCCACTATGTACAACGACGCTCTGTCGATGCTATCCGACATATTAATCAATCAGGCCGTCACAAGGATCGCCTCTCAGACCATATTTCGCTTTATAATAATACTGATTTCCAGATACAGGAAACCCTACAATCACCGGCAACAAATCAACTGTCTCCCATTGAAAACCACCGGATGCATAGTCAACTTCAAACCAATCGCAGTTGGAAACTCCGTTACCGGGTGCGGTAGTTGTAATCACATCTACTTCCCAATTGTAAGGGGCGTTCGAAGTAGTGACAGTACCCTGCCTCCGATAACCAACCCATGCAAATTGCTCGTTCTCTTCTTCATCAATAAAACGCAGCATCATGTTCGGGGTCGACATCATGGGGATTTGACCGGTAACAGCATGAACAGAAAAGCGCTTGAAAAAAACTGTCCCATGCTGGTCCCCGTCGAACCCAACCGTAGACCTCTTCAATTGCTCCGCCGGATTGCAAAATTGTGATTGTATCATATGAGTCCAAAGCATAAAAATCAAAAATATAGAAATTCCTGCGTATTACCGACACTTTCTCCCTCGGCAACAGAAAATACCAGCGAAAAAAACGTCCAAAACTCAAGCGATCCTTCAGCTGCGACCATCAGTACTTTGCAGCCCTCATCCTTTCAACTCCTTGTTTATCGACCTATTCCAACACCCAAAGGTAGATATGTTCAAGCAGGTATCGTGTATGTCGGCGCGTGGTAAAATCGTCCTACCTGTTGTGGGTTGTAGCAGGAATGCTCCCGCAGTGTCCAGCGGCATAAACCTGTTTGCCCGGTTTGTACAATTTTGTTGTACGGAGACGAACTCAGACAGCCCGACAAAGTTCCAGGGCCAACTTTCACTGCTTTTCCCTCTGAGAACAGATTAGCCGGAAGCAGAGCACCAAAGTCTGAAACATGGGCATGGATTGCTTTTAACCAAATGATTTTCAAACACTTACATCGCACTGTCTCCCGACTATCCTTGCCTGTGGTCAGCTTCCGGCCAATCTGGGCTGTTGAGGAGAGGCAAGGGTTTGCGTTGTTTCAGGCAACCCCTCCCCCGCTCCCTTCGTCTTCGTGGCAAAGTTTTTGCACCACAGACACCCTATGCGGCTATTCCTTTTGCTTCTCCTCTCCTTCTCCGCTGCCGGCAATATGCAGGCACAACGCCGTGGTCCGCTCCTGCAATTCCTGCACGACGAATGGAACTTCGGCAAGGTGAGCGAACGCACCGGTATCCTCAAACACAGCTTTCCGTTTGTCAACGACGGCGATGCGCCACTCTGGCTGACCAAGGTAGAACCGAGCTGCGCCTGCACGAGTCCGGAATGGACCCACGATACCATCATGCCCGGCGATACCGGCTATGTGAGTGCCGCCTATCAGACCTATGCACGGCCCGGCGAATTCGACAAAACCATTGCCATATTTGCGAATACGCCGCAGGGCGCCATCATCATCCGCGTGAAAGGCGATGTTTTCCTCCCCTACGATGAAAGCACCGAAAACCGGAACCGCGAATGGTACGGAGACCTGCGCCTGGTCGAACAAACCATCACCTCAGACCCGCTCTATAACGACCGCAGCGATACCCTCAGTGCGCGTTTCATCAACCACGGCAACCAAACGGTGCAGGTGCTTGAAGTGGTGAAGTTGCCGCATTATATCACCTTGCTGCAATTGCCCGAAGCCGTGGAGCCCGGCGAAACTGCCATCTTCAAGGTGGTGATGGACGGCCGCAAGGTGGGCAAATGGGGTTGGATCAGCGACCAGATCAACCTGCTCACCGACGATCCGATGCAGCCCTACAAACAGATTTTTATCACCGCGCAGATCAAGGAGTATTTCCCTCCCAAAGACAAAAAAAGCCTCAAACAGGCGCCGAATATCCAGCTAGACCGCACAGACCATGCGTTTGGAGCCCACAAGGAAGGGGCCATCCTGCATACCACTTTCCAATTGCGCAATACGGGGCGTTCGCCACTGGTGATCCGCGATATGGTCACCGATTGTGCCTGCGTTGAAGTGACACCCAATGCGGGAACCCTGGAGCCGGGTGCCAGCCTGGAACTGAAGGTGAAGTTCGATACCGTCTTCCGGACCGGCTTGCAAATGCGGCCGGTGCGCATCGTGAGCAATGACCCTGACCAGTCGGAGATCACCTTTTACCTGAAGGCGCAGGTTTTACCCTGAGCTAACCGGATTCAGCCGGTGAAGCGGCGTAATTTGCGCCCATGAACCTGATCCGTTCCCTGCGCATGGCCGGTTTGGCCGAAGGCATTTCCTTTCTCGTATTGCTGCTCATTGCCATGCCGCTCAAGTACTGGGCCGGCAACCCTACAGCGGTGCTGTACACCGGTTGGGCCCATGGTTTCCTTTTCATCCTGTACAATGGCCTCGCTACCGTCGCCTGGCTGCGCAAAGGCTGGCACTGGAAACGCTGGATCACGGCCGGCATCTGCTCCCTCGTTCCGCTGGGCACCTTCTGGTTCGACCGGCAGCTGAAGGTGGATGAAAAAATGGAAAACAGTCAATAATGTGCGATATGTCACAGATTCGCGATAACGCAGAATTTATCTTTGAAAGATGAAGACAGATTTAAACCGGATTGGTTTGCCCGAACAAGACGCTGCCGCAATCGCAGAACAACTGAACATACTACTGGCCAACTATTCAGTGTTTTACCAGAATGCCCGAGGTTACCATTGGCATATCCAGGGCGAAAAATTCTTCGAGTTGCATCTCAAATTCGAAGAATTATACAACAATCTGTTACTTAAAATTGACGAGCTGGCTGAACGGATTCTGACACTGGGGCATAGACCGGAGTTTAGATTTTCTGTGTATCTGACAGCGTCTGCCATTGCACAGTCAAAAGAAACAGCAGATGGCCGGGCCGCAATAACTGAAATTTTGCAGGCTTTCCGCATTCTGTTGCTGCGTCAGCGAGAAATTCTGGAACTTGCAGCAGCGGCTGGCGACGAAGGAACCAATGCCTTGATGAGTGATTATATCCGTGAGCAAGAGAAGCTCGTTTGGATGTATTCTGCTTGGTTAGGCTGAGACACACGGCACCTTTTTTGTTGTTGGCTTCCAAGCAAAAGGAGGCACAACGCGTTATGAACATCATGAAGACTTTCTTATTGAGCTTGTTACTTCCCCTTGGAGCAGGGTTCGCCGGAGCCTGGTTGTTTAGCCGGCAGGCCGAAGTTTCCGGACCGGTATTGACTTTCGGCGCAGCCAACAGCCCGATGCAAGAGGTGAACCTGAAGGAAATGCCGGCGGGGTTTGTGAAGGCATCGCGCATCAGCACGCCTGCGGTGGTTTTCATCAAAACCGTGAGCACGGTGGAATACCGCTCCAACTGGTTCTGGGATTTCGATCCCTTTGGCAGCCGCGGACAGGTATCTTCATCCGGCAGCGGCGTGATTGTCAGCAAAGACGGATACATCGTCACCAACAACCATGTCATACAAGGGGCTGACAAAATTTCCGTTGTCCTGAGCCGCAACAAGAAAGAGTATGCTGCGCGGGTGATAGGAAAAGATCCGAGCACCGACCTGGCGCTGCTGAAGATCGAAGCAGGCGACCTGCCGGCCATCGTGTTCGGCAATTCTGACGTATTGGAAACCGGAGAATGGGTGCTGGCCGTCGGCAATCCCTTCAACCTCACGAGCACCGTAACAGCCGGGATAGTGAGTGCCAAAGGAAGGAATATCAATATCGTGAACAACCAGTTTCCGATTGAAAGCTTCATCCAGACCGATGCGGCCATCAACCCCGGTAACAGCGGCGGCGCGCTGGTCAACCTGAACGGTGAACTGGTGGGCATCAATACCGCCATCGCCAGCAATACCGGTTCGTATTCAGGCTACGGTTTTGCGATTCCGGCCAACATGGTGGCGAAGATTGTGAAGGATTTCATTGAGTTTGGCAGCGTGCAGCGCGGTTTCCCGGGCATGAGCACAGAAGACCTCAGCAATGCAACCTTGCAGAACCAGGGGATGGAAGGTGCGGAAGGCGCCAGGGTTGGTTCGGTGATCGAAGACGGACCGGCGGCCAAGGCAGGCATACAGGCGGGCGATGTGGTGGTGAAGATCGACAACCGCCCGGTGAGCAATAAGGCGTTTTATGAAGAATACCTCGCCTATTACCGCCCGGGCAGCAAGGTGAAATTCACGCTCATGCGCAATGGCACGGAGGTGCAGGCTGAAGTTACCCTCATCAACCAGGAAGGCAATACCGCTTTGCTGCGCAGGAATGTGGTAAGTTCGCGGGTGCTGGGAGCCGATTTCCAGCCGGCAACACAACAGGAATTGCAGAAATACCGCATCACCTCGGGCATCAAGATCGACAATATCCGCGGCGGCAGCATGGCGTCGATGGGCCTGAAAGACGGCACCATCATCACGCGCTTCAACGGCAAAACCTACAGCAAGGCCGAAGACCTGATCAGCGATCTGGAGTCGGCACGCGGCCGCATCACCATCGAGGGTGTCAACCCCGGCGGCGGTGCATTCACCTATAACTTTTACGGATACTGAACCATGTCACTTCCATTTGTCATACCCGGCCTCAGGCATACCGACAGCGGGCATTTTTTTATGATGGCCGGTCCCTGTGCCATCGAAGGCGAAGAGGTTGTTTTTGAGATTGCCGAACGCCTGCGCGCGATTTCAGACCGCCTGCGCATCCCGCTGATACTCAAAGGCAGCTACCGCAAAGCCAACCGCAGCCGGATTGATTCTTTCACGGGCATCGGCGACGAAAAAGCGCTAGCCATCCTGCGCAAAGCGGGAGAAGCCTACGGTTTGCCTACCGTTACCGATATCCACGAAAGCAGCGAAGCGGCCATGGCGGCTGATTATGTGGATGTGCTGCAGATTCCGGCCTTCCTCTTCCGCCAAACCGATTTGCTGGTGGCGGCAGCCAAGACCGGTAAAGTGGTGAACATCAAGAAAGGACAGTTTGCTTCGGCCGGTGCCATGCGCTTTGCCCTGCAGAAATGCCTGGACAGCGGCAACGACCGCGTGATGCTCACCGAACGAGGAAACATGTTTGGCTACGGCGATCTGATCGTCGATTTCAGGAATATCCCCGCCATGCAGGCCCTGGGCGCGCCGGTGGTGATGGACATCACGCACAGCCTGCAGCAGCCCAACCAGGAAAGCGGTGTGACAGGCGGCAAGCCCGAACTCATTTCCACCATTGCCCGCGCCGCCATCGCAGCCGGCGCCGATGGCCTGTTCATCGAAACCCATCCGCGACCCGCCGAAGCCAAAAGCGACGGCGCCAATATGTTGCAACTCGACCAGCTGGAGCCGCTGCTCGAAACCCTCCTGCGCATCCACCAGGCCCTGCAACCCAGCCCCAACAATCCATGAAAAATTTACTCCTCGCCGCTATCCTGCCTGGCTTGCTCATTGCCGCCGCCTGCGAACAGCCCTGTTCCGGACTGGAAGACAGCAACCGCGGCGCCATTGCCGGCAGTTACGATTTCGGCACCTGTTTCTTCTACGCCAATTCACTGCAAGGCGAACAGCTGATCCGCAATGCCACAGAGTTCAGCAACTTCAAGCAAAACTTCCTGAAGAATTGTCCGGATTCCGGGCGCTTGCCGGCCGTCGATTTCAGCCGGCACATGCTCATCGGCCTCAATACGCAAACTACTGCCTGCAACCTCGCCTACGACCGCGAAATATCGCTTGACACTGCCGCCAAAGTGTACAAATACACCGTGGTGGTGCAGCGCTGCGGAGAATGCGGCACCAAATTCCGTGACCCGAACTGGGTGCTGGGTCCGCAACTGCCGGCCGGTTATCGCTTTGAGGCTGCGGTGCGCTACGAATAAACCGCCCCGAAAGGCAGCACAAGCCGGATTCCGGAAAGATGCGCCGCATTCTTAGTGTCTTTTTGACAATAAGAACACGAAAAGGCAATACCACATTCCTATCTTCGCGCTGTGAAGAAGATCGCCATATTCGGCGCCGGCCGCAGTACCCATTATTTATTTTCCTACCTCAACCGCCTGATTGCCGATGGGCATGCGCTGACGGTGAAGGTCTACGATAACAGCGAAGACAACCTGAATTACCAGCTGCACGACCTGCCGCATATCTCGAGCCATCCGATTGATGTGGGAAGTGCGCTGGCGGTGCAGCACGCCATCATGGGCTGCGATATCGCCGTGAGCATGTTGCCACCTGCGCTGCACATGAATGTGGCACGGTTCTGCATCGAACACGGCAAGCACCTGGCTACGGCTTCGTATGTATCTCCCGAAATGCAGGCCCTACACCACGAAGCGCTCATCAACGGATTGGTATTCATCAACGAACTGGGATTGGATCCGGGCATCGACCACCTGAGCGCCATGCAGACCCTGGATCGTTTGCGTGCCCAGGGTGCAGAGATACTCGGGTTTGAAAGTTTCTGCGGCGGACTGATCTGCGAGGATTCCGTTCGCGACAACCCATGGAAGTACAAATTCACCTGGAATCCGCGGAACGTCGTGCTGGCAGGGCAGGCAGGCATGGCAGTTTACCGCCATCACGGGCATCTGAAATGCATTCCTTACAATACCCTTTTCAGCCGTTACGACACCTACGATATTCCGGGATATGGCTTGTTTGAAGCCTATGCCAACCGCGACAGCCTGGGCTACGAGCGCGCTTACCGCCTGGAAGGCGTTCCGACCTTGTACCGCGGCACCCTGCGCAAGGCCGGATTCTGCGACGCCTGGCAGACCCTGGTTCGCCTCGGCATGACCGATAACCAGACCCAATTGAAGATTCCCGGCCTGACAGGTCTCGGGTTCCTCGAGATTTTCCTGCCAGACAGCGGCAGCAGTCCTGCCGAACGCCTGCGCAATCTCACCGGGGCTTCCGACAGCAGCATTGAAGCGATACGCTGGCTGGGCCTGATGGATCCAACACCGCTCCCACTTTGCGAAGGCAGTCCGGCCGATATTTTACAAGCCCTGTTGCAACAGCGTTGGGCCATGCAGCCCGGCGACCGCGATCTGGTTGCTATGCTCCACGAATTCCGCTACCGCCTGGATGGCAAGGAAAAGACCCTGCGCAGCTGGATGACGGTGGAAGGCGAAGACCAACGCAAGACAGCCATGTCGCGCACCGTAGGATTACCCCTGGCGATGGGCGTTCGTTTGCTGGCGGAAGACCGCATCAAAGGCAAAGGCGTCATGATACCGGTGGAAGCGCAATGGTACGAGCCGATTTTAGGCTGGCTGGAAGAGGAAGGCATCCGCTTCGGCGAGGCTGAAATGGATTGAAGGCAAACCTGCGATTCAAACTGCAACCCAAGCCTCACGGGAAGCAATCAGCATTCAGCTTCAATCGTCGCCAATGGTGGCCATCACCTTGAGTTCAATGGCGATTGGCGTAGGCAGGCAATTGATTTCGAGGGTGGTTCTGCAGGGTGGATTTTCACCGAAGTATTCTGCCCAAAGGCGGTTATAGGTCGGGAAATCGTCTTTCATATTGGTGAGGAAGACGGTCACGTCTACGATACGGTCCCAGCTGCTGCCTGCATCTTCCAGTATATAACGCACATTCCTGAACACGCTGTGGCATTGGGTTTCGATGTCATAGGAAACGATTTTACCGTTTTCATCCAGCTCCACTCCGGGTATTTTCTTCGTACCTCTTTCGCGCGGACCAACGCCGCTCAGGAACAGCAGATTGCCAACCCGGCGCGCATGCGGATACAGGCCAACGGGTTCGGGTGCTTTGGATGAATTGAATTCTTTTTCCTCGCTCATGGCAGCAAATTTACCGCTGCTAGCCCGGTTTCAATTCAGCAGCACAAACAGAAATGAGCAGCTTTCAGCAGATCAGGGCTTCGCACGCGGAGCGGTTGCCGTTCCCGGCCTGGCAGGTGGCGCGGTCGGCTTTGCCGGAGTCGTAACGGGCTTCACAGGTCCAGTCCCCGGTTTGGCCGGAGTCGTTCCGGGCTTCGCAGGCGTGGCTCCAGGCCTGACAGGCGTTGCCTGAACACGTACCAAAGGTGTTTCGTACATGAGCACGCCAAAACTTCCTTCCGGCAGGTATCCACCCACAAAAAGGCGGGTCTGGTTTGGAGAAAGGGACACACCGCGCACATTCACGCACATGCCTTTCACAAGGGCCAATTGTGTTCCGGTGGCGGTTTCCCACACGCGCACTTCTCCATCGTTGCCACCGCTCACGATATAACGGCCGTCTGCACTGAGAATAACGCTGGTCACTTTCCAGTTATGGCCTTTCAACGTGCGCAGGGCCTTGCCATTCATCACATCCCAAACGATTACGGTTTTGTCGTGGCTGCAGCTGATGAGCGTTTTATTGTCGGCACTCAACTGAATATTGTTCACCTGATCGGTATGTCCGGCCAGGCGCTTCAACACTTTTCCGGTAGGGTCTACCTGCAGGATTTCTGGTCCGTTCGTGGCAACGAGAAAACTCTTGCGGTCCGGATGCTGCACAAAGGCATTCACCGGCTGACCCACTTTCAGCACTTTCGGCTTGGCTACCCGCGCGATATCGAGAATCTGCATGGTGCCATCGTTACTGCAGGTCATCACATTCTTCCCTGTGTTGTCGAAGTATACCCGGTTCACCGCATCGGTATGCTGGCTGAAGGTGGTGATGAGGCGGCCGAGGGTAAGGTCCCAAACCTTTACGGAGAAGTCTTTGCTTCCGGAAGCGAGCATCTTGCCATCGCGGCTGAATGCCAGGCTGGTGATGGCGGAAAAATGGCCTTCGAGTGTAAAGAGCAGTTGCCCGATGCCCGGCGTATCTGCGCGGTACACCATGATGCGGTTATCCCAACCGCCGCTGGCCATCATTTTACCATCAAAACTATAGGCTACGCTCTCCACATCGGAGGTATGACCGGGAAGTTTCATGAAGAAACGGTAGCTGGAATCCTGTGCCTGCGCTGCGTTTGCACCGAAGAGCAATACAGGAATCAGCCATTTTAACGCTTTCATAGATGTTCTGTGTTACAAAGCTTGTACCAAACCCGCCAAATTAACGTCAAAATGACGGTAATTACAAGGATAGGTCGAATTGCACTAGCCCTTGTAGAAGATCCATTTACCTAACTCTTTCCAGGTCACCTTTTTACCGTACATGAGAATGCCGGTGCGGTAAATGCGCCCTGCCACCCATACCATACCGAGGAAAGCCATGACGAGCAAACCCATGGAAAGCAGCAATTCCCACCAGGGCACATCAAATCCGCTGCGCACCACCATCACGATGGGAGAAGTGAAGGGAATGATCGACGCCCAGACGGCGGTAGTACTGAAAGGATCGTCGAACACAACACGGCTCGCGATGACCATGGCGAAAATCAAGGGCATCGTCATCGGGAACATGAACTGCTGGGTATCGGTTTCCTGATCCACCGCGGCTCCGATGGCGGCGAGGAAGCTGGCATAGAGCAGGTATCCGCCGAGGAAATAAAAGATGAACAGCCCCCCGATGCGGAAGAATGGCAGTGATTGGAATGCCTGCATGGCGCCGGCAGCTCCTGCCCCATTGGCCGCAGCCTGTTCTCCTGCCATCGACTTGATATCGATGCCGGAAGAAACCAATGTGATGATCAGGAAGCTCAGCAAGATCCAGATGGCGAACTGCGTGAGGGCAACCAGCGCAATGCCGCAAATTTTGCCCAGCATCAGCTGGAAAGGCTTGACCGAAGAGGCCAGGATCTCCACAATACGGTTGGTTTTTTCTTCCTGAACCGAACGCATCACCATGACACCGTACATGAAGATGAAGATGTAAATGATGAAAGACAAGGCGAAACCAATGCCTGCTTTGACTTCGGTACTGGTGTTTTCCAACTTGCCGTCTTCACCCAGGGTGATGGTATTGATGGATGCGGTCGTTCTGAGGCTGTCGAGGAAGCCTTTGCGCAAACCGGCCTGTTTGAGCTGGATATTGTAAAGCGCGGTTTCGATATGGCGTTCCAGGTCTTTTTTCTGCGCCGGACCGGGTACTTCAGACGCCGTGAAGGAGATGCTGTCGGCCTTGCGTCCGTCGCGGTCGCGTATCCACAAAAAGGCGTCTACCTTCCCATCGCCGATCGCTTTGTTTATACTGTCGGCGGGCAGATCGGTGAACTGGAAACGGTAACCTTTCATGCTGTCGAGCTGACGGTTCAGGATACCGGCTTCGTCTCTCACCGAAACAACACTGACATCGTCACCACTGGTATCGCGGGTCATGATGAACCCTATCACCCCGTAAAACAAGCCAATCAGGATGGGCCCGAGGATGGTCATGATAAGGAAGGATTTTTTCTTTACGCGGCTGAAATACTCGCGCTGCAGGATCACCCAAACCGGATTCATGCCATTTCTCCTTTCACTTTCATGACGAAGATATCGTGTACCGAAGGAACAAATTCCTCGAAGGCAATGAGCTCGGTCTGGTTGAGGATATCGTTCAGAAGCTCCCGGTAACTCATGGTTTCCGGAAGGTTGATATGGGCGGCCGGATGGCCGTCGTTGTTCTGACCGGCGGGTTCGGCGGTAATCATGGGAAGATTTGTTTGATAAAGGTCTTTGGTGACGATGCGGTAGCGGCGGCTGCGGAACTGCTTCCGGATATCGCGGATGCTGCCGTCGAGCACTTTTTCGGATTGATGGATGAGGCAGATGGCGTCGCACATTTCCTCCACGCTTTCCATGCGATGGGTTGAAAACAGGATGGTTACACCTTTATCGCGCAGTTCCAGGATTTCCTGTTTGATGATATCGGCATTCACCGGGTCGAATCCGCTGAAAGGTTCATCCAGAATAAGGAACTCGGGTTCGTGGATGACGGTGGCGATGAACTGCACTTTCTGCGCCATGCCCTTGGATAGCTCCTCTACTTTCTTCTTTGCCCAGTCGACCATCTCCAGCTTGCGCAGCCAATGCACGATGCGTTTTTCGGCTTCGGCACCAGAAAGTCCCTTGAGCCGGGCGAAGAATAACAGCTGATCCCATACGGTCATTTTCTTGTACAGACCGCGTTCTTCGGGCATATACCCCATGCGGCGCACATCGTCCGGATGGCCGGGCTTGCCGTTGAAGCGCATGGTACCGGTATCGGGTCCGGTGATATGGGTGATGATGCGGATGAGGGTTGTTTTCCCGGCGCCGTTGGGCCCGAGCAAGCCGTACACGCTGCCGCGCGGAATGGACAAGCTTAAGGGTTTGAGCGCTTGCTTGTTCTGGTACGATTTGGAGATGTTCTCCAACTCGAGAAGGAGTTGCATGTTGCGAAAATGGGGCCGCGCGGCGGGAAATGGAGGACGGTTCGACGAAAGGCGGAAAAGGGAACAGGAAAGGCGGCGTTGTCACCTCCTGCAAGCGCCTATCGCTTCTCAGCGACTGCCTGCAGCACCCAACCGGTTCCGCGGTGGTAGATGCCCTCGGAGAGCTTCTGTTCTCCCTCGCGGAGCTCATGGATGGTGAAGTCTTGCAGCAGGCTGCGCAATTCTGCTTCATTGAAGAGCATATCCGGGTCATCCGGGCCACCAACCGCTGGATTGGCTTGCTTGTACTCCGGGTGCTTCTTTCCAAAGGCTTCAAAGTACAATATGCCACCGGGCTTGAGCCAGTTGAGTATGCGCTTGTGGCAGACCAGCATATCGGCCGCAGGAAAATGGGCGTAGACAAGGGCTATGGCATCGAATGAGGCTTCCTTGTACTCCAATTGTTCGGGGCTGCCAATGCGGTAATCCATGTCGACCTTGTGGTGGTCTGCCAATGCCATGGCTTTGCGCCTGCCTTCCACGCTGATGTCGAATGCAAAACTGCGCCACCCGATGGTAGCCGCATAAACGGCGTTGCGGCCTTCGCCTTCGGCTGGAAAAAGAATGCTCCGCCCCTCTCCGGCCGGCAGGTGTTCACGCAGCCATTCAGATGGATCGGTGCCGTAAGCGTAGGCTGCTTCGGCATAGCGTTGGTTCCAAAATTCAGTATTCATGAGTTGCTTGATCCTTGTTATTCCTGGTTGTTTTTAAAAGTCATTAAAAGGGTATAGGCACCGCGTGTCACGTAGCGACCGGGAGGCAATGCTGCGAGCACGGCGCGGCCGGCTCCGGTCTGAACCGTTGTTACAGCCTGCATGCGGTAATGCCCGGGCTGCTCTTCGCGGAACACATAAACCTTCCCTGCATGGCGAACCAATGCTTCTTCGGGCAACACGCTGCCCTCGTTGCGGCCGGTTTCGATGCTGGCATTCAAAAAGGCGCCCGGAGGCAACTGCATAACCGGTTCGGTGATGCGGCAGCGCACCTGTGCCGTGCGTTCGGCACCAATCGCGGGAACGATGGCTTCTACCATACCGTTGAACTTGCGTTCGGCTGCGCCGGATTGCCAAAGGCTAACCGCCTGGTTCAGCGCAAGATGCGGCAAATCTTTCTCGTAAACCTGCAGCACCGCGCGCAGCGCGTTTTGTCCACTTATTTCAAATAGAACATCTGAAGGCGCAACGCGTTTGCCGAGGTTCACATTTACTGCAGTCACTGTGCCGCCCAAAGGCGCCGTGACACCGACTTTGCGGCTCAGGTTGCCTGCGTTGACCTGTGCCGGGTCCAGGCCGGCAAGCCGCAGTTTCTCCGCTGCCGCATTGCGGTTGATCTGTTCATTTTCAACCTGGGCGCGCAGGGCTTCCACTTCGCGCTGGCTGGCCGCTTCCTGCTGCCGGAGCTGGCTGAGGCGCTGCAGTTCCTGCTCTGCGAGCTGCAGACGCGTGCGGGATGCGAGGTAATCCTGACCGAGTTGCACGTATTGCGGGTCAGACAAAACCGCAAGCACTTGCCCCTTGCGCACTACCTGCCCCGGCAATACCAATACTTGTTCCACATATCCGCCGTATACCGCCGAAACACTGGCCCGGTCGCCTGGAAGGTTCTCCAGGGTTCCGGTGCTGTGCAGAAGCAAGGGTAAGCTCGCCGTGCCGGCCGTATCGCTTTGGATGCCGGCATTGGCCAACTGGGTGGCATTGAGCAACACGCGCCAAACGCTGTCGGACTGGGCAGCTTCAGCAAGGGGTTGCTTGTCGGGCGCGGATTGGCATCCGGCGAAGAAGAATACAGCCGCAAAGATGCCGGTGCAGGCCGCGCTCCTGATCCCGGAGCGATGCATATAGGTTTGATTTACTTGGTTTTTCATTGGTTGGAAGATGAATAGAGGTAATGCAATTGCAGGATGGCCTGGTTGATTGCGGCCGTATGGTCGAGAGCTGCAGCGGCTGCGCGCAGCCACTGCTGTTGCAGCATCGACCATTCAGCGAAACGTATACTGCCTTGCCGCCATTGCCATTCTGCCGCTGCTGCAGCTTTGGCGGCTGAAGGAAGGATGCTCTCCTGATAGGTCTGCAATGCCTTGCGGCTGCGCGCGAGTTGTTGCAGGGCTTCCTGTTCAAGGAGGCGCAATTCCCGCGCGCTGCGTTCTTGCCTGTTGCCGGCCAGTTCGATACCGGTTTGTGCTGCGCGGAGGGCACTTTGCTGCGCGCCACCGGGCAATGGAATCGACAGCCCGGCTTGCACAGAAGAGAAAGCGATGTTGCCATTGTACCAACGGTCGTCGGCACCAATGCCGCGGATGCTCTGCCGCGCATATCCGATACTGAGTTCGGGCTGGGTGCGCGCGCGTTCCACAGCCGCCAGGGCGCGGGCGCGTTCGGTTTCAGCCGCAGCGGCCAGATAAGCAGGATGCGCCTGTAACCAATTGGCAGTGTCGCCGAATTTGAATTCAAGCCGCACCTCACCGGCTTCGGGCGTGTAAGCGGTGCGGTTCATGAGGAAATACCGGAAACGGTTTTCCAGACGCTGCAGATCTTGTTGCAGGGCGTCCTTTTCCAGCTCTGCAACACCCGCCTGTTGCATGGCTGCATGGTATTCAAGGGCATCGGTTTCGCCGGCATCGAAGCGCTTCTTTGCCAGCCCAAGCACCCGTTCTGCCAGGCGCTCCGTGCTGTCCCACAGCGCTATCCTGGCGCGCTGCACCCGGATTTCATAAAACAATTGCTGCAATTCGAGGCGCAGGCTGGCTTCAAGAGCTGCCATTTGCCTGAGATTACCTTGTTGCCATTCGGCGAGCAGGTCTTTCCGCGCTTTGTACATCCAGGGAGACGCCAGGCGTTGGTTGAAGTTGAGGCGGTAATCGCGGTAAACACTATTAAGCTGACCCGCTTCAGCCGAAAACTCAAACGGACTCAGCGCATAGGGTTTGCCCAGCGCGAGGGTGCTTTGTTCTGAAGCCAGGCGCTGTTCGATCAATACCAGGTTGTGCTTGCGCATGGAATCGGTGGCTGCATCAATACCGATGGGCGTCTGGGCAACAGCAGTTCCGCCAAAACAAAGCAAGATGATGGCTGCAATGGAGGCCTTATTCAGGCTCACGGAATCCGATTTGGTGCGGAAGAACAGCAGGTACAATGTTGGCAAGAGGAAGAGCGTAAGGAAGGTAGCGAGCAGCAGGCCGCCGATCACAACCGTTGCCAGGGGCCGCTGCACTTCCGCGCCGGCGCCATTGCTCAGCGCCATGGGCAAGAAGCCGAGCGAAGCCACGGCGGCCGTCATGAGCACCGGGCGCAGCCTGGAGCCCGTTCCGCTGACAACGATGCGCGCGGTGTTTTCAATGCCAGCGGCACGCATGCGGTTGAATTCGGCCAGGAGCACGATGCCATTGAGCACTGCCACACCGAAAAGCGCGATGAAACCCACACCGGCACTGATGCTGAAAGGCAGGTCGCGCAGGTACAAGAGGTAAATACCGCCGGTAGCCGAAAGCGGAATGGCGGTGAAGATGAGCAATCCCTGTGCGAGGGAATGAAATGCGAAATAGAGCAAAACGAAGATGAGGGCCAGGGCGATGGGAACGGCAATCATCAGGCGTTGGCTTGCCTGTTGCAGGTTTTCGAAGGTGCCGCCGTAGCGCACGTAATAGCCGGCAGGCATGGGGAGCTTACCGGCAATTTTGCCGCGCAATTCTTCCACAACACCTTGCACATCGCGGCCGCGCACATTGAAGCCAACGATGATGCGCCGCCGTCCTTCCTCCCGCTGGATTTGGTTAGGCCCTTCGCTCACTTCGATATCTGCCAGTTGTTCCAGGGGAATGTATCCGCTGCCCGATGGTATGGGCAACAGACGGATCTGCTCAGGGTCGCGGCGCTGTGCGGAGCCGAGGCGCAGCACCAGGCTGAAGCCGCGTTCGCCTTCGTAAACGGTACCGGCTTGTTTGCCGGCATAGGCAGTGCGGATGGCGTCGTTCACCGTTTCAACCCGAACCCCGTATCGGGCCATGGCTTCGCGCTTGTAGCGGATGGCAACCTGCGGCATGCCGGTGGCCTGTTCGGTATATACATCCACCGCGCCGGGAACAGCCGCTGCCAACAGCGCCAGTTTACCGGCCAAAGCAGCCAGGGTGTCGAGGTCGTCGCCGAAGATCTTGCAAACCACATCCTGCCGCGCGCCGGTCATGAGTTCGTTGAAGCGCATCTGAACAGGATACTGGAACCCGGTGCTGATACCGGGAATTTCGGCCAGCGCCTTGCCCATGGTGTCGGCAAGCTCCGGAAATGTGGAAGCAGAAGTCCACAGTTTCTTGTCTTTCAGAATCACCATGAGGTCGGATGCCTCCATCGGCATCGGGTCAGTCGGCACTTCGCCACTACCGATCTTGGTGACGATTTTCTCCACTTCAGGAAACTTCAGCAGCCGCGCCGCAGCTTGTTGGGTAGCTGCAGTGGTAGCCTGCAGGTTGCTGCCGGTGAGGAGGCGTGTTTCAACGGCAAAGTCACCTTCCTCCAAAGCGGGGATGAACTCACCGCCGAGGCGCGCAGCCAATAACCCCGCTCCCAGCGCCAATACGGCCACGGTTGCGATACTGCGCCGCGGCATGCGCAACACCTGCAGGAGTCGTTGCCGGAAAAAGAGGCTCAAACGATCCGAAAAGCGATCGGCAAAATTGGGTTTGTGTTCTTTACGCAACAGCAAGGCACTCATCATGGGCACCCAGGTGAGCGACAGCACGAAGGCGCCCAGGAGGGCAAAAGCCACGGTCTGCGCCATGGGTTTGAACATCTTCCCTTCGATGCCGGCCAGTGTGAAGATGGGAAGGTATACGATGAGGATAATGATCTGCCCGAACACCGCGCTGTTCATCATCAGCCCTGCGGTATGGCCCACATGGCGGTTCATGGTTTCGCGGTCGGGTTTTCCTCCCCGGGCACCGGGCATCAGGTGCAAGCGGTGCATGCCATGGAGTACGGCTTCGACGATGATGACAGCGCCGTCCACGATCAGGCCGAAGTCAAGTGCGCCCAGGCTCATCAGGTTGCCGCTCACCCCGAACATGTTCATCAGGATGACGGCGAAGAGCATGGACAGCGGGATTACCGATGCCACCAGCAGGCCGGCGCGGATATTTCCGAGGAAAAGTACAAGTATGAAGACCACGATCAGCGCGCCTTCCATCAGGTTGGTCTTCACGGTATCAATGGCATGGCCGACCATTTTGCTGCGGTCGAGGAAGGCTTCGATGATGACACCTTCGGGCAGGGTTGATTTGATTTCTTCGACGCGTTCGCGCACGGCAGACACCACTTCATTGCTGTTGGCGCCTTTGAGCATCATCACCACGGCACCAGCTACTTCGCCTTGGTCGTTATAGGTCATGGCGCCGTAGCGGGTGGCATGGCCTTTCACGACACGGGCCACATCGCGCACCAGCACAGGCCGGCCCTGGCGCGTGGTAACCGGTATCAGGGCGATGTCGGCGCTGTCGCGCAGCAAGGCTTCGGTGCGGATAAAAAACACTTCCGGGCCTTTCTCGATATAGGAGCCTCCGGTATTGCCGTGGTTGGTGGCGAGGGCATCGTAAAGCTCAGCCAGGCTGATGTCCATCGATTGGAGTTGGGCAGGGTCTGCCTGCACATCCCAGGTTTTGAGCCGGCCGCCGAAGCTGCTCACTTCGGCCACGCCGGGCACGGTAAGCAGCTGCCGGCGCACAATCCAGTCCTGCACCGTGCGCAGCTCTTCTGGTCCGTAGTTGCTTTCAAACCCCGGAGCGGGGCGCAAGACGTATTGGTAGATTTCGCCCAGGCCGGTGCTGACGGGGCCGAGCGAAGGCGTTCCGATGCCGGAGGGTATGCGGTCGCGCACTTCCTGCAAGCGCTCGCTTACCTGTTGCCGTGCGGTGAAGATGGGAACATCGTCGTCGAACACAAGGGTGATGAGCGAAAGCCCGAAGCGCGAAAAGCTCCGCATGTGCTTCAGGCCGGGCAGGTTGCCGGTTGCCTGTTCGATGGGAAAGGTGACCAGGCGTTCGATGTCGGCTGCGCCGAAGCTCGGAGCCACGGTAATCACCTGCACCTGGTTGTCGGTGATATCGGGCACGGCGTCGATGGGCAGCCGGCTGGTTTCGTAAATACCCAGGACGGTGAGGCCGAGGGTGAAAAGGGCAATGATGAGTTTGTTGCGGACAGAAAACTCAATGATGCTTTTCAGCATGGTTGGTGTAGATTTAAAATGAATAAAAAGCGCCTTTACCACGGGCGCAGAAAAGAAAACTCAAAAAGCTTAGGCGCGGGTTCGGGGCGGACGCGGCTGCGGGTCCGGATTGCCGTGGCTGCGCAGGTTTTGATCGGCGCAGGCCAAATGCTCCGGCGAACCGGTTTTGTGTTCGGCGTCATCCGCCGGATGATCGGCCAGGGCGAGCAGGCTCATCAGTTTACCGGCAGCGTCCGGCGAGCGGAAGGGCAGGTCATGGTCGGCCGGGTCGCTCTGCTGTTGATCGCTGCCGGGCGTGTAATGCAAGGCAAGGAAGCCTTCGATGCCCAAAGACCAGTTCGCACTGCGGTGTTCCTGATAATGTTGCACCAGCGCAGGCAGGCGCAGCAGTTCGCCGAAAGCGGTCGAACCGATCAGGTGTAACAGAAGCAGGCATATGGCCAGGCGACGGCGCATCGGGCACAAAGGTACGGTGCGGTTTGTTGCCTTATTGTGACCGCGGTCATCTGCCTGTATGAGGTATTGCTGCGGCGCCACTTGCGTGCGCTTTCTCAAATACCAATCAACGCCGGACTTTTCCCATTCGTGGGCGATTTCTCTTCAAACAACGCCGCTGGCAAGCGATTAAAAATAGGTGGCTACCGCAAATGCATATTGCTCTATGAATATCTTCTTGAAAGCACTCAGATTGTTTTGTTCATAGAACAGCAGAAGCGCTTTTTTATAGGCAATGGAATCTACTGTGCGGAAAGAAACGGGGCAATATCCGTGCTGCATAAGCAGGGCGTTGCTCACAATCCTCGCAGTTCTTTTATTGCCATCGGCAAATGGTTGGATATAGGATATCAATAACAGTGTCAACAGGGCTTTTTCGAATACGTTCGAATTTTGATTGATCAGATTGCACATGGCCATGAGCGTTTCCCTGATTTGAAATTCATTGTCCAACGGACTGTAATTGGTACCGGAGATGCCAACCCGTCTGCGGCGAATGTTTCGGTCAATGGGCAGTTCGCGCACCAGTATGGCATGTATGTCTTCAATTCCGGATACAGCAAGTGGTGAGAGGTAGTCTGGATGGGCAATGATGAAGTCGATGGCTTCCTTGTGATTCAGAAGCATTACCGCCTCTTCACGGGTTTTACCCGCTGCCGTTTCCTTCTCCTTCAACAAGCGCTCTGTTTCAAGCAAGGAGTAAGTGTTGCCTTCAATTTGTGAAGATTTCCAACTCAGGTCGATGGCCAGGCGTTCCAGTTCCTGCAAGCGTTCATTTTCCGTCAGGCCTGCGATGTTCAGTTCAAATCGCTTTTGAAGTGTTTGAAGTTGTTCTGACTCTGCGGGATTGAACAATGAACAGTTCGGTAAAACCTTGGCAATGAGTACTAAATTGAAGCCGGGTTGAATATCGCGTTCATCGATTTCACGGCTGAAATAGGCATCCAAATCGACGGGGCAAAGCAATGCATAGGAATCAGAGATCCGGTAACGGGTGGATTTACCTTGTCCGGTCCGGATCAACAGATCGTTTTGCACGAGTTGCGTCAGGATTCTCTTGACGGTAGCAAAGCTGATATCAAGTCCCAGTTCTGATTGGATTTGATTGGAGGAACTATCCGGATGCTTTTCCAGGTAATCCAGGATAGCAGATGTGCGTGGATCCGTCATGATTCAGCGTGTTTCCAGCTCAAAGATACGCGGTTTACGGCTCAAAAACACGCCAACATGAGCCGAATCCGGCATGTGTGTGAGCCGAAATGAGTGCCTCTCGTGGGTAAATTCCCACTATTGCCTTCGTTGGTTCATTGAAAACAACAAGCGGCTTATCGTGTTTTTTGGCGCGCTGCGTGGGAGCCGGATGCCCTTTGGAAGCAGGCACATGGGTGTTTCTGTGGGGCCGCGCCCCGAGACTGGAGGCGCGCAGGCGAAGCCGGAGCGGTGCGCAGCACGGAACCCGGAAGGCGAGGATCAGGCGCCCCGATTAACCTGAATGGCAACGTAACTTTGCGGGGTATGACGCGCAAGAGCATCCTCATCATTCTCGACGGTTTCGGGATCGGGCGGCACGACCACAGCGATGCGGTCTGGCAGGCCCGGACGCCTTTCACCGACAGCCTGAGCGAAAACTATCCGCATACCCGGCTGCTGACGCATGGCGAGTTTGTGGGGCTTCCGGACGGGCAGATGGGCAACAGTGAGGTGGGCCATATGAATATCGGCGCCGGGCGTGTGGTTTGGCAGATGCTGGTGCGGATCAACCGCAGCATCCGCGAGGGACAGCTGGCGCAAGATCCGGTTTTGCTGGAGGCGATGCGGCGTGTGAAGGAGCAAGGCGGGATGCAAGGCGGGGCCTTGCATCTGCTGGGTTTATTGGGCGATGGCGGCGTGCATGCCTCCAGCGAACATTTGTTTGCGCTCTGTGAAATTGCGAAGCAAGAGGGGCTGGAAAAAGTGTATATCCACGGTTTCCTCGACGGGCGCGATACCGATCCGAAGAGCGGGGAAGGTTTTGTGAAGGAAGTGCTGGCGCGCACGGCCCGTACGCCGGCCAAACTGGTATCGCTCGTGGGGCGCTATTTCGCGATGGACCGCGATAAGCGCTGGGAGCGGGTGAAGAAGGCCTACGACCTGCTGGTTCACGGTAAAGGCGAACCTTGCAGCGACTGGCTGCAGGCCCTGCGCGACAGCTATGCTGCGGGCACGACGGACGAATTCATGGAACCGCTGGTAGCTCCGGGCGGTGAAGGCAGGATCAAGCCGGGCGATGCGGTGGTATTCTTCAATTTCAGGACCGACCGCGGCCGGCAGCTGACGCAAGTGCTGACGCAAACCGATATGCACGAATACGGCATGCATACGCTGCCGCTGGATTATATCACTTTTACCACCTACGACGCCTCGTACAAGGGCGTGAAGGTGTTGTTCGAAGACCAGAACCTGGCGAATACGCTGGGCGAGGTGATCAGCCGTGCCGGATTGAAGCAGTTGCGGGCGGCTGAAACGGAGAAATACCCGCATGTGACCTTCTTTTTCAGCGGCGGCCGGGAAGCTGAATTCCCCGGTGAAGAGCGGGTGCTGGCGGCTTCGCCGAAGGTGGCGACTTACGATTTGCAGCCCGAGATGAGTGCTCCGGAACTGCGCGACCGGCTGCTGGAGAAGATCCGCTCGGAAGCGGCCGATTTCATGTGCATCAATTTTGCCAATCCGGACATGGTGGGGCATACGGGTGTTTTTGAAGCCATCGTGAAGGCGGTGGAAACGGTGGATGCCTGCACGCGCGACCTCGTGACTGCCGGCCTGGAGCACGGCTACGATTTCCTGATCATTGCCGACCATGGCAATGCCGATTTCGCGGTGAACGACGACGGCTCGCCGAATACGGCGCACAGCATGAATCCGGTGCCCTGCTGGCTGGTGAGCAAAGATCTCAGGCCTGTGTTGCACGAGGGGAAACTGGCCGATGTGGCACCTACAATACTGAAAATGATGGGATTGGATCAACCTGCCGAAATGGACGGCATAGCTTTGTTCTGATGCGCAGGCAAACCTTGATATTGCTTAGCGGCCTGCTGCTGTCGGCATCGGCTTGCGAACGCACTCCGGCGGCAAACGGCGCAGGCCCCGGTCGCTGGTTCAATGTCCAGGCTTTCCTGACCTCGGAGAAAGCGGCGCTGAAAGGCATGAACGCGGCGGTGGAAAAGACGGTTCAATGGGGCGATGCAGTGTTCACAGAGCGCCGGGATACCGTGAACTGGGACCGCGAATTCGCGCTGTGGGAGCGGGTGGACCTGAACCGCGCCGAATGGGCGGATGGATGGGATACGACGCTGACGCGCACTGCGGATGGCGGTCGTTTCGAGTTGTACGAAGCCCGGGATGAAAAGACGCCTTTGCAGCGTTTTTCTTTGTTTTACAATGGTAAGGGGGAGCTTCTGGTGATGGAGGCGGACTGGGAGACGGACGAGCTCTTCACGCAGCGTCGCTACCGCCTGGCTTATCAACCGGGGCGCGGTTACAGCGTCAAGGGCGCCTACCGGCACAGCTGGGAGAAGGAACGCGAATTCGAAATCTTCGCTGAAATCCGCAACCCCGCCTTCCTGAACCGGATGAACTAGCAACGGCGGCCCTCCCTTGTGGCCGCCCTGTCTTATCTCCGGATTCTTTCTACCCAAAACGCAAGAACATCCGGAACCTGCGGTCTTTGCGGTCTCTGCGTGTTTTCTTCTTTGCGGTCTCTGCGAGAACCTTGGCTTAGAACTGTTTCACGCAAAGCGCGCAAAGACAGCCTGCCGGCAACATATTCCCGGATACATTTTATAAACCTATGCTTCGGCCAGATTGGGTTCACACGCAAAGCGCGCAAAGACATTTCGAATCTGCTTTCTCTGCGGTCTCTGCGTGTTTTCCCCTTTGCGGTCTCTGCGTGAACCTTAGCTCAGGATTGTTTCTCGCAAAGAGCGCAAAGACATCTGGAATCTGTTCTCTCTGCGGTCTTTGCGTGGTTTCCCCTTTGCGGTCTCTGCGTGAACCTCAGCTTAGGACTGTTTCACGCAAAGAGCGCAAAGACATTTGGAATCTGCTTTCTCTGCGGTCTCTGCGTGTTTTCCCCTTTGCGGTCTCTGCGTGAACCTTGGCTTGGGACTGTTTCACGCAAAGCGCGCAAAGACATTTGGAATCTGTCCTCTCTGCGGTCTTTGCGTGTTTTCCCCTTTGCGGTCTCTGCGTGAACCTTGGTTTAGGACTGTTTCACGCAAAGCGCGCAAAGACAGCCTGCTGGCAACGTGTTCCCGGATACATTCTATAACCCCATGCTTCGGCAAGAATTGGTTCACACGCAAAGTGCGCAAAGACATTGGGAATCTGCTTTCTCTGCGGTCTCTGCGTGTTTTCCCCTTTGCGGTCTCTGCGTGAACTCTTCGGCTTAGGACTGTTTCTCGCAAACCGCGCAAAGGCATTTTTCTATTGGCTTCGTCAAATCGATTTTTACATTCCTGGATTTCAAGGACCCGGCCTTCCCGGGTCGAATATGAACAGGTGCCATGTACGGTCGACCACGAGGGTCGACGCTCTCCTCAATGCCAATTCACCGTCGGCAATTGCCATTTATACCGCCAGCCCAGAACGCGCAGCAGGGCTACAAAGCCCACTGCGCCTACGGTGTTAAGCGTTTCAGGTAACTGGAACCAGGCAAGCAGGAGGTACACGATGCCGCCGGCAAAAGAGGCCGTGGCCACCAGTTCTTTGCGTAAAATGATGGGCACTTCATTGCACAACACATCGCGCAGCAAGCCCCCTACGATCACACTCAACATGCCAAACACCAGCGCTATCGGGCTTGAAAGTCCGCTCTCCAGGCAGAGCCGGATGCCCGAAACCATGAAAAAGCCAATACCCAGCGTATCGGCTGCAAAAATGAGTTTCTTCACGGCCATGAGTTTGTCGCGGAATACCAGGGCTGTCATGACGCCTGCCAGCACGGCTGCGATATAGCGGTAGTCGTCTACCCAACGCAAGGGATAATGCCCGATCAGCAGGTCGCGCAGGGTGCCGCCGCCCAATGCGCCAACGCAGGCCACGAAAGCCACGCCGAAGAGGTCGAGCCGGGCACGGGCGGCCACCATCGTGCCGCTGATGCCGAAAAAGAACACGCCGATGAGGGAAAGGAGATTGCTGTATTCCATGGGGTTGCAGGTTTAGGGGCGGATCAAAACAAAAAGCCCGGCTGTTCAGGCCGGGCTTTCAGGTTTCTTTCCAAGGGGAATTTTTATACCTGTTCAGACATCGCGGCCCGGCATACCACAAAACACATGTGCTTGCTATGCGCACAATGCGTTTGTTTCTGATGCAGGTTGCCACACTGACTAAACATGCTGCAAAATTAGACACGGAAAACGGCTGCAAGCAAGCGATGGCGTGTGTTTTTCGTCGGATTTTTCAAGAGACACAGCGGTGGAAGGGCGTCTTGATCGATGCCCTCATGGTAGCACAGGAAGCCAATCTGCGGCCGTGGTTTTGCCCGCAGAATTGCGAACTTTGCCGGGCATGGAAAACCTGCAGAATTATATCGGAGGCCAGCTTTGCGCAGCACGCACAGGCAAGTGGCTCGACAATGTCTCGCCTGCCAATGGTGCCGTTTACAGCCGCATTCCTGCATCAGACGCACAAGACGTAGCCGCTGCCGTTGAAGCCGCCGAAGCCGCTTTTCCTGCCTGGTCGGGCTGCAAGGCCGAAGACCGCGCGCAATTCCTGCTGCGCATGGCCGATCTGATCGAAGAACAGACAGAGGCCTTTGCCAAGGCAGAGAGCCGCGATTCAGGCAAGCCGCTCGCCCTGGCCCGGCGCATGGATATTCCAAGGGCGCGCGACAACTTCCGTTTCTTCGCTGCCGCTGCCACCCAGTTCGCTTCAGAAAGCCATTACACTTCACCCGAACTGTTCAACTATACCCTGCGGCAGCCTTTGGGGGTCGTGGCCTGTATCAGTCCCTGGAACCTGCCTTTGTACCTCTTCACCTGGAAAATCGCACCGGCACTGGCCGCCGGTTGCTGCGTGGTGGCCAAACCTTCGGAGCTGACGCCCATGACGGCCTTCCTGCTATCGAAAGTGGCCATCGAAGCGGGTTTGCCAGCCGGGGTACTGAACATCGTACACGGCACAGGTCCGGATGCCGGGCAAGCGATGGTGGAGCATCCGCGCATCAAGGCGATCAGCTTCACCGGCGGAACGCGCACCGGGGCTGCCATTGCCGCCATTGCCGCTCCCAGATTCCGCAAACTATCGCTCGAATTGGGCGGCAAGAACCCGACGGTAATTTTTGCCGATGCTGATCTCAATTTGGCATTGGATACTGCCGTGCGCTCTGCCTTCACCAACCAGGGGCAGATTTGCCTGTGCGGCTCGCGCATCCTGATTGAACGTTCCGTATATGCGCATTTCCGCGACGCCCTGGTGGAACGTGTGAAAGCCTTGAAGGTCGGAGACCCGGCCGATCCGGAAACGCAGATCGGAGCGTTGGTCAGCGAGGCGCATCTGGAAAAAGTCGCTTCCTATATCCAGCTGGCGCAGGAAGAAGGCGGAACCCTGCTCTGCGGCGGTGAACGCTTGTCGCCCATTGCCGGCGGTTATTACCTCAGCCCGGCGGTGATTGAAGGCCTGCCCCAGCAATGCCGCACCAATATGGAAGAGATATTCGGTCCGGTGGTCACCTTGCAAGCCTTCGATACCGAGGAAGAGGCGCTGGCCCTTGCCAATGCCACGGAATACGGACTCGCAGCCGGCATCTGGACGCAGGATGTGAACCGTGCGCACCGCGTGGCACACCGCATCCAGATGGGCATCGTGTGGATCAACTGCTGGCTGGAGCGCGATCTGCGCACCCCGTTTGGCGGCGTAAAAAGCAGCGGCGTCGGCCGCGAAGGCGGTTGGGAAGCCATGCGCTTCTTTACCGAACCGAAGAATGTTGCAGTGAAGATTCAGGGGGTGTGATGTTCCTGGAACCCGCGGCCCGGCCATTGAGTAGCCGCCCCTACCGGAGGTAGGGGTATCGAAATGGCCGGGAGTGTTGGTTCTATACGGGAAGCTTGCCCGATTGAATTTTTCGCGGTTTATGTGTCAGCAATGGCGAGTACGGGTTTCCCCGACTGAAAAAGTCAGGGCGAGCGCTCAACCACCGGCACCCGGCGCGTTTCGACTGCTCTCCGCGTTGCTACGAGCGCTCAACGACCGGGGAGTCCAACATATCCGTTTATACACGCGTAAACACTTGTAGCTCAATGGGATGTGCCGGATGTTTGCCGGACGTATTAAGCTATTTTGTCATGAAAACATGGTGTTTTTTCTCTTGGAGTGGACGGGCCCGGATGATTCCGGGTCTGTTCCTTGCCTTTGGCAATGTGTTCTTCTTGCACGGACAGTCCGGCTGGCAACCTGCGCCCGCACCGAATTCGGTCTGCCTGCGCTCCGGGCTCACTTTTCAGGGCGCTTTACTGGCCGGTACCGATGGCCTGGGCGTTTACCGCAGGGAAGCTGCAGGGCGTTGGGTGGCCGAAGAACCGGGCGACAGCATGGGCCAGGTTCGGGCCATGCTCGAATACAATGGCCATGTGTTTGCCATCGGCAGCGATGCCTTGTGGAAACGCAATGCAGACAGCCGCTGGACCAGCATCCTTCCTTTGCCCGATGCCGAATCGGAGTTCCTGAGCATTTGTCAGCATGGCAACAGCTTGTTTCTGGGCTGGACTTACGGCATCCTCCGATCAGATGACAGCGGCCGCAGCTGGAAGGAAAGCGGCGGACAATTGGAAGGCAAGGCCATCCACAACCTCATCAGCTGGCGGAATGACCTGTGGGCCGAAAGCGAAGGCTCCGTTTACCGGAGCGATGCCCAGGGAAAGGTTTGGTATCCGGACAATGACGGTTTGCCTGCCGGATTCCGCGAATTGTCTTTCAGCACGGACGGCGACAGTTTGTTTGTACTCGATGCCCAATACGGCCTTTTTGTCTATGACGATGGCAATTGGCGGCAACTCGATATTCCCGGTGGCGTTCGTGCCATGCTCGCCTACGGCGATGACCTCTATGTGGCCGGTGAAGCCGGGGTTTTCAAACGTGCCGAGCGCCGGGGAGCCTGGCTGCACTTGAACGGACTTCCGGGTTCGGTTCATGCCGCGACGGTGCTGCTGCCCGGCAGTGATGGTGTGTTACTCGGCACCAATCACCAGGGCTTTTGGCGCCTGCCGGACAGCAACGGCTTTGCCATGCAGGAAGAAACAGGCATCCGCAATACGCGGATCAGCAGCATGAGCGCAGTGGACGGCGAATGCTACCTGACGACGCGTTTCGCCGGCGCCCTGCATGCATCTTCCGACAGCGGAAACAACTGGAAAGGGGTGTTCGGCGGAAGATTGCCAGCGGTCGACGGCACCGTGCACCGCAAATCCGGCTTGCTGCATTGGCTGGGCACTTCCGCCGGGCTTTGGTTGAGCCGCGATGGCGCAAAGACCTGGAATGAAATCCCCTTGTTTCGCCGGCAGCGCATCCACGATATTCTTCAGACAGACGACGGCTGGCTCATAGCCGGCATGGCGGGAACGGTGTTCAAAACCAGCGATACCGGTTTGAGCTGGCAATTTGCAGGCAGCGGATTCAGGCGGCCGGGCGTATCGCAGCTGCTGCGTGTGGGACCCGTGCTGTATGCTGCCACTTACGGCGGTTTGTACCAGAGCCGGAACCAGGGCCGTGAATGGCACAAAGTGGACAGCGGTTTACCGGTTTGGGAAGCTGCTGCCCATATCGCTTGCATCGACGGCGTATTGTATCTCAGCACCTTCGAATCCGGCTTGTTCTGGTCGCACGACAGCGGCCGTTCATTCGAACTGTTGCACAATCAGTTTTCAGAATGGAGCGTTGTGAAGCTCGTCGGTTCCGGGAACCTGCTCTTTTGCACCGATGGCGGCAAGGTGTATTTCTCTTCCGATTTGGGCATGAACTGGAAACCGCTCATGCATGGTCTGCCCTATCGCACTGCAATTTCAGATCTCTGCCTCTATGGAAACCATTGCTGGGCGGCAACAGAAGGCAAGGGCCTTTGGCGTTTGCCAATTGCAGCTGCAGCTGTAAAACCCAGGACCGATGAAGTGAAGCTCAACTGCCAAATCTGGCCGGTGCCGGCTTCTGATTTTATCCAGGTCCGAATACAAGGCCCCGGGTTGGATTACCAAATCTGTGATACGAAAGGAAGTGTGTTGCGGACAGGACGGCTCAGCCGGATGGAAACGCGGATTGACCTGCAAGGGCTTCCACAGGCTGCGTATTTATTACGCTGGACTTCAGATGCAGGTTATGGGGTGAGAATGTTTGTCAAAGAATGATCGGTATGCGCGCCGGCTGTGCGCAGACGCTGGTCCGGGCCATGTCTTTTCCCTGCATCGTCTCGAAGGGAATGAATATCGCTGATCATCCTGCCGAACCCGGTTCAGGGCCTGCAGCGAGGGCTATCTGGATTTGTGCCAGGTGGTGATGGCCATGCCAGCCGTACATGGCAATCAGCCAGGCAAGGCTGAAAGTCTTTTGATGCTCCGGATGGAAGAAGGTGCGTGTAAGGAGTTCTGGTTTTTTCAGGCAATCCAGCAGGAGCAGTGACCAGCGCTGATGCAAACCCAGCAGGAGCATGAAAGATGCTTCATGCGCATACCCATAGTCCGGGCCTTGAACCCATGCATTTTCATCCCATGGCTTGATAATCGGGTTATCCTCGGTCAATACCAGCTTTGTGCGCACCCAGGCGTTCATGTGCGCATCGGCGAGGTGATGCAGAATCTGCAACACCGTCCAGCTTCCCGGGCGGTATTGGGCTTGCAATCCGTCTTTATCAACTCCGTTGAGCAGTTTCGACAGTTCAGCCGGGAGTTGCTGAATGCGTATCACTTGTTGCAGGAGTGTTTCCAGCGGCCAATCGTTGCGGTCCATTTCAAAGCGACCGATGGGATATTTCACATGTTCCAATGGATCCATGCTTCAAAGATGCGGCATTGATGGATTTCTTTGCGAAAATCATATCGGCATGTAACCTGTATCACCCAATGTTGCGCGTTATAGTTTCTACCTTCGTTTCGCCATGAACGGTGTTCGTGGGAATTAGCTGACGGAAAATAAACACCTCAACAACAACACATAAACCCAACAAAAAATGAAAAAGAACATGGGAACCCTCGACCGCGCCGTGCGCATCATCCTCTCTATTGTCTTCGCCGTACTGTTCTTCACAGGCACAGTAAGCGGCGCATTGGGAATGGTGCTCCTCGTAGCAGGCGGTATCTTCCTCGCGACCTCCCTTATCAGCTTCTGCCCGCTTTACACCATGCTTGGTATCAATACCTGCGGTGTGAAGAAAAACGCATAAGCGAACCCAGCCTGTCATCCACAAAAAAAGCAAGGCCAGACACGACCTTGCTTTTTCTTTGATACGCTGATTTCCGGATCAGGAAACCGGCTTGAAACTTTCAAATGCGTTGCTGCAGTGATTGCAATAGTGCATGCTGCGGCACAAGGTCGGGCCAAAAGGTGTCTTCATGGTTGTATTCCGGCTTCCGCAGAGCGGGCAAGGCACATCGCTGAGCACATCCAATTCGATATAACCATCGTGGCGCGGCGGCGGTGCCAAACCGTGTTTATGCAAGGCGGCCAGACCGGCTTCGCTGATCATATTGCTGTTCCAGGCCACATCGAAACTGGTGTATACTTTCACATTTCTCCATCCTGCCAGTTTGAGTCGGTCTTCCACCAATTGCTCCATAATCTTCAGTGCAGGGCAACCGGAGAAAGTCGGTGTCAACTTCACTTCAACCGCATCTTCGGCCGGGGTACTGACACCGGTAACGATACCGAGATCAACGATGGAAAGCGTCGGTATTTCGGGATCCAATACCTCTTGCAATGCGTCCCATATTTCGGGATGCAGATGTCTGGTATCCCGTGTGCTTACCATTCTGCTGCCGGATCGATCCGGAAAACTTCGGTCATTTCATCCAGCAAAGGCTGGAGGTATTCGGTATGGCTGCCATAACGCCCACCATAGGCGCTGGTATCGTCGAACTGATCGGGCAAGCGAAGTCCGGCAGATTCAATCACCGGACGGATGGCTTCAATCCACTTGTTACGCAAGGCCAATTCACCCGGGAAGATGCCTGCTTCGATGAGCTCTGCTTCGTACGGGCCCGGTTCGAAAATGCCCAAGGCCATCGGGAAGCAACTGTTCAAGGTGTCCTGCATCCGGCCATGGCTTTCGGATCCGCCTTTGCCAAGCTGCTTCACCCATACATCGGCATGCATCACGTGGTACTTGATTTCCCCGCGGAACTTGCGCGCAACCTGTGCCAGGGGCTCAAAGCTGCTCTGGGCCAACATGTCGAAACGGATTTGCTCGGCGCGGTCGAATAGGAAATGGCGCAGCAGAGAGAAATCGTATTCGCCGATGGGAATTTCAACCAGATGGCAACAATGAAACTGTTCTGCATTGCGCATGAATGCCACAGTATCCGGCTCGCCTTCTCCCAGTTCGTGTAAGATTTCGTACAGGGCCTGTGCCTGACCTATCTTGTCTTGCGCCATGCTGCTGAATGCGATATCTTCTTCCAGGATCGGCCCCAGACCGGTCCATTCGCTGTTCCGGTGGCCAAGAATCAACTGGTCATCGGCCATTTTATACAACAGCTCTTTGAGCGCGAGAACGTGTTTTTCGGTGTATTCCATCTTTTATGCCTCCTGTCTCTCCTTGTATGCCTGAATGCGGTCCATCACCTTATACGACTCCGCTTCGCGGTGCAGTTTCGCCGGAGTGGTTTCGAAAATGTCGGCATCTTCGTATTCCGTAACAAAGACATCGCGGGTGCGCACAACCCACAGGTTAACGCACTGACCGCGGCGGCTGTATTGCTCTTTGGCAAACACCATGGCCAGCTCTGCGTTTGGTGCGTGGACGATGCCGACATGGGAATGCTGTTGCCCGCGCTTCTTCTGGTGAAACACTTCATAGGTTTCGAACTGATCCAGTTGATCGAGCGGTTGGAATTCTTTTTCCTGATCGATGCGTGCGCGGGTGACACGGGGGTCGAGCGATTGTATAATCATGGTGTTATGATGAATCTCTGTGTAAATCGGCGGCCTGCCGTTTGCATGCCGAGGGTGTACATTCCGGCCGGTAAACCTTGCAGTTCCAAGCTTTCACGACCGCTAAAAGATGCCAGTTGCTTTTCCAATACGAGGCGCCCACTGAGGTCGTGCAATTGTAGTTGCGCCGCTTCATTCATCGGTGTACCGCTAATGAAAACGCGGTCGTGCGCCGGGTTCGGATAAACGCTCCAATGCTCGGGGGATGCAGTTTCTACTGAGGTTGCCCAAGGACTCAGATGCAATTCATCTACCACCCAGTAGTTACCCGGCTTTGAGGAAGAACCCTCTGCATTTCCCAGATAAAGGATAACCGTTGCGCTGTCGGGGATTCCACTGAAGAGCGGATCGTATTGCACATCCGCTGAAAACAGCCGGTAATCCGTATGATTGGCACCTCCTACCCAGATGGCGTTTCCCACCAGGTTGCCCTGGTAGAACAGGTTCAGTTCGGCGGTCGGGGTATCGCCCTGGCTTTGCAGGTAACTGTAGCCCCTGAACGAAGCGGGCCTGGTATTGACGGGGAAAGAAGGAATGAAGGCATCGCCAAATGCATCGGATGTTGAAGCGGTACTGATCAGCCAAGAAGCCAGGGTATCGGTCATTCCATTGTATTGCCAAAGGCCGGTTTCAAGGCGCAGTGCGTAATTGCCGTTGAAAGGCGCGGAATGAATCTTCACCAGATCCACGGAATTACCCGGCGAGCTGTACATGCGGTCGGTGCCTGAAAAGCGTTCGGGTTCGACGATTATCATGCTGTCCCAAACTTCCATTCTGTTATTCGGAAGCTGGGTCGACATGCTGTTTCCGGCGAGGAGGAGGGTGATATCATCCACTTCCAGCCAACCCATTCCGGCTCCCAATTTGCCTGTCAGGTTGCTGCTCAGCCAGATGAACCCTGAATCGCAGGGAGCGGAGGCAAAGCTTCCGTTGGGAATGGCAAGCGATTGAAAAGCCGGGGCACTTCCGCTGAAGGTATACTGCACCAGGTCTATGAGGAAGCCGTTGTCGGTGAAACCGACGAGCACCCTGCCGGTATCGCCGTTGATCAGATTCCAGCGCATGCGCAGACGGATGCTGTCAGGAACCATGTTGATGGCAAAAGCGGGACCGGGAGCGCCGGGACCGGCATTGATATTGAAATCGGCCAGTGCCAGCCAGGAAGGCAAGCTGCCGGCTGCATGTTCGATGCGGGCAGCGAAACCGGTTCCTGCGGCTTTGCGTGTCACGTTGCCTTCCGTCTGCCAGCCGCGCAAACTGAAAACCTCGTCGGTGCGCCAGTTTTCAAAACCAGAATTGGGGATCTGTGCTCCCAGAGCTGAAACCAGCAACAGGGCCGGAGCAAGTGCGATATTCCTTAAGTGCATGGCTATTGGTCTGTCCGCTTGCGCGGAGGTTGCCTGCTCAGGCGAGCGGGGTTACATATTCGACGCCCTGGCCGAGGATGGCACGGCGAACCCAACGGTGGCGTTCTTCAGCGGTGCGGCGCACGGCAAGGCGTTCAGCATTGCACGGACCATCGCCGTTGATTACGCGTTTGAACTCATTCCAGTCGGGTTCGGTGTATTCCCATTTGCCGGTTTGATCGTTCTTGCGCAGGTTGGAGTCAGGAATCTGCAGGCCGAGATCCCAGATCTTGGGCACATACATGTTCATGAATTGCTGGCGCATGTCGTCGTTGGAAGCCATTTTCACTTTCCAGCGCATCAGTATTTCGCCGTGAACAGAGGCTTTATCCGGCGGACCGAAGAAATGCATGATGGGCGGCCACCAGCGGGTCAGGGCTTCCTGTACCATCTGGCGCTGCACTTTGGTTCCCGTCGCGAGGAAAACCACATTGTCATGCCCGTATTTCAGGTGAAAAGACTCTTCAGCGCATATCCGGTCAAGTGCCCTGCAATAAGGGCCGTAGCTGCCTTTTGAGTTGGTTACCTGGTTGATAATAGCACCGGCATCGATGAGCCAGGCAATCACAGCGCTGTCGGCCCAGGTTGGTGCCGGGTAATTGAACACATTGGAATATTTCGATTTGCCGCTGATGAGGTCGTTGATCATCGCTTCGCGGCTCTTGCCGAGGGTTTCGGCTGCTGCATACAAGAGCTGGGCATGGCCCACTTCGTCTTGCACCTTGGCCATGAGCGCCAGTTTGCGGCGGAAGCCGGGCGCGCGTGTGATCCATGTTCCTTCGGGAAGTGAACCGATAATTTCAGAATGGGCATGCTGTTCGATCATGCGGATCAACTGCTTGCGGTATTCTTTGGGCATCCAGTCGTGGGGCTCGATTTTGTCGCCCTGCGCAATGCGCGCCTCGAATGCGGCAAGTTTTTCC
>Ga0315902_10001150_pt1 | contig 43050 bp, 41 predicted proteins | sample LakEriMetagenome_9_FD_203523 | JGI IMG/M metagenome (GOLD analysis project Ga0315902, IMG submission 203523) | Freshwater fungal communities from buoy surface, Lake Erie, Ohio, United States - Buoy 12 MA117 | ecosystem: Environmental > Aquatic > Freshwater > Lake > Lake biofilm | place: USA...
CGCCGCCGCACAAGACGGCCTGCTCGCCGAACAGGTCGGTCTCGGTTTCTTCCTTGAAGTTCGTCTCGATGATGCCGGCCTTGCCGCCGCCATTGGCCATCGCGTACGACAGCGCCAGATCACGCGCCTTGCCGCTCTTGTCCTGATGCACCGCCACCAGGTGCGGCACGCCGCCGCCTTGGGCGTAGGTGCTGCGAACCGTGTGGCCCGGGGCCTTGGGCGCCACCATCCACACGTCCAGATCGGCGCGCGGCACCACCTGGTTGTAGTGAATGTTGAAGCCGTGCGCGAACGCCAGCGAGGCGCCCGCCTTGGCGTGCGGCTCGACGTTGTTCTTGTACACCTCGGCGATCTGTTCGTCGGGCAGCAAGATCATGATGACGTCAGCCAATTTGACGGCGTCATTCACTTCCATCACCTTCAGGTTGGCCTTGCCCACCTTGTCCCAGGAGGCGCCGCCCTTGCGCAGGCCCACCACCACCTTCACACCGCTGTCATTGAGGTTCTGCGCATGCGCGTGGCCCTGCGAGCCATAACCAATGATGGCCACCGTCTTGCCCTTGATCAGGCTCAGATCACAGTCTTTGTCGTAGAAAACTTTCATGGGTTTTTTCTTGCTTGAAGTAAATGGAATGAAGGGAGTCGACTCCGGGAAATCGGCTCCCCGGAGTTTCAGGCTGTCGCCGTGTGTGCGGCGCCCGCCATGAGGGATTGCGCCGCCTGCACGATGGCAGCCGGCTGGATGCGAGCCACCGTTTCCAGCGACGTCGCGTAGCCCACCGGGATGCGCGGCGCGCCTAGGCGCGCCACCCGGCAGCCCGTGGCCTGGGCGGCAGTGGCTGCGATTTCGGCGCCGAAGCCGCCGGCCTGCACCGCGTCGTGCACCACCAACAGACGACCGGTGCGCGCGCAGTCTTGCAAGACCGCCTCACGGTCCCAGGGCCACAAGGACCCCAGATCGATCAGGCTGGCGTCCACGCCCAGGCCCGCCAGTTGCTCCGCGGCGCGGGCGGCGCCGTGCACTGCCGCCGACCAGCTCACGATCGTGAGGTCTTTGCCGCGCCGTGCGATCCGCGCGCAGCCCGGCACATAGGCCGCGGCGGCATCATCGACCTCACCCTCCAGCGACCACAGCTCCTTGTTTTCCATGTAGACCACCGGGTCCTCGCTTTGCAGCGCCCAGGCCAGCATGGCGTAGTTGTCTTGCGGCGTTGACGGACACATCACCACCACGCCCGGCAGGTGTGCAAACCAGGCCTCCAGACTTTGCGAGTGCTGCGCGGCCGAGTTCTGCCACATGCCGATCGGCAGGCGCATCACCAAGGGCACACGGCCCTGGCCACCGAACATGTAGCGGTTCTTGGCGGCCTGGTTGACGATCTCGTCCATCGCGCACAGCGCGAAGTCCACCACCCGCATCTCCACGACGGGCCGCATGCCGACCAACGCCATGCCCACGCCGGCACCCACGATCGTGGCTTCGGAGATGGGCGCATCGATCACGCGGTCCTCGCCGAAGCGCTCTTGCAGCCCCTTGTACTGGCCGAAGATGCCGCCACGGCCGATGTCTTCGCCCATGGCCACGACCTTCGAGTCGCGCGCCATGGCATCGCCCAGGGCCCGCACGGCGGCCTGGGCATAGGTCATGCGGGTCAGTGCCATGTGCCGGCCCCCGTGGTCTGGATGTCGGTGTAGGCCTGCCCGCCATCGGGCGGCGGCGAGGCATTCGCAAAGGCGACAGCGGCCTCGATCTCGACCTGCACCTGCGCGTCGATCGCATCGAGCTGGGCGGCGCTCACGCCCTGCGCCAGAAACTGGGTGCGGGCGCGACGCAGCGGATCGGCCTCTTGCGCCGCAAGCAGGTCCTGCGGATCCCGATAGCCTTGGGTGTCTACCGACACATGCCCGCGCACACGCCAGGTGCGCGCATGCAGCAGGCGCGGGCCCTGGCCCGAACGCACAGCGCTGACCAGACGGCCTGCCGCTTCGTGCACGGCCATCACATCGTTGCCATCGACCGACTCACCGGTCACGCCTAGCGCTTGCGCGCGCGCAAGCACGCCAGGGCCGGCCGTCAATTTGCCGGTGCGGGTGGTGGCGGAAAAGCGGTTGTCCTCGCAGATGAACAGCACTGGCAGCTGAAACACCGAGGCCCAGTTCAGGGCCTCGAGGAAGGGGCCGCGGTTGATAGCGCCATCACCAAAGAAACAGGCCACCACCTGCGGGCGACCTTGTAGCTTCAGGGCGTGTGCCGCGCCGCAGGCAATCGGCAAGCCGGCCGTGACCACGCCATTGGCGCCTAGCATGCCGACCGAAAAGTCGGCAATGTGCATCGAGCCGCCCTTGCCGCCATTGCTGCCGCCGGCGCGTCCAAAGAGTTCAGCCATCATGCGGGGCATGTCACCGCCCTTGGCCAGGGTGTGACCATGCCCGCGGTGGGTGCTGGTCAGGTAATCCTCGCGCACCAGGTGCGCGCACACGCCGGCCGCCACTGCCTCCTGGCCGATGGACAGGTGCAAAGGCCCGCGCACCTTGGCGCTGTCACTGAGCGTGGCACCCAGCACCTGCACACCGCCCTGGCTGGCCACTTCGGCCGCGAGCTCGAAGGCGCGTATGCGCGCCATGGTTCGATACAAAGAAATCATAGGCAGGGTCAGAGTGCCACAGTAGACAGCCAGGGCACGGCGGCGATGATGATCACGCCAATCAAAAGCGCCACCAGATAGGGCCAGATCGCGACGATCACCTCGTCGGGCTTGGTGCCGCCGATGCGGCAGGCAATGTAGAAGCCCACGCCAATGGGGGGCATCATCAGACCGATGTTCATCGCACACACAATCACCATGGAATAGTGGATGTCGTGGATGCCCAGTTTTCTGGCGATCGGGAACATGATGGGCGCCAGCAGCAGCACCGCAGGCAGGCCCTCTAACAGGCAGCCCAGGACCAGAAAGACGACGATGGTCAGGGCCATAAACCCCATCCAGCCACCGGGTAGCGTGGTCATGAACTGGGACATCTGCTGCACCACCCCGCTTTGCGTGATGGACCAGGCCATCGCCGAGGCCGCGCCCAGCACGAGCAGCACCGCACCGGAGAGCGCCGCCGTCTCAACCAGCATGCTGTAGAACTTGCGCAGACCGATGCCGCCATACAGCACCTGGCCCACAAAAAGCGCATAGATCACAGCGACCGTCGAGACCTCGGTGGCCGTGGCCACACCCTCGCCCACCGCGCTGCGAATCAGGAAAGGCAGCACCAGCGCCGGCGCCGCTACCAGGATGTAGCGGCCCACCACACGCATCGGCGCACGGCGGGCGCCGCTCATGTCTTCATGGCGCGCCTTCCAGCGTGCCAGCACCGCCAGCATGGCCAGGAGGACCATCGCAATCACGAAGCCCGCCTGGAACAGGCCAGCAATCGACACGCTGGCCACCGCGCCAAGCACAATCAGCACGATGCTGGGAGGCACGGTGTCGGCCATCGCGGCACCCGTGGCCAGCAAGGCCACCATTTCGCGCGGCTTGTGGCCGCGACGCTTCATCTCGGGAAACAGCGCGGGCGCGACGGTCGCCATGTCTGACACCTTGGAGCCCGAGATACCCGAGACGATGAACAGCGACCCGAGCAGCACGTAGGACATGCCGGCCTTGATGTGACCGAGCAGCGACGCTAGGAAGTCGACGATGGCCTTGCCCATGCCGGTGGCATCGAGCACGCACCCGAGCAACACAAAAATCGGCACCGACACCAGCACCAGGCTGGACATACCTTCGTCCATGCGGCCAATGACCACGGTCAGCGGCACCTGGGTGGAAAACGCCAGGTAGCAGACCGCGCCGATACCAAAGCAAAACGCAATCGGCACGCCCGCCACCAGGGCCACGACCACGAAGCCGACCAGGAAGATGCTGATGTTGCTCGTGCCCAGCTTCATCAGCTGGGGCGAGAGCATCCAGCACGCACCTGCAATGGCGGCCACCAGCAAGGCGGCCAGGGCGAGATCCGCCTTGCGCACGGTACGGGCGGCGTACAGCAAGATCATCCCCAGCATGGCCAGAAAGCCAAAGCCGATCGAGGCCACGCGGAAGGCATTGGGCATGTCCAGCGCCGGCGTGCGGATGAACCACTCGTCCTGCATGTACTCATAGGCCGGCTTAAGAAGCACGAGCAGCAAGGCGGCGATGGCCACCAAGGCAAAGGCGTGCACGAATTCACGCGGCCGCTCGGGGAGCATGTCCACGAACAGGTTCAGTCGCAGGTGCTCGTTGCGATACAGCGCGATGGCCGCACCCAACATCGTGAGCCAGACAAAGGAGATCGAAACCACCTCGTCAGACCAGACGAGGGGCTTGCCAAACACGTAGCGAGAAATCACGCCTGCCAGCAGCAGGATCGTGACATTGAGCATCAGGGCCGCGGAGACCACCTCCAGCGGCCACATCCAGGGCGGACTCGGGCGCGCGGCCTCGGGTGCGGCCCCTTCCAGGGCTTCACCCGGGGACTGCGTCATGGTTCGATTCCCTTAGAACGCGACTTCAACCGAGCTTGCCGGTGTAGCGCTCCATGGCGGCCCAGGCCTCGTCGCCGAACTTGCCTTTCCACTCGTTGAAGAAACCGGCGGTGCGCAGTTTCTCGCGGAAGGGAGCGGTGTTCGGGGTGTTGAAGACCATGCCGCGCGCGGTCAGGTCCTTTTGCAGGCTGCCGTTCAGGGCAGCCACGTCGACGCGCTCGGCCATCGCAGCGGCATTCAGGTGCTTGGCTGCGATGTCGCGCACGTTGGCGGGCAGGCGGTCCCAGGCGCGGCGGTTGATCAGGGTCCAGAAGCCGTCCCACATGTGGTTGGTGATCGAGCAGAACTTCTGAACTTCGTACAGCTTGAAGTTGCTGATCACGGCAAACGGGTTCTCCTGGCCGTCCACCACCTTGGTCTGCAGCGCGGTGTACATCTCGGAGGCGTTGATCGAGGCAGGGGCCGAGTCGAAGGCCTTGAACATCGAGGTCCACATCGGCGAGACCGGCACGCGGATCTTGAAGCCACGCAGGTCCTCGGCGGTGTTGATGGGCTTGGTGGAGGTGGTGATCTGGCGGAAGCCGTTGTCCCAGATCTTGTCCATGGCGACCAGGCCGGCCTTGCCGATCTGCTCGCGCACGTATTTACCGACATCACCGTCCATGGCACGCCACACGGTGTCGTAGTTGGGGAAGGCAAAGCCCAGGCCGTTCAGGGCCGCCGGCGGCACCAGGGTGGCCAGGATCAGGCCCGAGAGGTTGAACATCTCGACGCCGCCCGAACGCAGTTGGCTCAGGGTGTCGGTGTCAGAGCCCAGCTGGTTGCTCGGAAACAGCTGGATGTCCAGGCGGCCGTTGGTTTCCTTGCGGATCGCCTCGACGGCCTCCTTGGCGCGCACGTTCATCGGGTGCACGGGCGGCTGGTTGTTGGCGTACTTGAAGGTGAATTCGGCGGTCTGCCCGTAGGCGAGCTTGAGCGGCGCGGCGACGGTGGCGGCAGCAAGGCCGGTGGCCTTGATCAGGGTGCGGCGGGAAAAGGTCATCGTCAGTCTCCTGGTTGTTGTCAAAGGGAGGGAAAAAACTCGGTGGCCGCCTTCAGGGCGCGGCCGGTGTGGCAGCGGGAATCTCGAACAGCTTGCGATTGAACAGGCCACTGGCGAGGTAGCCGCCATCGACGCCCAGCGTCTGGCCGGTGATGAAGGCCGACTGCGCAGACGTGAGGAACATCACCGCATGCGACACCTCTTCGGGCGTACACAGGCGCCCCATGGGGCACACGTCGGTGAATGTGGCGGTGCGCGAGCTGCCATGCAGGCTGCGCAGCATCGGCGTGTCGACAAAGCCTGGAGCGATGGCGTTGACGGTGACACCCCACTGCGCCGATTCGATGGCGAACTGGCCGGTCATGGCGATCAGGGCGGCCTTGGACGTGCCATAGGCCAGGCGACCCGTGCCGGCACGCACGCCGCTGATGGAGGACACATTGACCACACGGCCCCAGCCCTTGGCCTGCATGCCCGCCAGCACGCCCTGGGTCAGGATCATTGGCGCGGTGAGGTTCACGGCCAAGGTGGTCTGCCATAGGGCCAGCGTCACGTCGGTAGCGGGCACTGTGGCCACGATGCCGGCGTTGTTCACAAGGATGTCGACGGTGCCTACCTGATTCAGGGCCTGGGCCAATGTCTGGCGGGTGGCCTCGGCATCAGCCAGGTCGACCACGTAGGCCTGCGCGCGGGCGCCCGCGGCCTGCAGCGAGGCCACCGCGTCGCGGGCGGCATCGGCATTGCGATCGAGGATACACAGCGCGGCCCCGCGAGCGGCCAGGTCCTGCGCGATCTGCAGGCCGATACCGCTGGCGCCGCCGGTCACCATCGCGGTGCGGCCGGCGTGTTCTCGTTGTGGAGTCAGGGGAGCCAAGGCAAGGATTTCGTTGGAACTTCTCAAAGCAAGCCTGCGACTGTCCCAGCGGACACGCCCCGGTGCCTCAGGGATGCCACGCTTCGAGCAGCGATATTCCCATTATGCAAACCTCATCGTGCGGGTTTCCCCTGAGGCCGACGCAAGCTGCAACGACGTGCCCCTCCCCGCTTAACCGCCGGCAAAATCGCGGCGCAAGGTGGGCAAACCCACGCCTGCCGCGTCGAAGCCGCCATCGACCGCCAGCACCTGGCCAGTGATGTAGCTGGCCTCACTCGAACACAGGAAGCCGACGCCAGCGGCGATCTCCTCCTCGGTGCCGTAGCGAGCCAGCGGGATGGTGTCGCGATAGTCCGCCCGGATCGCCGGCGTGTGCACTTGTCGCGCCATGGCGGTCTCGACCGGCCCAGGCGCGATGACATTGCATCGGATACCGAACTGCGCCAGTTCCACGGCCTGCTGCCGGGTCAGGTGGATCAAAGCCGCCTTGCTGGTGCCATACGCCACCCGCATGGTGCTGGCCCGCAGCCCCGAGATGGACGCGATGTTCACGATGCTGCCGCTGCCTTGGCGCCGCATCAGGGGCACACAGGCCTGGCTGCACAAAAAGGCCCCATCGAGGTTGGTGGCCATCACATGGCGCCACTCCTCGAAGGTCGTGGCCACCAGATGCTTGAAGACGGCGACACCCGCGTTGTTCACGAGGGCGTCGATGCGGCCCCAGGCGCCATCGATGCGCGTGATCAGGGCCTGGACTTGCGCAGGATCGGAGACATCGCACACGGGTGCCAGCACGCGCCCGGGCGACTCGCGCTCGAGCTCGGACAGCGCCGAGGCCAGGACCTGCGCGTCTTTGTCGACGGCGACGACCCGCCAGTCACGCGCGAGAAACCAGCGCGCGGTGGCCAAGCCGATACCGCGCGCCGCGCCGGTGACAAGGGCCACCCGCAAGGGGGCGCTGTCTGCCATCGCAGGCCTTTAGTTGCGGGTCTGGTCGACCAGCTTGTTCTTGGCGATCCAGGGCATCATGGCCCGCAGCTGCGCGCCCACCACCTCGATGCTGTGTTCGGCCATGTTGCGACGACGCGCCGTCATGCTCGGATAGCCGGTGCGGCCTTCCAGAATGAACATCTTGGCGTAGTCGCCGTTTTGCACCCGCTTCAGGGCATTGCGCATCGCCGCGCGCGACTGCTCGTTGATCACCTCCGGGCCCGTCACGTACTCGCCGTACTCCGCATTGTTGGAGATCGAGTAGTTCATGTTGGCGATACCGCCTTCGTAGATCAGGTCCACGATCAACTTGAGCTCGTGCAAGCACTCGAAGTAGGCCATCTCCGGGGCGTAGCCGGCTTCCACCAGCGTCTCGTAACCCATCTTGATCAACTCGACCGCGCCGCCGCACAAGACGGCCTGCTCGCCGAACAGGTCGGTCTCGGTTTCTTCCTTGAAGTTCGTCTCGATGATGCCGGCCTTGCCGCCGCCATTGGCCATCGCGTACGACAGCGCCAGATCACGCGCTTTGCCACTCTTGTCCTGATGCACCGCCACGAGGTGGGGCACGCCGCCGCCTTGGGCGTAGGTGCTGCGCACCGTGTGGCCGGGGGCCTTGGGCGCCACCATCCAGACATCCAGATCGGCGCGGGGCACGACCTGGTTGTAGTGGACGTTAAAGCCGTGAGCAAACGCCAGCGAGCCGCCGGCCTTGATGTTCGGCTCGATGTTGTTCTTGTAAACCTCACCGATTTGTTCGTCGGGCAACAGGATCATGACCACGTCGGCGGCCTTGACTGCGTCGTTCACTTCCATCACCTTCAGGCCGGCCTTGCCCACCTTGTCCCAGGAAGCGCCGCCCTTGCGCAGGCCCACCACCACCTTCACACCGCTGTCATTGAGGTTCTGCGCGTGGGCGTGGCCCTGCGAGCCATAACCAATGATGGCCACCGTTTTGCCCTTGATCAGGCTCAGATCACAGTCTTTGTCGTAGAAAACTTTCATGGGGTCTCTCTCTTTAAAAAAATCAAACTCGAAGAATGCGTTCACCACGGCCGATGCCGCAGGCGCCGGTGCGGACCGTCTCCAGAATCGCTGTGCGATCGATCGCCTCCAGGAAGGCGTCGTTCTTGGCCTGGTCGCCGGTGAGCTCCAGGGTGTAGCTTTTCTCGGTGACGTCGATGATGCGGCCACGGAAGATGTCGGCCATGCGCTTCATCTCCTCGCGCTCCTTGCCCACCGCGCGCACCTTCACCATCATGAGCTCGCGCTCGGTGTAGGCGCCCTCGGTGAGGTCCACCACCTTCACCACCTCGATCAGACGATTGAGGTGCTTGGTGATCTGCTCGATCACGTCGTCGGAGCCGGTGGTCTGGATGGTCATGCGCGAGAGCGATGCATCCTCGGTCGGCGCCACACTGAGCGATTCGATGTTGTAGCCGCGGGCCGAGAACAGGCCCACGACGCGCGACAAGGCGCCAGGCTCGTTCTCGAGCAGTACTGCGATGATGTGTTTCATATTTTGAAGACTCCTCTTTTCGACGATGCGGAAGCTTGCGCTTTCGCCGCCCTCCCCCGCGCACGGTAATGCGCGGGCTCGGCGGTCAATAGATTCGTTCAGGTTGAAGGAAAAAACTCAGAGGTCCTCGGACCCGAGCAGCATTTCGGTGATGCCCTTGCCCGCCTTGACCATCGGGAAGACGTTCTCGGTCGGGTCGGTGCGAAAGTCCATGAACACGGTGCGGTCCTTGAGCTTGCGCGCCTCGCGCAGCGCCGGTTCGACATCGCGCGCATGCTCGATCAGCATGCCCACATGGCCATAGGCCTCGGCCAGCTTCACGAAGTTAGGCAGTGCGTCCATGTAGCTGTGGCTGTAGCGGCCCTCGTAATCGAGTTGCTGCCACTGGCGCACCATGCCCAGGTAGCGGTTGTTCAGGGCCACCACCTTGATCGGGGTGTTGTATTGCAGGCAGGTGGACAGCTCCTGGATGCACATTTGCACCGAGCCCTCGCCGGTCACGCAATACACCTCGGAGTCGGGCTTGGCCAGCTTGATGCCCATGGCGTAGGGGATGCCCACGCCCATGGTGCCCAGGCCGCCGGAGTTGATCCAACGACGCGGTTCATCAAACTGGTAGTACTGGGCGGCCCACATCTGGTGCTGGCCCACATCGGAGGTGATGTAGGCGTCGGCGCCGCGGGTCATGTTAGACAGTGTCTCAACCACGTACTGCGGCTTGATCACGTCCATGGCCTGACGGTCATAGCGCAGGCAATCGCGCTTGCGCCAGCCCTCGATGGTCTCCCACCAACCGGCCAAGGCCGCAGCATCGGGCTTGAGGCCCGACTCGCGGATCATGGCGATCAGCTCGGAGAGCACGTCTTTCACATCGCCCACGATGGGGATGTCGACCTTCACCCGCTTGGAGATGCTGGACGGGTCGATGTCGATGTGGATGATCTTGCGCTCGTTCTGGGCGAAGTGCTTGGGGTTGCCGATCACGCGGTCGTCAAAGCGCGCGCCCACCGCCAGCAGCACGTCGCAGTTTTGCATGGCGTTGTTCGCCTCGAGCGTGCCGTGCATGCCCAGCATGCCCAGAAACTTTTTGTCGGTGGCGGGGATCGCGCCCAGACCCATGAGGGTGTTGGTGCAGGGATAGCCCAGCATGTCCGTCAGCGTGCGCAGCTCGGGCGTCGCATTGCCCAGGACCACGCCGCCGCCGGTGTAGATGTAGGGCCGCTTGGCCGTCATCAGCAGCTGCAGGGCCTTGCGGATCTGACCGCCGTGGCCCTTGCGCACCGGGTTGTAGGAGCGCATCTCGATGTGCTCGGGGTAGCCGGTCCAGGCGGTCTTGTTGAAGGACACGTCCTTGGGGATGTCCACCACCACCGGGCCCGGTCGGCCGCTGCGGGCGATGTGGAAGGCCTTGCGCATGACCGAGGCCAGATCGCGCACGTCCTTGACCAGGAAGTTGTGCTTGACGATGGGGCGGGTGATGCCGACGGTGTCGCACTCCTGGAAGGCGTCCAGGCCGATGGCGGCCGTGGGCACCTGACCGGTGATGATCACCATCGGGATGCTGTCCATGTAGGCGGTAGCGATACCGGTGACGGCGTTGGTCACGCCGGGGCCGGAGGTCACCAGGGCCACGCCCACGTCGCCCGTGGCGCGCGCGTAGCCGTCGGCCGCGTGCACCGCGGCCTGCTCGTGGCGCACCAGCACGTGCTGCATGGTGTCCTGCTTGTACAGGGCGTCGTAGATGTGCAGGACCGCGCCACCGGGATAGCCCCAGATGAACTTGACGTTCTCGGCCTGCAGGGACTTAACGAGAATTTCTGCGCCGCGCAGCTCTTGCGATTCACCGGATGCGGCAGCTGCCGAAGCGATTTCGGCTTTGGAGATTTCCATGATCAACCTTTCGATTTTTCTCTGACGAAAAACGTGGGGTGCCCCTTGCCAGCCCTGGTGGGGCCGCGTCAGGACTTGAAGCACCAGACCATGGGCGGCATGGATGGACCGCCGGATCAGGGCTCGTTTGCCTTTTGACTTGCAACGCGCATTATCGCACCGCAACACAACCGCCCGCCGGGAGCCCCCGAATGGCAGTGCGATAATCGCGCGCCGCCGAGCGTCGCTCCCGGGACAGCGCGGCGCCCAAACCGATCACGCCCGCCCCAGCCGCATTCCCTTGGCCACCGAACGAGAACTTTCCGACTTCCTCAAGAGCGTCGAGAAACGGGCTTTCAAGCGCTCGGTCTACCACGTCCGTGACGAGGAAGCGGCCCTGGACATCGTCCAGGACAGCATGATGAAGCTCGCCGAGCACTATGGCGACAAGCCGCTCGAGGAGCTGCCCATGCTGTTCCAGCGGATCCTGTCCAACTGCACGCTGGACTGGTTCAGGCGGCAAAAAACACGCAACGCCCTGTTCTCCAACCTGGGCGACTTCGAATCCGACCCGCAAGAGGGCACGGATTTCGACCTTTTGGAAACTTTTCTCGCCACCGACGTATCGCAACGGGTCGAAAGCGCAGAAGATGTGACTCGAAGGGCCCAGATCTTGCGAGAAATCGAAACCCAGATCCAGTCGCTGCCGGCGCGTCAACGGGAAGCGTTCCTGATGCGTTACTGGGAGGATATGGACGTGGCCGAAACGGCTGCGGCCATGGGCTGCTCCGAGGGTAGTGTCAAAACGCACTGTTTCCGTGCCGTCCAGGCTCTCAGCCAAGCGCTGAAAGCGAAAGGAATCGATCCATGACTGTCACCACGTACACGCTGGCCCCCCAAGGCCCCACTGACCTGTTAGGTCGCCGGGTGGCTGCACGCCTGTCCGAGGGGACCCAACAGCTCCCCCATGCAGTCTCCGAGCGCCTGCGCGCTGCTCGGGTGCGCGCTGTCGCCAACCGCAAGCTCGAGGTCGCCTCTCCGCTGCGCGGCTACGCGCTGGCCGGTGCCGGTCGCTTGGTCGACGAAGGCCTGAGCCTCTGGGGCCGACTGGCCTCGGCCGTGCCCATGGTGGTGCTGGCGGCGGGTCTGGTCACCATCCATGTGATCCAGAACGACCTGCGCGCCTCCGAGGTCGCCGAAGTCGATGCGGCCTTGCTCATCGACGACCTGCCGCCCGAAGCCTATGCCGACGCGGGCTTCGTCCGCTTCCTGAAATCCAGCGAGTGAGTCGCCGGATGGTCCTCCTGAGCCTGCGGCCCCGGTCCCAGCGCCTGTGTGTGGCGCTGATGCTGTACGCCGGGCTCTGCGGTCTGAGTCTGGCCCAGCAGGTGCAACCCCCCGCCAGCGGCCGGCCCGCCTCGGCTTCCGTCAAGCCCGCCCCCGGGGGCCCAGCCTGGACCGAGCTCAACGCCGACCAACGCCGCTCCCTGGCGCCTCTGGCCAGCAGCTGGCCGCAGATCTCCGAGCCGCAAAAGCGCAAATGGATTGCGATGGCCGGCAATTTCAACAAAATGTCGCCCGCCGAACAGGCCAAGCTCCACAGCCGCATGACCGAATGGGCGGCGCTCAGCCCCCAGCAGCGCGCCCAGGCCCGCCTGAATTTCGGCGAAACCCAGCAGGTTTCCGCCGAGGAGAAAAAGGCCAAATGGGAGGCCTACCAGGCCCTGCCGCCCGAGGAAAAGCGCAAGCTGGCCGACGGCGTCGAGCGCAAGCCGCCCACCACCGCCGCCGCCGTCAAACCGGTGGCTCCCCAGAAACTGGCCACCTTGCCCAGAGCCCCGAGCGATGAGGGCGTCAAGCCGCCCCGCATCGTGGCCGTGCCGCCCGGGGAAACGGTCGAGCCGACCAACTAAGCGACTGCGCCCGTGAGCGATTCGCCCGCCACCCCGCCCCCCGCCCCGCCCACCCCACCCGCGCTCATGGCCCCCAGCCTGCGGCGGCGCATGGCCTGCTGGGTCTACGAGGGGATGCTGATGTTCGCGGTGGTGTTCATCGCTGGGTGGCTGTTCAGCACCTTGAGCCAGATGCGCAGCGGCATCGATGCGCGCCGCCCGCTCCTGCAGGCCTTCCTGTTCCTCGTGTTCGGCATCTACTTCGTCTGGTTCTGGTCTCGGGGTCAGACCCTGGCCATGAAGACTTGGGACATCCGCCTGGTCGACCGCCTGGGCCGACCGGTCACCCAGGCCCGGGCCCTGCTTCGCTACCTGCTGTCCTGGCTCTGGTTCTTGCCGCCGCTGGGGCTGGTGGCCCCCTTTCGCCTCAGCGCGGGCGAGATCGGGGTGCTCATGCTCGGGTGGGTCCTGGTGTGGGCCATCCTCAGCCGCTTTCATCCCCTGCGTCAGTTCTGGCATGACGCCTGGGCCGGTACCCGCCTGGTTCAGGCTCCCCGCGCCGACTGAGCCAGAATCCGGGGATGCCCTCGCCCGACGACGACCTGCCCCAGGTCAATCCGCAAAAACTGAGAACCGGCTGGTCCCGGCTGTGGCATGCCGCCGGCTATTCGATGGCCGGTCTGCGGGCTGGCTGGGGCGAAAAGGCTTTCCGACTGGAGGCGCTGGTCTCGCTGGTGATGCTGCCCCTGGCCTTCTGGCTGGCCCGCAACTGGGTCGAAGGGGCCCTGCTGGCCGGCACGGTGATCCTGGTGATGGTCGTCGAGCTGCTCAACACCGCCATCGAATCCGCCATCGACCGCACGGGGGCTGAGTGGCACCCCCTGTCTAAGCGCGCCAAGGACTTGGGCAGCGCCGCGGTCTTCCTCAGCCTGGTGCTGGCCGTCGGGGTCTGGACTGCGGCCCTGGTTCAGCGGCTGGCGCAGACCGCATGACGTCGGCACCACCCGCGTTTTCGGTGGGCGTCTACTGCGGCTCGCGCAGCGGCGTGGCCGAGTCCTTTGAGGTGGCGGCGCGCGCCGTGGGCCACTGGATTGGGAGGCACGGCGGCCAGCTGGTGTACGGCGGCGGCCAAAGCGGGCTGATGGGCGTGGTGGCCGACGCCACCCTGGCCGCCGGCGGACGCGTGGTCGGGGTGATTCCGCACGCGATGGTCGAGAAAGAATGGGCCAAGCGCGATTGCACCGAGCTGCACATCGTCGACTCCATGCATGAACGCAAGGCCATGATGGCCCGCCGCGCCGATGCTTTTCTAGCGCTGCCGGGGGGTATCGGGACGTTCGAGGAACTGTTCGAGGTCTGGACCTGGCGCCAACTGGGCTACCACGACAAGCCGCTGGGGCTGCTCGATGTCGAGGGCTACTACCAGCCGCTGCTGCAGTTCCTGGGCGGCAGCGTGACCCATGGCTTCATGAGTGACTGGCAGATGGACTTGCTGAAGGTGGAGCGCGATGTGCCCCGCCTGCTGCAGACACTGGTGCAGGCCGCTGGTCTGCCAGCGCCGGTCGACCTGAGCCAGATCTAGGTCTTAGACGGCCGATTCGTCGGTCTCGCCCGTGCGGATGCGGACCACCCGCTCCACCGAGGTGACGAAGATCTTGCCGTCGCCGATCTTGCCGGTGCGGGCGGCCTTGACCACCGCGTCGACGCAGCGCTCGACATCGTCATCGCGCACCACGAGCTCGATCTTGACCTTAGGCAGGAAGTCGACCACGTATTCCGCGCCGCGATACAGCTCGGTGTGGCCCTTTTGGCGGCCAAAGCCCTTGACCTCGGTGACGGTCAGACCCGTGACGCCGCAGTCGGCCAACGCCTCCCGGACTTCTTCGAGCTTGAAGGGTTTGACGATGGCGGTGATTTGCTTCATGGGGAACGGTCTCCGAAGGAACTGCTGGCACACACGGGCTCGGGATGGACTCCGGGGCGCCGCCCGACTCAGGCACGAAAACGGGCGGTTATAGGATAGCGCCAATCCTTGCCAAAGCTGCGATGGGTGACCCGAATCCCTAGCGGCGCCTGGCGGCGTTTGTATTCATTCAGGCGGATCAGGCGGGCCACGCGCTCGACGACGGCCCGCTCAAAGCCCTCGGCCACGAGGGCCTCGATGCCCTCGTCTTCTTCCATGTAGCGCACCAGGATGGCATCGAGTACCTCATAGGGCGGCAGGCTGTCCTGGTCTTTCTGGTCGGGGCGCAATTCGGCGCTGGGCGGACGGGTGATGATGCGATCGGGAATGGGGTTGGCGCCGGTGCCATAGGGGTCGTGGGCGTTGCGCCAGCGCGCCAGGTCAAAGACACGGGTCTTGAGGACGTCCTTGATCACCGCGAAGCCGCCGGCCATGTCGCCATAGAGCGTGCAGTAGCCGGTGGCCATCTCGCTCTTGTTGCCGGTGGTCAGCACGATGCTGCCAAACTTATTCGACAGCGCCATCAGCAGCACGCCGCGGATGCGGGCCTGGATGTTTTCCTCGGTGGTGTCTTCGGGTCGGCCCGCAAACTCAGTGGCCAGGGCTGCCTTGAAGGACTCGAACATCGGGGCGATGGAGATCTCGTCATAGCGCACCCGCAGGCGCTGCGCCATCTCGCGCGCGTCGAGCCAGGAGATGTCGGCGGTGTACGGCGAGGGCATCATCACGGTGCGCACCTTGTCGGCGCCCAGGGCGTCGACCGCAATGGCCAGCACCAGGGCGGAGTCGATGCCCCCCGAGAGCCCCAGCAGCACGCCCGGAAAGCCGTTCTTGCCCACGTAATCGCGCACGCCCAGCACCAAGGCGTCCCAAAGGTCGGCCTCGGCGCTGGCGGCTGGGGCCACCGACCCACTGACGGTCACGCCCTGGGCGGTGGTGGCCAGTTGCATGAAACACAGTTGCTCCTGGAAGGCCGGTGCGCGGGCCGCCAGGCTGCCGTCGGCGCCGACGGCGAAGGAGCCACCGTCAAACACCACCTCGTCCTGCCCGCCCACCAGGTGGGCATAGACCAGCGGCAGGCCCGCGGCCCGGGCCCGGTCGGACATGCGGTCCACGCGCTCCTGGCCCTTGCCCACATGGAAAGGCGAGGCGTTGATCACGGCCAGCACCTGCGCCCCCGCCTCGCGCGCCAGGCGGGCCGGCGCGTCGAACCAGGCGTCCTCGCAAATGAGCAGGCCCACGCGCACGCCTTCGACCTCGAACACCAGGGTGTCCTGACCGGGCGTGAAGTAGCGGCGCTCGTCAAAGACCTGGTAATTGGGCAGCTCGCGCTTGGCATAGCGCCCCACCACCTGGCCCTCGCAGACAATGGAGGCGGCATTGAAGCGCCGCTGCACCTGGACCGAGCGGCTGCGCTCGTGATCGCCCGAGGGGTGGCCCACCACCACATGCAGGCCCTTCAAGCCGGCGAGTTCGCGGGTGATCGTGTCCAGGGCATCATCACAGGCGGCCATGAAGGCCGGACGCAGGAACAGGTCTTCGGCGGCATAGCCGCACAAGGCCAGTTCGGGGGTGAGGACGAGCCGAGCCCCGCGTGCGTAGGCGTCGCGGGCTGCGGCAATGATCTTTTGGGCATTGCCGGACATGTCGCCCACCACGAAATTGAGCTGAGCGATACAAAGGGACAGGGACATACCAGCAGTGAAAAACAACTCGGACGATTATGTCACCCGGGTGTCATCCGACCCGGCACAGGTGCCCCGCGAGGCCTGGAACGCGCTGCTGGCCCTCGAGCCCGAGGCCACCCCCTTCATGCGCCACGAGTACCTGTGCGCCCTGCACGCCAGCGGCAGCGCCACACCGGACACGGGCTGGACGCCGGCGTTCATCACCGTCTGGCGCGGTGACACGCTGCACGCCGCCTGCCCCCTGTACCGCAAGGCGCACTCCTACGGCGAGTACGTGTTCGACTGGGCCTGGGCCAATGCCTACGAGCAGCATGGCCTGCGCTACTACCCCAAGGCCCTGGTGGCCGTGCCCTTCACCCCGGTGCCGGGCGTACGCCTGCTGGCACGCGATGACCCGGCACGCCAGGCGCTGCTGCAGTCGGTGCTGCAGTTTTGCGAGCAGGAGAAGCTGTCGTCCCTGCACCTGCTGTTCGTGTCGGAAGCAGATCGCCAGGCGAGTCAGGCGCTGGGGTTGATGACGCGCCACACCGTGCAATTTCATTGGACCAACACCGAGCCGGGCTACGCCGATTTCGACGCGTTTCTGACCCGCCTGTCGCAGGACAAGCGCAAGAAGATCCGGCAAGAGCGTCGCAAGGTGGCCGAGGCGGGCGTGTCCTTTCGCGCGGTGCCCGGCGATCAGATGTCAGACACCGACTGGGATTTTTTCTACCGCTGCTACGAGCGCACTTACCTGGAACATGGCAATGCGCCCTACCTCACGCGCGATTTTTTCGCGCGCATGGCCAAGGAGATGCCTCAGCACTGGGTGATGTTCGTGGGGGAGCGCGAAGGGCAGCCCATCGCCTGCAGCCTGGTGGCGGTCAGTCAGGCTGGCCCCGGTGGGGTCGCCTATGGGCGCTACTGGGGGGCACTGGAGCGCGTGGATTGCCTGCATTTCGAGGCCTGCTACTACCAGCCGCTGCAATGGTGCATCGCGCAGGGCCTGCAGCGTTTCGAGGGCGGCGCGCAAGGCGAGCACAAGATGGCCCGCGCCCTCTTGCCGGTGCGCACCGACAGCGCCCACTGGCTGGCGCACCCGGCCTTTGCCGATGCAGTGGCGCGTTTCCTGGAACGCGAGGGCCAGGGCATCGAGCGCTATCTGGACGACCTGGAAGGCCGCAGCCCTCTGCGCAACGGCGAGGCGCCGACACCCGCAAACGGGTGACGTTCAGCCCGAGGACTGGGCTTGCGCCGCTTCATCGGCTGAACGCGCCACCAGGTAGCGACCGCCGCCGAAGACCAAGGGAAGTCGATCGCTGCGGGCAACCTTCAACACCTCGCCGATGTAGACGGTGTGATCCCCCCCATCGAACTGAGACACCGAGCGGCAATGCAGCCAGGCGCTGCTGTCCTCGATCACCGGCAAGCCGCAGAACGCGTGATCGACAGGGACGCCCTCGAACTTGTCGTCAATCGCGCTGGCAAAGCGCGTGGAGACATCCGCCTGGTGTTCGGCCAGGATGCTGATCGCAAATTCGTCCGTGCCCTTGAACACCGCGTAGCTGCCGGCCCGCTTGGACTGGCTCCACAGGATCAAGGGCGGCTCCAGCGAGACGGTGCTGAAGGAATTGGCGGTCAGGCCATAGGCCTTGCCGGCGGGGTCGCGCGTGGTGATCACCGTGACACCGGTGACAAAGGTCCCCAGCGCTTGGCGCAGGGTGCGCGGCTCGAAAGGCGCCTGCTGACTGAGCATAAAAAAACTTACAACAACTGCTCGGAGCCGCGAGTGACCGTCGCCGGCGCACCCACGGCAGGTCCCATCAGCCGTGTTCCTTCTTGTAGTTGGCGATGCCGTCCAGGATTTCCTGCTTCGCAGACTCGGGGCCTTCCCAGCCCAGAACCTTGACCCACTTGCCAACCTCCAGGTCTTTGTAGTGTTCGAAGAAGTGGGCAATGGTCTTCAGGCGCATCGGGTTGAGGTCTTCGGGCTTTTGCCACTGCGTGTAGATGGACAAGATCTTGTCCACTGGCACGGCCAGCACCTTGCCGTCTTCGCCGGCCTCGTCCTGCATCTTGAGAATGCCGATGGGCCGGCAGTTGACCACCACGCCGGGGATCAGGGGCACCGGGGTGATCACCAGCACGTCGACCGGGTCACCGTCGCCGCTGATGGTCTTGGGCACGTAACCGTAGTTGGTCGGGTAGTGCATGGCCGTGCTCATGAAGCGGTCCACGAAGATGGCGCCCGATTCCTTGTCGACCTCGTACTTCACGGGATCCGCGTTCATCGGGATCTCGATGATCACGTTGAAGGATTCGGGGACGTTTTTGCCAGCGGTGACTTGGTCGAGGGACATGGTGTGAGTTGAAGTGAAAGACTAGGAAAAACCCTGATTTTAGTTTCACTCGCGTCGCTTTCCCGGCACGGACCCTCCCGCACGCACAACTTCGCTTGTATATTCATCGAGTTGGCCAATCGTCTCCGCCCGTTGGGGAGCTACGAGGAAGCAACGCAGCGGGGGCACCGCTCGCGGTGCCCTCTCCAAGCGAAGCAACACAAGGAGAAGTTCATGACAGGCAACGCGGCGCTTATTTTGGCGCTGGTCTGCGGTCTCGCCGCAGTCGTCTATGGCATCTGGGCGCGCAGCTGGATCCTCGCGCAAGACGCCGGTAACTCACGCATGCAGGAAATCGCTGCGGCCATTCAGGCCGGAGCTGCTGCATACCTCGCCCGCCAGTACAAGACCATCGCCATCGTCGGCGTGGTGCTGGCCATTCTGATTGGCATCTTCCTGGATGCCCAAACCGCCATCGGCTTTGCGGTGGGTGCCATCCTCTCGGGTGCCTGCGGCTTCATCGGCATGAACGTGTCGGTGCGTGCCAACGTGCGCACCGCGCAGGCGGCCACGCGCGGCATCGGGCCGGCACTGGATGTGGCCTTTCGCGGCGGCGCCATCACCGGCATGCTGGTGGTGGGTCTGGGCCTGCTGGGGGTCACCGCCTTCTACTGGTTCCTGGTGGGCAACGGCAACCTCACGCCGGATCGCAAGCTGGCCACGCTGCTCAATCCCCTGATCGGCTTTGCCTTCGGCTCCTCGCTGATCTCGATCTTCGCCCGTCTGGGCGGCGGCATCTTCACCAAGGGCGCAGACGTCGGCGCCGACCTGGTGGGCAAGGTGGAAGCGGGCATCCCCGAAGACGATCCGCGTAACCCCGCCGTGATCGCCGACAACGTGGGCGACAACGTAGGCGACTGCGCTGGCATGGCGGCCGACCTGTTCGAGACCTATGCGGTGACGCTGATCGCCACCATGGTGCTGGGCGCCCTGCTGGTGACCAGCGCTCCCACGGCGGCGGTGCTGTACCCGCTGGCGCTGGGTGGCGTGTCCATCATCGCGTCCATCATCGGCTGCTTCTTCGTCAAGGCCACACCGGGCATGCGCAACGTGATGCCGGCCCTGTACAAGGGCCTGGCGATTGCGGGCGTGCTGTCGCTGATTGCGTTCTACTTCGTGACCCAGTGGCTGATGCCCGATAACTCGGTGGCGGCCTCCGGCTCGCAGCTGCGTCTGTTTGGCGCCTGCGCGGTGGGCCTGATCCTCACCGGCGCCCTGGTCTGGATCACCGAGTACTACACGGGCACGCAGTACGCGCCGGTGCGTCACATCGCACAGGCATCGACCACAGGCCACGGCACCAACATCATCGCGGGCCTGGGCGTGTCCATGCGCTCCACCGCCTGGCCGGTCCTGTTTGTTTGTGCCGCCATCGTGGCAGCCTATGGGCTGGCTGGCTTGTATGGCGTGGCGATTGCTGCCACCTCCATGCTGTCGATGGCCGGTATCGTGGTGGCTCTGGACGCTTACGGCCCCATCACCGACAACGCCGGTGGCATCGCCGAGATGTCGGAGCTGCCCGCCTCGGTGCGTGACATCACCGACCCGCTCGATGCCGTGGGCAACACCACCAAGGCAGTGACCAAGGGCTATGCCATTGGCTCGGCCGGCCTCGCGGCGCTGGTGCTGTTCGCCGACTACACGCACAAGCTGGAAAGCTATGGGCGTGCCATCAGCTTCGACCTGTCGGATCCGATGGTGATCATTGGCCTGTTCATCGGCGGCTTGATCCCTTATCTGTTCGGCGCGATGGCGATGGAAGCCGTCGGGCGTGCAGCGGGTTCGGTGGTGGTGGAAGTGCGCCGCCAATTCAGCACCATCCCCGGCATCATGGACGGCACCGGCAAGCCCGAGTACGGCAAGGCCGTGGACATGCTGACCACCGCTGCCATCAAGGAGATGGTGATCCCCTCGCTGCTGCCGGTGATCGTGCCGATCGTGGTGGGTCTGGTGCTCGGGCCCAAGGCGCTGGGCGGATTGCTCATGGGAACCATCGTGACCGGCCTGTTCGTGGCGATCTCCATGTGTACCGGCGGCGGTGCCTGGGACAACGCCAAGAAGTACATCGAGGACGGCAACCACGGCGGCAAGGGCTCTGAGGCCCACAAGGCCGCCGTCACCGGCGACACGGTGGGCGATCCCTACAAGGACACTGCGGGTCCTGCGGTGAACCCGCTGATCAAGATCATCAACATCGTGGCACTGCTGATCGTGCCGCTGGTGGTGAAGGTCCACGGGGGTTGATCCTTCCGTGCTCCTTGAAAAGCCCGCCTCTGGCGGGCTTTTTCTTTGAGGGCCTTGATCGAGTGCCGAAAGCGCTGCAAGACCCCAGCAACCCCGCGAATCAGCACGCCCGTTACCATCGCCCCCATGACCGACCTCGTCGTACGCCGCCTGCTGGTGGACATGCAAGCCCCCCTGCCCCGTCACTGGTGCGCGGGGGACGCCTTTCGCACCGCCTTCATGAACGCGCTGTCCATGAGCTTTCCGGTGGGCGAGCAGTTCTTCATCGACGCCGTGCGTGATGGACATAAGGCCCTGCCCCCGGAGCAACAGGCACGCTACGCGCAAGAGGTTCAGGGCTTCATCGGCCAAGAGGCCACCCACCGGCGTCTGCACGCCCTGTACAACGAGCACCTGGAGCGCCAGGGTCTGGTCAACACCTGGGGCCCGCGCGCCCTGCGTCGGCGCAAGATGCTGGACGGCCTGGACGCGCGCCATGCGCTGGCGGCCACTGCGGCCTACGAACACTTCACCGCCATCCTGGCCGACTGGCTGCTGCGCCACCCCGAGTCTCTGGGCGATCAGGACCCTCGCGTGGCGACGCTGTGGCTTTGGCACGCCAGCGAGGAATCCGAGCACAAGTGCGTGGCCTTCGACCTGTACCAGGCCCTGGGTGGCAATCTGACCTGGCGCCTGAAGTGGTTCCGGCGTATCACCTTCTTTTTCCTCACCGACGCCCTGCGCCAGACCCTGAGCAACCTGCGCCGCGACGGCACGCTGTGGCAAGTGGCTACTTGGCGCAGCGCTCTGAGCTTCCTCTTTGGCCCCGGTGGGCTGGTGCGCGAGACGCTGCCCGCCTGGCGTGCCTACAAGCGCGCCGATTTCCACCCGAACCAGCAGGACTCACAGGCTGCAAGCGACTGGCTCGATCGCCACAGCGACCAGTACCAAGCCGTCGCCCGCCCGGCAGCCTGAGGCACACCGAAACGCGCGCCGCCACCCGCCGGCGGCAAAATGGCGGGATGCAGCTTCACTTCATCGCCAACACGCCGCAGCCCGGGTCCTCGGGTGACACGATCCCCGTCATCGACCCTTCCGATGGCCAAGTGTTCGACCACCTGCAACGTGGCAATGCCGCCGACATCGACCGCGCCGCGCAGGCGGCCCGTCACTGCTACGACACCGCCTGGAGCAAACTGAACGCCGCCGAGCGCGGGCGTCTGTTGATGCGGCTGTCCAACAAGCTGGTCGAACACGAAGCCGAGCTGACTGCGCTCGAACAGCGCGATTGCGGCAAGCCCACCCGCCAGGCACGCGCCGACGCCGTGGCGATCGCACGTTATTTCGAGTTCTATGCCGGCGCCTGCGACAAGCTGCACGGCGAGACGATTCCCTTCCTGGACGGCTACTCGGTCCTCACCTGGCGCGAACCGCATGGCGTGACTGGCCACGTGATCCCCTGGAACTACCCGATGCAGATCTTCGGGCGCAGCGTTGGCGGGGCACTGGCCGCGGGCAATGTGTGCGTGGTCAAGCCCGCCGAGGACGCCTGCCTGTCCCTGCTGCGGGTGGCGCAACTGGCCGCCGAATGCGGCTTTCCCGCAGGCACGATCAACATCGTGACCGGCTACGGCCATGAGGCGGGCGACGCGCTGGCGCGCCACCCGGGCATCGACCACATCAGCTTCACCGGCAGCCCGCGCGTGGGCACCCTGATCCAGCAGGTTGCGGCCGAACGCCATTGCCCCGTCACCCTGGAGCTCGGAGGCAAGAGCCCGCAAGTGGTGTTCGCCGACGCCGACCTGGATGCAGCCGTGCCCGCCATCCTCAATGGCATCGTGCAAAACGCCGGCCAGACCTGTTCGGCCGGCTCACGCGTCCTGATCGAGCAGGCCATCTACGAGCCGATGCTCGAGCGTCTGGGCGATGCGTTCTCGCGTCTGCGCGTCGGGCCCGCCGCCATGGACCTGGATGCAGGTCCCCTGATCCGCGCGAGCCAGCAGCAACGCGTGTGGGACTTTTTGTCTGACGCCCAGTACGCCAACATCCCGGTGGTGGCTCAAGGTCAGATCGTCGATGAGGCGCCCGACAGCGGCTTCTACCAGGCCCCCACCCTGCTGCGTGATGTGCCGGTGGACCATCGTCTGGCGCAAGAGGAAGTGTTCGGACCGGTGCTGGCGGCGATGCCGTTTACCAGCGAAGACGATGCCGTGACACGCGCCAATGCCACGGCCTTCGGCCTGGCCGCCGGGGTCTGGACCCGCGACGGCGGTCGCCAACTGCGCATGGCGCGCCGCATCCGCAGCGGCCAGGTGTTCATCAACAACTACGGCGCCGCCGGTGGCGTCGAGCTGCCTTTTGGCGGCATGAAATCTTCAGGCTATGGGCGCGAGAAGGGCCTGGAGGCGCTGATCGGGTTCACCACGCTCAAGACCGTGGCGATCCGCCACGGCTAGCGCGCCCTGCGTGGGTCAACGCAGGCGCGCGCTGGCGGCAATGGCCTCGACCCCGGGTCGCCCGCGCGGAAAGAATCCTAGGCGCGGCGCGACATAGGTGATGGCAAAGAGTTCGTCCCCGCGCACGGCCACCCAGCCCACCGCCGACATTTGCACGTCATCGCGTTTGCGAATGATCGACAGCTCGAAACGCACGCCCTGCTCGCCGACAAAGACCACCGGCTCGAGGCGCGTGACCTGCACCTGCGAACCATCGGCCGAATACAAAACCTCGAACAAATTGGCCAGTTGATCGGGCGCCATGCCGGCACGAAACACCGGCACGCGCAAGGCCCGCTGACCGGCCGCAGCCGGTGCCGCACGCACCAGCGATTGACCGCTGCGCACGCCCGCCCACAGACGCAGGTGGTCCAGGTTCAAGCCCTCCTGGGTCCAGGCCTCATAGGGCTGCTCATTGCCCGGGGCGCCCACCTTGTTCCAGGCCTGACCCAGGCGCACGGTCATGCGGCTCTGAATGTTTTGCTCGCCCTCGACCTTGACGACGGAGGCACACCCAGCCAGCAGCGCGAGGAGGAAGCCGGCGACAAGCAGGACCGGCAGGCGGAAAGTCTTCATGGTTGGAGCTGCGTGAGGTAGGTTTGAATCAGAGCGGCGTCGCTGGCTTGCGGCGCACGCGCGAGGTACTGCTCGAAGGCCGCCACCGCGGCTCGCGCATCGCCCTGGCGACGACGCAGCAGGCCCAGGGCGCGAAGGGTCTGCACCGGCGCCTGCGGGGCGGCGCTGGCGCGCATCAGGTCGGCGGCGGCGCGCTCAAGGTCGCCAGGGCCCTCGCGCAGGCGATAGACCTCGCCGCGCGCGAAACGCATGGCTGCATCGTCGGGGGAACGCATGAGGCCGCGGTCGAACAGGACCAGGCTCTGCTCGTACTGGCCGCGTCGCACCTCGGCCAGCAGCCATTCGAGACGATGACCGCGTATGGCCGCTTCGAAGGCGGGTGCGCCCAGCTCGCCTCCGCGGCCACCGGCCAGGCGCAGCAACTCGTCGCGTCGGTTGGCAGGTGCGGGGTGGGTGGCGAGCAAGGGGTTGCGCGAGCCCGCCTCATCGCCGCCCGTCACGCGCATCTCGCCCAGAAGGTTGTCCCACACCAGGGCCGCCTGTGCGCCGTCGTAGCCGGCCCGCTGCATCAAGGTCATGCCCAGTCGGTCGGCACGCGACTCCTGATCGCGGGTGAACGCGAACATGCTGGCTGTGATCCCCAGGTTGGCCACCATGCCCGCGACACCAAACAGACCGATGAACTGGGCCACCGCGGCGCGGCTGCGGGTATCACGCAGGCGCTCGAGCGAATGGCGCTCGAGGTAGTGACCCAACTCGTGACCGAGGACCGCCGCCAGTTGGGCCTCGTTGTCCATGCGTAGCAGCAGACCGCTCCAGACCTGCATCATCCCGTTGGGGGCCATGGTGGCATTGAATTGAGGGTTGCTCACCACATGCACCCGCACATCGGCGCAGTGCTCACCGCCCAGGCGGCACACCAGATCCTGCAGATAGCCCGTGAGGGCCGGATCGCGCAGGGCAAAGGGACTGCGTCGCAGGCGCTGCTCCTCGCGGTCCATCAGGGCCCACAGGCCGCCCTCATCGCTGTCCAGCGCGGGCGGGGGAAAGCGTCCGGGCAGGGTCAGCGCAGGCGGATCGGAAGCGGTCTGGGCCGAAGCCCCCACGCCCAGCCCCAGCGCCCCCAAACCCAAGCAATGGCAGCAGGCTGATCGCAGAAAGCCGCGGCGGCCCGGCGCGGGCCCGGCCGGGGGTGTCTGAAACAGCGCATCGTGCAGGGGCGGCATAAGCGTTCAGCGCGCGCTAGGGAAGGCCTGTAGCAAGGCGTCCAGGGTTTCCTCGGCGCTACCCGGCTCGCGCAGGTCGCCGGTGGCCCGGCGCAGCGCGTTGAACCAGACCAGGCGGCCATCGCGCAGATCCACCAGCGAGGCATAGCCTTGCTGCGAGCCGCCCGCCAGGCCCACACCCAGGAGCGCCATGGCGACCATCGCCGCCTTGCGCTCGGCGCTGGCGTACGAATCACGGATGGAGATGAACAAGGCGTAGTCGGCACCGGTCTTTTCGCGCAGCGCAGTGACCGCCTCCCCCATCGACCATTCGAGGCCACCCGGTTTGGTGGGCAAACGCCAGACACCACCCGCCACATGGTGCAGGAGCACGGTATCGGCCACTGCCCCATGCAAGGCGCTGAGTTCCGCGAATTCATCGAGCTCGCGAGCCGTGAGCTCCTTGAAGCGGGTGCCAAAGGCCTTGCGCCGGGCGTGCAGGGCCTCGCGGAAATGGCGCTGGGCGGCGGATGTCCAGTCGGCGCGCGGCTCGGTGACACCGCCCGCACTGATAGAGAACAACTCCAGATCGGGCGGCACCACCAGCAGCGTGGAGGCAGCGGGCCGGTGGCTGAAGCCCGGAGCCAGGTTGGGAGAGCTTGCAACTGCCGGTGCCGTTGCCGACGGGGATTGCGCCTGCGCCGGCGCAACAGCCAGCATCAGGCCCACCCACACGCACCCTGCGGCGGTCGCCGCCTTTCGGGTCCAGAAACTTTCGCCCATGCACGCCCTCCGCTCGGCTCCAAGGATGCCGGCGATGATAAAGCGGCACGCCGCTGCGGCCTGACCGATCGGCAACAATGCGGGCCTGCGCGCACCCACAACAACACGAGGAAGACCCATGCGAGTCCAGGACAAATCCATCATCGTCACCGGCGCCGGCGGCGGCATCGGTGAAGGCATCGCCCGTCGCCTGGCCCAAGAGGGGGCGCAGGTGATCGTCAATGACATCGACGCCGGGCGCGGCGAGCAGGTGGCGGCCTCGATCCGCGCCACGGGCGCACGGGCGACCTTCTTTGCGGCGGACGTCACCCGTTCGAGCGACATGAAGGCGCTGATCGCGGAGGCCGTGGAACGTCATGGCAAGCTGGACGTGGTGGTAAACAACGCCGGCTGGACCCACCGCAACCGCCCCGCCCTGGAGGTCAGCGAGGACGAATTCGACCGGGTCTACGCGGTCAACATGAAAAGCATCTACCTGGCCACGGTGCATGCGGTGCCGGCCCTGCGCGCCAATGGCGGGGGCAGCTTCATCAACGTGGCCTCGACCGCCGGCCTGCGGCCCCGCCCGGGCCTGACCTGGTACAACGGCTCCAAAGGCGCGGTGATCACGACCAGCAAGTCGCTGGCGGCCGAACTGGGCCCGCAGAACATCCGGGTCAACTGCATCAACCCGGTGTTCAACCCCGACACCGGTCTGTCGGCCGAATTCGCCGGGGGACCGGTCAACGACGCGGTGCGGGCCAAGTTCCTGGCCACCATCCCGCTGGGGCGCTTTTCGACGGCCCTGGACGTGGCCAACGCCGCCCTGTACCTGGCCAGCGACGAGGCCGCCTTTATCTCCGGGGTGTGTATCGAGGTGGACGGCGCGCGCTGCGTCTAAAACCGGCCACTAGCCTGCCGGGGCTGAAGGGGCATGCGAGGGGCGGCACAATGGCGGGATGTCTGAACGCGTGATTCCCCTGGTGGCCCAGCGACCGCCGGCCCTGACCGTGCCGGTGCCGGCGCAGCCCGAGACCGACACACCGCCGCCGTCCGACACCCTGGGTCGGCCGCTGCGCGACTTGCGCATCAGCGTGACCGACCGCTGCAACTTCCGTTGCAGCTACTGCATGCCCAAGGAAGTCTTCGACAAGGACTACCCTTACCTGCCCCATGCCGACCTCCTGAGTTTCGAAGAGATCACCCGAGCGGCCCGCCAGTTCGTGGCCCTGGGCGTGCGCAAGATCCGCCTGACTGGCGGCGAGCCGCTACTACGCAAGAACATCGAAGTGTTGATCGAGCAACTGGCCAAGCTGCGCACCCCCGACGGCCAGCCGCTGGACCTGACCCTCACCACCAACGGCTCCCTGCTAGCCCGCAAGGCCCGTGCGCTCAAGGCAGCCGGCCTGGACCGCGTGACGGTTAGCCTGGACGGCCTGGACGATGCAGTGTTTCGCCGGATGAACGATGTCGACTTCCCGGTCGACCAGGTACTCGAGGGGCTGCAAGAGGCGCAGGCCGCGGGCCTGGGCCCCATCAAGGTGAACATGGTGGTCAAGCGCGGCACCAACGACCACGAGATCCTGGCGATGGCCCAGCACTTTCGCGGCAGCGGCCATGTGCTGCGCTTCATCGAGTACATGGACGTGGGCGCCACCAATGGCTGGCGCATGGACGAAGTCCTGCCCTCGGCCGAAGTGATCCAACGCCTGCAGACCCAATGGCCGCTGCGGGCTCTGGAGGCCAGCGCGCCGGGCGAGACCGCGCAGCGCTGGGCCTATGCCGACGGCGCGGGCGAGATCGGCGTGATCAGCAGCGTGACGCAGGCCTTCTGCGGCGACTGCAACCGGGCCCGACTGTCCACCGAGGGCCGTTTGTTTCTGTGCCTGTTTGCGAGCCAAGGACACGACCTGCGGGCCTTGCTTAGGGGCGGCGCGAGCGACGCCCAGGTCGCCGCGGCGATCGCGGCCATCTGGCAAGGCCGCACCGACCGCTACTCCCAATTGCGCGGCGCCCTGGCGCCCGATGCCGGCGACGGCCGGCGCCGCGTCGAAATGAGCTACATCGGCGGATGATTCCTGCACACGACATCACGGGCCTGATCCTGGCCGGCGGGCGCGGCGCGCGCATGGGCGGCGCCGACAAGGGCCTGCAAAACTTCAACGGCATGCCGCTGGCCTTGCACACGCTGATGCGCCTGCAGATGCAGGTGGGCGAGGTCTTGATCAACGCCAACCGCAACCTCGCGGCCTACGAGTCATTTGGCGTGGCGGTGTGGCATGACGCCCTGCCCGACTTCGCCGGGCCGCTGGCCGGCTTCATGACCGGCCTGGAGCACTGCGACACGCCCTGGCTGCTGACGGTGCCCTGCGACACGCCGCTGTTTCCGCTGGACCTGGTGCAGCGCCTGGCCGACGCCGCCGCATCGCAAGACGCCGAGATCGCCATGGCCTGCGCACCCGAGGCCGACGGCGCGCTGCGGCCGCAGCCGGTGTTTTGCCTGCTGCGACGCGAGCTGATGGAAAGCCTGCATCTTTTCACGCAGGACGGCGGACGCAAGATCGACGCCTGGACCGGTCAGCACCGCACGGTGCATGTGAACTTCAACGCCCCGGGCGACGACCCGCGCGCGTTCTTCAACGCCAACACGCTGGACGAACTGCGCCAGCTCGAAAGCCCGGCCCGGCCATGAAGTCCCTGGACGAGATCGCTCGCGAGCTGCAAGGCTACGACCCGCAGGCCCTGAGCGCCCAGGGCGTGCTCGACTTCCTGGAGCGTCTGGTGCCGCCGATGGCCGAGACCGAGACAGTGAGCCTGTTCGATGCGCCAGCGCGTGTGCTGGCCCAGGATCTGATCTCGCCTCTGAGCGTGCCGCCGCATGACAACGCCGCGATGGACGGCTATGCGTTCAACGGCGCGCCCCTGGGTGCGAATGCGCCCCTGACGCTCGAGGTGGTGGGCACCGCCCTGGCCGGCCAGGGCTGGCGCGGCACGGTGGGGCCCGGCCAGTGCGTGAAGATCATGACCGGCGCCATCATGCCCGCGGGTTTGGACACCGTGGTGCCCCAGGAGTTCGTGACCCGAGTCGAGGCGCAGCCCCATCCCCGCGTGACGATCCCCGCAGGTTTGCTGCAGCCCGGTGACAACCGCCGCCACAAGGGCGAAGACCTGATGCAAGGCCAGCCCGCTCTGCGCGCCGGCGAGCGCCTGACACCGGCGGCCTGCGGCCTGATCGCCAGCCTGGGCCTGCCCCAGGTGCAAGTGAGGCAGCGCCTGAAGGTGGCCTATTTCTCCACCGGCGACGAAATTCTTTCTTTGGGCGAAGCGCCACGCGAAGGCGCTGTCTACGACAGCAACCGCCATACGGTGCGCGCACTGCTGATGCGCCTGGGCTGCGAGGTGATTGACCTGGGGGTGGTGCGCGACGACCCCGTCTTGCTGCGACACGCGTTTACCGAGGCCGCTGCGCGGGCCGATGCCGTGATCACCAGCGGTGGGGTCAGCGTGGGCGAAGCCGACTTCACCAAGGCCATGATGAAGGAGCTGGGTGACGTCGCCTTCTGGAAGATCGCGATGCGCCCGGGCCGGCCGATGGCGGTGGGTCGCATCCCCTGCGGCGAGCGCGCCGCCATCCTGTTCGGGCTGCCAGGCAATCCGGTGGCGGTGATGGTGACCTTTCTGGCCTTCGTGCGTCCGGCCCTGCTGCGGATGATGGGCGCGCGGCCCGAGCCGCAGGTGCTGCTGCGCGCGCACAGCGACGAGGCGATCCGCAAAAAGCCCGGACGCACCGAATACCAACGCGGCATCGTGACCCGTCACAGTGACGGCACGCTGCGGGTGTGCACCACCGGCAGCCAGGGCTCGGGCGTGCTGCGCTCGATGGTGGAAGGCAACGGGCTGATCGTGCTGGCGCACGATCAGGGCAATGTGGCCCCGGGCGACGAAGTCAGCGTGATGATGTTCGACGGCGCGATCTAGCGCTTATTTGGCCACCAGATCGTCGTGCGCGGCGTGCGCTGCGGGCTCCTCGCGCGTAGCGGCCTTGTTGGCACCCGGAATCGCCTTGCGCGCGAACAGCGTGTACATCGTGGGCACCACGAAGATGGTGAGCAGTGTCCCCAGCGACATGCCGCCCACAATGACCCAGCCGATCTGCTGGCGACTCTCGGCGCCCGCACCGGTGGACAGAGCCAGAGGCACCGCACCGAGCACCATGGCGCCGGTGGTCATGAGGATGGGGCGCAGACGCTGCGAGGCGGCCTTGACCAAGGCGTCGACCATCTCCAGGCCCTCTTCGCGCAGCTGATTGGCGAACTCAACGATCAGGATGCCGTGCTTGGTGATCAGGCCCACCAGCGTGATCAGACCGATCTGTGAGTACACGTTGAGCGATCCGCCGGCCCATTGCAAGGCCAGCAAAGCGCCGATCATGGACAGCGGCACCGACAGCATGATCACGAAGGGATCGACAAAGCTCTCAAACTGGGCGGCCAGCACCAGGAAGATGAACAACAGCGCCAGCACGAACACGATGGCCAGCGCGCCTTGTGAGGCACGGAACTCACGCGAGGTGCCATTGAGGTCGGTGGTGTAACCCGACTTCAGGATCTTGGCGGCAGTCTGGTCCATGAAGGTCAGGGCCTGACCCAGCGAGTAATCGGGCGAGAGGTTGGCCGTGATGGACACCGAGCGACGCTGACCGAAGTGATTGAGCTCGCGGGGGCTCACGCTTTCGCGCACCTTGACCAGAGCCGACAGCGGAATCATCACGTCGTTGCGGCCACGCACCTGGATGCGGTCAATGTCCTCGGGCGTGGTGCGGCCGTTGGACTGCACCTGCACGATCACGTCGTATTGCTCGGCGTCGCGCTTGTAGCGGGTCACGTTGCGTCCACCCAGCATGGTCTCCAAGGCCTTGGCCACGACCTCGACGCTCACGCCCAGATCGGCCGCTTTCTCGCGGTCGATGTCAATGCGCAGCTCGGGTTTGTTCAGACGCAGGTCGACGTCGGGCTGAATGATGCCGGGGTTCTTGGCAATCTCCTCGAGGAACTGGCGGGTCACGCGATTGAGGTTTTCGTAACTGTCAGAGGTCTGGATCACGAAGTTCAGAGGTCGCTCGCGAAAGCCCTGACCCAAGGAAGGCGGCGTGATGATGAAGGCGTTGACACCGGGCAGGCCCGACATGCGGGGGCCCATCTCGCGCGCCAACTGCAAGGTGGTGCGTTCGCGCTGCTCCCATTCGACCGCGCGGAAGATCACGCTGGCCTGCGACACCGTGGGGTTGCCCACGTTGCCGAAAATGCGGTCGAACTCTTTGTAGTTCTGACCCATGCGCTCCATGATCTGCGCGTAGCGGTTGGTGTATTGCAACGTGGAGCCATCGGGCGCGTTGACCACCGCCAGGATGGTGCCGCGGTCTTCCAGCGGTGCGAGCTCCTGCTTCATCGTGGGCCACACCGCAGCGATGCCCCAGGCGGCCAGGCCCATCACGCCCAGCACCAACCAGCGTGCCTGAATGAACCAGCCCAGCACGCCGCCAGAGCCGCCGCCCGATCGCGTCCAGCGCGCGGTGATCACCCACCGCAGCAAGCGCTCGTAACCCCCTGAGAGCGCGTTCAAGGCGCGCTCCATGGTCCGATCGAACCAGCCCGGCTTCGCGTTGTGCCGCAGCAGCTTGGAGCACATCATGGGCGTGAGCGTGAGCGCCACAAAACCCGAGACCAGCACCGCACCGGCCAGGGCCAGCGCAAATTCGGCAAACAAGCGCCCGGTGCGCCCCGGCGTGAAGGCCAGCGGTGCGTACACCGCCACCAGGGTAAAGGTCATGGTGATGACCGCGAAGCCGATTTCGCGCGCGCCCTTGATGGCCGCCGAGAAAGGATCCAGCCCCTCCTCGATGTGCCGGAAGATGTTCTCCAGCATCACGATGGCGTCGTCCACCACCAGGCCGATGGCCAGCACCAGCGCCAGCAGGGTGAGCGTGTTGATGGTGAAGCCCGCCAGCGCCATCATGGAGAAGGTGCCGATCAGGCTGACCGGGATGGTGACGATGGGGATGATGGAGGCACGGAAGGTGCGCAGGAAAAAGAAGATCACCAAGGCCACCAGCACCACCGCCTCGACGACCGTCTTGTAGACGTTCTTGACCGAGCGGTCGATGAACAGCGAGTTGTCATTGGCGATTTCGACGTTGACGCCCGGGGGCAGATCGGCCTTCAGGCGCGGCAGCATCTCGCGCACGCCCGCCGAGAGGGTCAAGGGGTTGGCAGTGGCCTGGCGGATCACGCCGGCAGAAATCGCGGATTGGCCGTTCAGGCGCACCGCACTGCGCTCGTCGGCCGCGCCCTCGCGCACCTGCGCCACGTCGCGAATCTTGACGGGAAAGCCGTTGACGTTGCGGATCACGATGTCGCCGAACTGACCGGGGCGCACCAGGTCGGTCTGTGACGTGACACTGAACTCGCGCTGCTGCGACTCGATGCGGCCGGCTGGCAACTCCAGGTTGCTGCGGCGGATGGCATCTTCCACGTCCTGGGTGGTCAGGCGATAGCCGGCCAGGCGGTCGGCGTCCAGCCACACGCGCATGGCGTATTTGCGCTCGCCGAAGATACGCACATCGGCCACGCCGGTGATGGTCTGCAGCCGCGGCTTGACGATGCGGTTGATCAGGTCGTTGATCTGCAGCGGGCTCAGCGTGTCGCTGGTGAAGGCCAGCCAGATCACGGGAAAGGCATCGGCCTCGACCTTGGCGATCACCGGTTCCTCGATGGCCACAGGCAGGCGGTTACGCACACGCGCCGTGCGATCACGCACTTCGGCAGCGGCCGCATCGGCGTCTTTCTCGAGCCGGAACTTGACGGTGATCTGGCTTTGGTCGGCGCGGCTGATGGAGGTGATCACATCGACCGCATCGATGCCGGCGATGGAATCTTCGAGCGGCTTGGAGACCTGCGACTCGATCACTTCGGCCGAAGCGCCCGGGTAGCGCACCGAGACGGTGACCACGGGTTCATCGATCTTGGGGTATTCGCGCACCGAGAGGCGGTCGAAGCTGACCAAGCCGACCAAGACCACAAGCAGGGACAGCACGGTGGCCAGCACCGGTCGGCGAATCGAAATCTCAGGCAACTGCATGGCGAGATCCTGGGTGCGTGAAAGGGATCAACCGGGGGCGCGAGCGCCGCTCAGGGCCTGCTGCACGCAGGGGTTCGGGCCCGAGGCAGCGGGGCCGCCAGGGCGTGCGCCCATCGCGGCAGGCGGGCCGCCGGGCCTGCCGCCAGCCTGGGGCCGCGAGGCGGCAGCGGAAGCACCCGCCACCGCCGCACTGGCAGCGCCCGAAGCGGCAGGTGCCGCCGCGCCGGCCGGACCACCAGGACCGCCAGGACCACCGCGGGGCACGTCGACCACGCGCACGGCCATGCCATCGCGCTGCAGCCGCTGCTGGCCCGCGGTCACCACGGTGTCACCCGCCTTCAGGCCTTCGATGATTTCGACCCGGCCCGGCTGGCGGATACCCACCTTGACCTCGGTGCGCTGCACGATGCGGCTCTCGGGCTCGGTGCCGGGCACGACCTTGAAAATGAAGAGCCGCGGACCCTGGGGCACGATGGCCTCCTCGGGCACGACCAGCGCCTCCAGCCGCTCGCCGAACACCGCCGTCACGCGGGCAAACATGCCCGGACTGAGTTGCTGCTGGCGGTTGTCGATGCAACCGCGCACACCGACCGATCGCCCGTTGGCATCCACCAGGGGGTCGACAGCCTGGACCACGGCGGTGAATTTGCGTCCGGGCAAAGCATCGATCGCCACCATGGCGACCTGGCCCTTGCGCACCTTGGTCTGAAAGCGTTCAGGCAGACGGTAGTCGACCAGGATGGCGTCGAGGTCTTCGATGTTGACGATGTCAGCGCCATCTTTGAGGTAGTCGCCGACGTTGATGCTGCGCAGGCCGGCAACGCCATCAAACGGCGCGAGGATGCGAAGCCGGTCGGCCTGTGCACGGGCCAGTGCCAGTTTGGCTTCGGCCACCTGCAGCGAGGCACCGCTTTCGTCGACCGAGCGCTGGCTGATGAAGTTCTGGGCGACCAGATCCTGGTTGCGTTTGTGGTTGGCGCGCGCAATCGAGAGTTCGGCCTGGGCCTGCGCCACTTGGGCGCGAGGCAGTTCGTCATCGAGTTGCACCATGACCTGCCCACGCTGTACCCGATCGCCATCGCGGAAATTGATCCGGGCCACGCGCCCGCTCACCTCGGGGCGCAAGATCACGCTTTGTCGCGAGCGCAACGTGCCCACGGTCTGGGCGTCGTCCACCAAACGCGCCACTGCCACCTGAGCGACCTCGACCCCAGGCACGCGAACAGGCGCTGAAGCCGCCGAGGCCGGCGCGCCTGCTGCGGGCGCGGCGGGCCTGCCGTCGGCAGTCACCGCCGTCTGCGCAGACGCGGGTCGGTTCTGGTACCACCACGCAGCGGCCGAAGCGGCACCGATGCCGACAACGGCCACGACGAGGTAAAGCGGTTTGGAAGCCATGCGACAGGAACTTTCTTATGACAAGTCGGGCACAGCGAAATTGCCCAACTGACCAATGTAGCAGTGCTTGACCGTTCCCACATCGGGGCCACTACGTCCAACCCACGACCGCGCTCGCCTACTGGCAAGCCCGCGTCTCAACGCCCCTGCGCTAAATCCACGCCGCGATTGGCCAATGCGTCGGCGCGCTCATTGCCCGGATCGCCGTTGTGGCCCCTCACCCAGCGCCAGTCGATACGGTGACCGCCTTGTTGCACCAACGCATCGAGCTGCTGCCACAGCTCCACGTTCTTCACCGGTTGTTTACTGGCCGTGCGCCAGCCCTTGGCCTTCCAACCGGGCAGCCACTCGGTGATGCCCTTGAGGACGTACTGGCTGTCGAGGAATAGCGTCACCTCACACGGGCGCTTCAGGGCCGACAGCGCCTGAATCACCGCCATGAGTTCCATGCGGTTGTTGGTGGTGGCCATTTCACCCCCGAACAATTCTTTCTCGGTGCCGCCGGCCTTGAGCAGCACGCCCCAGCCGCCCGGGCCAGGATTGCCCTTGCAGGCGCCGTCGGTGTAGATCTCGATCGGGTTCACGAAAGCCTTTTTGTTTTCTGGATACGCGTCTCACGGTTCGCAAGCGGCACCGTCGCGGCCGAGATCTTGGCGCGACGCTTCCAGGACGCCCCCATCAGCTTCACACCCCGCACGCGCTTGACCGCCACGATGAAATAGGCCGCGCCCAGGATCGGCCACCAGCGCTCGCCCAGGCGATCCATCCAATCGAAGCGATCGAGCCACTTGTCCGTGGTGAACGCCGGCCGCCAGCAGCCAAAGCGCCCCACCTCGACCTCGAAGTTCAGGAGCCGCAGCCAATCGCGCAGACGCCGATAGCCGATGAACTCGCCCGGCTCGGGCAGGAACAATTCGCCTACGCCCAAGCGCCGCCACAGGTGCGCGCGCCGCTGGCGCAGGCCCCACAGGCTGGTGGGGTTCAGGCCGCAGATCACCACGCGCCCCTCGGGCACCAGAACGCGTTCGACCTCTCGCAAGGTCGCATGCGGATCGACACTCAACTCCAGGGTGTGCGGCAGCAGCACCAGATCCAGGCTGGCAGCCTCAAAAGGCAGGGTGTGGGTGTCCAGGTAGACATCGGGGCTGCGCTCACACGCGTCGGCACCGTGCTCCAGGCCCAACCAGCGATGGGGCATGCGATTGGCGCGCAAGGCCTCGACCACAGGCAAGCCCAATTGGATCGCGTGGTAGCCGAAGATGTCGGCCACCGATTCGTCGAAGGCGGCCTGCTCCCACCCCAGGAGGTAGCGCCCCGCAGGGGAGTCGAACCACTGCTGCATTCCTATAATCCGCTCGCTCATGAAGTTACTTCCCCTGCCGGCCTTCCAGGACAACTACCTCTGGCTGTTGCAAGACGGGCAACGGGCGCTGGTGGTGGACCCTGGGGACGCCGAACCGGTGCTTGCCGGATTGCGGCAGGCTGCCGCGCGTTTGGACGCGATTCTAGTCACGCACCACCACGGCGACCACACGGGGGGCGTGCAGGCCTTGCGCGCAGCCACCGGCGCAGTGGTCTATGGCCCGGCCAGCGAAGCCATTCCACTGCCCTTCGAGCCCGTGAGGGGAGGCGACACCGTGACCGCCCTGGGCCTGCCCTGGCAGGTGATCGACGTACCCGGTCACACCGCCGGCCATGTGGCTTATTTCAGCCCGAACGTGGGTGGCACGCCCTTGCTGTTTTGCGGTGACACCCTGTTCTCGGGGGGCTGCGGCCGACTGTTTGAAGGCACACCCGCGCAGATGCTGGCCTCGCTCGATCGCCTGGCGGCCCTGCCCGGCGCGACGCGGGTATGCTGCGCCCACGAGTACACGTTGTCGAATCTGCGCTTCGCGCGGGCCGTGGAACCCGGGAACGAAAAACTGATCCATTACCTGTCGCACTGCGAGGCGCTACGCAGTCAACACCAGCCCACCCTGCCCTCGACGATCGGGCAGGAGCGGCAGATCAATCCCTTCCTGCGCACGCGTGAACCCGAGGTGGTTCGTGCTGCGCAGGCCTTCAACGGCGCGGACCCCGGCGACGAGGCCGCTGTCTTCGCCGCGATCCGCCAATGGAAGAACGAATTCAAATGAGACCCCTGCCGCTGCTGGCCCTCCTGGCCCTGACCCTGAGCCTGGCGGGTTGCGCCGTCGCTCCCGAGCTGTCGCCAGAGGCCAGCGCACCGGTGGTTTCCGCCACGCCGGCCGCAGCGGCAGGGGCGACGCCCGCGTCCCCCTTGGCCCCCGCTGCCCCTGCGGCTGCGGATGCGGCACGCACGCGCCCTGCCAACGCGGTACTGCCCGCCGGACCACTTCAGCCCATCACCGCCGCCGAAGCAGCAAGCAGCAGCGTCGCCCTGCTGGAGGCGCCGCCCGATCTGTGGGACCGCATCCGCCGCGGCTTTGCGATGCCCGCCCTCGAAGGCGATCTCGTGCGCCAGCACGAGCAGTGGTACTCCAGCCGCCCCGACTACATCCAGCGCATGACCGAGCGCTCACGCAAGTACCTGTTTCACATCGTCGAGGAACTCGAGCGGCGCGGCATGCCCTCCGAGCTGGCCCTCTTGCCTTACATCGAGAGCGCCTTCAACCCGCAAGCGGTCTCGAGCGCGCGCGCTGCAGGCATGTGGCAGTTCATGCCCGCCACCGGCGCCGATTTCGAGCTGCGCCAAAACGTGTTTCGTGATGACCGCCGCGACGTGCTGGCCTCCACCCGTGCCGCCCTGGATTACCTGCAAAAGCTCCATGGCATGTTCGGCGACTGGCATCTGGCGCTGGCCGCCTACAACTGGGGCCAGGGCAGCGTCAGCCGCGCCATCGCCCGCAACCAGCGCATGGGTCTGGGCACGGCCTACACCGACCTGAACATGCCCAACGAGACACGCAACTACGTGCCCAAGCTGCAGGCGGTCAAGAACATCGTGGCCAACCCGGCGCAGTTCCGCGCGGAATTGCCCCTGATCGAGAACCACCCCTACTTCCAGAGCGTGACCATCACACGCGACATCGACGTGGCCCTGGCCGCGCGCCTGGCAGACGTGCGGCTGGAGGACTTCAAGGCGCTCAATCCTTCCCTGAACCGCCCGGTGATCCTGGCCGCCGGCACGCCCCAGATCCTGCTGCCCTGGGACAACGCTACGGTGTTCCAGCGCAATTTCGAGGGCCACACCACCGGCCGCTATGCAAGTTGGACGGCCTGGACCGCGCCCGCCACCATGAGCGTGGCCGAGGCGGCGCGCCGCGTGGGCATGAGCGAAGCCGAATTTCGCAGCATCAACAACATCCCTCCGCGCATGCTGATACGCGCTGGATCCACCGTGCTCGCGCCACGCGCCGCGACGGTGTTGGCCGATGTCACCAGCCGGATCGCCGACACCGCCCAATTGAATCTGGCCCCCGAGGCCGGCGTGCGCCGCACCACGGTCAAGGCGGGCAAGCAAGACAGCGTGGCGTCCATCGCCGCCCGCTACCGGGTCAAGGCCGCCGATGTGGCGCGCTGGAACGCGGTAGAGGCCTCCGCCCAGTTCAAGCCGGGTCAGACGATCACACTGGAACTGCCAGTGCGCGCCGCCAAGGCGAGCGGCGCCACCAAGACGGCAGCCAAGCCACGCGCGAACAAGGGCGGCACCAAGGTCGCAACGGCCAAGACCGCGCGCTAAGACCGCGCTCAGGCCCGGAATCGCTCCTTGGCGCGGGTGGCGAACAGATTGGTGTAGCTACGCGCCAGGTCGAACCGGGCCGCCGCAACACTGGGATCAAAGGCCGACAAGGCCCGCAACGCGGTACGCGCCCCTTCGGGGCTGAGGATGCCGTCGGGCGAGATCGATTCGCGCAGCTTCTCGAATGAGGCCAGGTACAAGGCACGATCCCCCAGCAGATAGACCTCGGGCACGGTCTTGACGATGTCGCGCGGCCCTGCGGTCTGCAACCACTTCAAGGCATGCACCGTCGCATGGGCCAGGGCCTGGCACACCTGCGGATGCTTTTGAATGAAGTCCTGCGGGGCGAACAGACAGGCCGCCGGCATAGGCCCGCCAAACACCTGTTCGGTGCCCTTGAGGGTGCGGGTGTCACTCACGATGCGCACCTCGGCGCGCTGCTCCAGCACGGTCATGGCGGGATCGTGGTTGCACAAGGCATCGATCTGGCCGGAGCGCAAGGCGCCTTGTGCGAGCGTCGCCGTGCCGACCGGGACGAAACTGACCTCGCTGGGGGGCAGACCGGCACGCGCCATCACGCGATGGGCCATGAGGTGACTGGCGGATCCTGGAGCGGAGACGCCGATGCGCAGCCCGCGCAAGTCGGTCACCCCGCGAAAATTAGGCACGGCGCGCGTCGAGACGCCCAACGCGATTGCCGGCGTACGCCCCTGCAGCACGAAGGCCTGAGCGCCCTGCCCGCGCGCCTGCAAGCCGATCACCTGGTCGTAGGTGCCGCACGAGACATCGGCCATGCCGGGGGCACCGTCGATCAGTTCGACCTCCAGGCCCTCGGCCTTGAAGTAGCCCAGTTGCTCGGCGATCGTCAGGGGCAGGTAGTGAAGCTCGCCCTTGCCCGGAACGGCGATGCCGATGCGTGTTTTCTCCAGGCGCGACTGCGACCGCAAGGCAGGCGCTGCCAAGAGCGAAGCCGACAACGCAAAGGCCTGCACCAGGGTGCGTCGACGGATGCAGGGGCCAGACTCCAACATGACGCTAGCGTACGACGCACCCCGCGAAGGCGCATCGGGGCGATCCCCGTCGGGGTTTTCACCGAAGGTCGGGAACTTCCCTAGAACAGGCTGGAAAACAGCAAGGCGATGTTCACACCGAGGGCGGCCACCCAGACCAGGCTGCGCAGGCTGGCCCGGCCGGTGAGGTAGGCCGCGATGTAGGCGATACGCAAAGCGACAAACGCCAACGACAAGGCATTGACCAGAGCCGGGGCGGCCCCCGTCTGGTGGGCGATCACCACCGCACCGATGAAAAACGGCAAGGCCTCGAAGCTGTTCGCCTGCGCCGCGTAGGCCCAGGCCGCCGGACCCTCCTGGCGCGCCTGCCAGGCCCGGGGGTTGACGTTGTCGTAGCCGCCCGCGCGCGGCGAGCGGCCAAAGCCATCGCGCTTGGCCAGGCCGGCGCAGACGATGGGCAAGAGTGCGGCGATCAACACGCAAACGTGAGAGAGGGTCAGGGAAGTTAGGGTCATGGGGTGGCGTCCTTTCGGGCCGAAATGCAAATTCGCTAGCGCCGGTCGACCAGCGCGTGGGCGATGGTGCCCAGGTCGACGTATTCGAGTTCGCTGCCGGCTGGCACGCCGCGCGCCAGCCGCGTGACCGACAAGCCGCGGGCCTTGAGCGCCTCGCCGATCACATGGGCCGTGGCCTCGCCCTCGGCGGTGAAGTTGGTGGCCAGGATCACTTCCTGCACCTCGCCCGCGGTGGCGCGCTCGAACAGCTTGGCCAGACCGATGTCCTTGGGGCCGATGCCATCGAGCGGGCTGAGCTTTCCCATGAGGACAAAGTACAGGCCCCGAAAGGCGCCTGTGCGTTCCAAGGCCGACTGGTCGGCCGGCGTTTCGACCACGCACAGCTTGCTGTGGTCACGCTGCGGGTCATTGCAGGTCTCGCAGACCTCGTCTTCGGTGAAGGTGTGGCACAGGGCGCAATGCCGGGTGCGGCTGGCGGCGACCTGCAGGGCCTGGGCCAGCATCTGCGCGCCCTCGCGATCGTGCTGCAGCAGGTGGTAGGCCATGCGCGAGGCAGTCTTTTGGCCCACGCCCGGCAGACGGCGCAAGGCCTCGATCAGCGCGGGAAGACTGTGGCTCAATGGCGCCCCCACGCTCGGCACTGCGTGTCCGTCGCTGCCCCCTGAGGGGGTGCGAGCTTGCTTGGGGCGGCCCGGCGCTGCGCTCTCACGTTGGATCGGCCACTCAGAACGGGAACTTCATGCCCGGGGGCAGACCGGGCATGCCGGCGGTGAGCTTGCCCATTTTTTCCTGGGAGGTTTCTTCGGCCTTGCGCACCGCGGCGTTGAAGGCGGCGGCCACCAGGTCTTCGAGCATGTCTTTGTCGTCGGCCAGCAGGCTGGGATCGATGGCCACGCGCTTGACGTCGTGCTTGCAGGTCATGGTGACCTTGACCAGACCGGCACCGGACTCGCCGGTGACCTCGATGTTGCCCAGTTCGTCCTGGGCCTTCTTGAGGTTGTCCTGCATGGCCTGGGCCTGCTTCATGAGGCCGGCCAGTTGTCCCTTGTTGAACATGTCTGTTTTCCTTTAGCTGTGGGAGCCGTTCGTGTGAACGGGCTTGATGCTGCCAGGGACGATTTTCGCCCCAAAGTCCTGGATCATTTTCTGGACGAAGGGATCGCCCAGGATGAAGGCCTCGGCCGCGCGCTGGCGCTCGGCGGCGGCATGGGCGTTGCGGCGGGCGGGGCTGTCGGTGACCGCGCCGACTTCGACGCCCAGCGTCACGGCATGACCGGCCGCGTGCAGCGCCGCCTGCAGGCGCTCGCGCGCGGCGGGCTGGTTCAGGGATTCACGCTCGACCCGCAGCAGCCAGTGGTCGGTGTCGCGCCCCACCAGCTGCGATTGCAGAGCCAGCTCGCGCACGAGGGCGGTGATGGCCTCGGAGGCGGCCAGGGCCTGTACGGTGGCATGCCAGAAGTCGCCCTCGGGGGTCGCGACATAGTCGGTGGCGGGGCGCGCGGCGGCAGCTTCGCGCGCGGGCTCGGTCTGCACGCGCACCGGCACGCCCATCACCGGGGTGGCAGGACGGCCGTTCAGGGCGGGGCCGGGCCGCTTGGCGTCGGGGCGCGGACGGGACTCGACGACGGGCAGAACCTGACCGGGCGGGGCTGCGACCGCAGGTGCGGTGGCGGCTTGGGTGGCGGGTACGGGTGGGCGCGTCGGAGCCTGGACCGGTGCGGGCGCCGCGGCTGCGGGCCGGCTCAGGGGTTCAGGCGGACTTTTTTTTTCAGCCGAAGCCGAGGCCTGCAGGGCGCCGGGCTTGAAGGCCAGCAGCCGCAACAGCACCATCGTGAGCGCCGCGTAGTCGTCGGGGGCCAGGCCCAGCTCGCTGCGGCCATGCAGGCACAGGCTGTAAAGCAACTGGGTCTCGTCGGGCGGCAACAGACCCGCCAGGCGCGCGATCTCGGCGGCCTCGGGGTCGGACGGGTCGGCCCCCTCGGCGGCCGAGGGCACGGCCTGGATCACCGCCATGCGTTGCAGCACCGCGGTCATGTCCTCCAGGGTGGAGGCCGCGCTCAGGCCATTGAGGCGCAGGGCTTCGCAGGTCTGAACGACCGTGGCGCCGTCCGAATGGGCCAGGGCCTCAATCAGACGCATCACATGGCCGCGGTCGGCGCTTCCGAGCATCTGTCGCACGGCGGCTTCTTCGATGCAGCCGCTGCCAAAGGCGATGGCCTGGTCGGTGAGCGAGAGCGCATCGCGCATGGAGCCGCGCGCCGCGCGAGACAGCAGGCGCAAGGCCGGCGCCTGTGCGGGCACGGACTCGGCTTCGAGGACGCGGGCCAGGTGCTCCTGCACGGTCTCGGGGGCCATGGGACGCAGGTTGAACTGTAGGCAGCGAGAGAGCACGGTCACCGGCACCTTTTGCGGGTCGGTGGTGGCCAGCACGAACTTCAGGTATTCGGGGGGCTCTTCGAGCGTCTTGAGCATCGCGTTGAACGCGTGGCCCGTGAGCATGTGCACCTCGTCGATCATGAAGACCTTGAAGCGCCCCTGCACCGGTTTGTAGACGGCTTGCTCGAGCAGCTGCTGGACTTCGTCGACGCCGCGGTTGGAGGCGGCGTCCAGCTCGGTGTAGTCGACGAAGCGGCCGGCATCGATGTCGGTGCAGGCCTGGCACACGCCACAGGGCTGCGCGGTGATGCCGCCCTGGCCGTCGGCGCCCTGGCAATTGAGCGACTTGGCCAGCACGCGCGAGACGGTGGTCTTGCCCACCCCGCGGGTGCCGGTAAAGAGGTAGGCGTGGTGCAGGCGCTGCTGCGTCAGCGCATTGGTGAGGGCCTGCACCACGTGCTCCTGGCCCACCATCTCGCCAAAGGTGCGCGGACGGTATTTACGGGCCAGGACGAGATACGACATTCGCACGATTCTACGGCTCAGGGCCACTGCCCTGCCCGCCCGGCGGTCCGCCCTCGCCTACAATTGGCGGTGACGGGCCTCCCCGCATGGTGAAGCGGCCAACCGGGTCAGGTGGGGAACCAAGCAGCCCTAACTGTGGAGCCAGTGCCGGGGGTAAGGCTCGTCAACTTCCTTCAGGCGTTCTTTTTTAGATCAACAACTTACGTTGATTTAGAGGTGCGAATGCCGCTGTGTGTATCACCTGTGTATGTCACGTTCAACGCAACGTGGAGCATTCATGGCTGGACTCACAGGTCTTTTTCGGCGAGGAACCACCTACTACATGCGGGTGGTACTGCCGGTTGATCATCCCCTTCGCGCAGAGCGTCCCACTGGGCGAGTTGTCGTCTCACTGGGCGTTAGC